>Ga0315282_10013345_pt1 | contig 12404 bp, 10 predicted proteins | sample YL17G07_20_MG_FD_203693 | JGI IMG/M metagenome (GOLD analysis project Ga0315282, IMG submission 203693) | Sediment microbial communities from Yellowstone Lake, YNP, Wyoming, USA - YL17G07_20 | ecosystem: Environmental > Aquatic > Freshwater > Lake > Sediment | place: USA: Wyoming | collected... | reverse complement strand
CGGGCTTTCTCCGTGCTCAGGACACCTACCCAGACACGCGAGAGACGGGGCGGTGGTGGAGCGAGTTCTGTGCGGCACTTGACGCCTGGTGGCGCGGAGCGCCCGGTTCGGGGGCAGTTGCAGATGACGTGAATGCTCGGCTCGGCGCGCACACCCCGGCGAAACGGTGGCTCGTCAGATTGTTCCTGCGACGGATCAAACGGCTGGAGGAGAATGACGAGCAGTTCACGCGGCTCGTGAACCCGGTTCTCGCGGGCGCGTGATCGTTCCCACGACCGCGACAGACTCAGCACGCGCCGCTCAAGCATAAGCTGCGATAGCCCCACGGGAAGTCACCGACGCCTTCTCGGTGTATCGCCCTCCCGACCTGTCGGCCAACCCGCCACTCCCGGAAGGCCCCCGCTGCCGAGAGAGCCCGCCCGACAGGCTCAACCGAAGCCTGCGGTCCGGCGTCTGTCACGATTCCGCGCAACGTGGTATCTTAGGTTAGGCCTGAACGTGCCGGGGGGGTTCCATGTCCTCACAAGGCTCCGACAATCGGTATCACGAGAGCCTCATCCATCTCATCCGGGAGATGACCGACGTTGCGCGCAAGCTTAAAGCGTTCAACGACGCCTCCGAGACCGACCCAGGCACCGCTGAAGTCCCGATCGTGGAACCGTTCCCGCAGACGGGGCTGCGTGAGATCGACGCCGTGGCGAACATGTTCAGCGTGACGTATCGCGTGTTCAGCCGACACGTCAGCCGACTCCACGAGCTTCTCGCCGCGCGCGAGGTAGCGGCGACCAAAGGGCGGGCGACGGTGCTCGCGTGCGGCGTGAGCGACCAGACAACCGCGCTGTTCGGGGAAGATGCCCCGGCGGTCATGGAGACGCTCGCGCGGTATGCGTTGCTCATGGCGACGGTGGTAGAGAGGCGCGGGGGCACGTTCGTCATGCGCGGCGGTGCGTCGTTCGTCGCGACCTTCGGCGAGGAACAGGACAGTGGGGAGAGAAGCGCGGTTCGGGCTTGTCATGCCGGGCTGGAGGCGCTGGCCGCGCTCGACCAGTTCAACACCTACCGCACCCGCCTCAAGAAGCCGCCGCTCCGGTGCAGCATCGGGGTGCACAGCGGGGACGTGTTCACCGGCAGCCTTCTCCTAGGGGGGAGGCTGGAGTCCGCCGTCGTCGGTCCGGCGGTCATCGGGGCGTACGCCGCACAGCGGGAAGCGATGGGGGAGGTGCGTCCTCTCCTGCTGACCGCCCCGAGCGCCGAAGAGGTCGGGAGCTCCCTAAACGTGGAGCTGCTCAAGGAGCGGTCGGTCCGGGTTGGACGGGAGATGCTGTCTCTCTTCGCTGTCGCTCAGCCGCCGCCCCACGTCGATTACCGGGCGATCCTTGACGAGATGTTCGGGGTCCTCGCGCCTCCGCCGGAGGAAGATCAGGCGGGAGACACGCTATGAATCATTGCCGACGCTACGGAACGCGAGCCTGTTCCTGCACGGCCACGACGCTCGGCAGAGCTGCGCTGCCGCTCTGGAACTGGACAGAGCTTCTGAGACCTTAACTTACGCAGTGGACACCGCTTGAGTCTGATCTGTAGACGCACACGCGCGAAGACGCATTTCCATGGACCCCCGCACGACCTCCGACTTGACGGTCCCCCGGATACGCGCCGAACTGGCGAAGCTCGACGCGATACCCGATGCGCTGCGCAAGGCGCTCAGGCGGGACCGGCGCGCGACGGTGCGGGCGCTCGTGGACGAGCACATTCATCCGAAGCGCAAGCGCGACAACGTCCCGCGGGACCTTCTCGCCCACGAACGGAAGCTCTGGGAGCGCGGTCTGACTCTCGTCGCGGGGGTGGACGAGGCCGGGCGTGGCCCACTTGCCGGACCGGTGTGCGCGGCGGCGGTCATCCTGCCGCCCGGGTGCGACCTGGCGGGAGTGTACGACTCCAAGCGCCTCACCGCCGAGCGCCGCGAAGTCCTCGAACCGCTCATCAGGAAGAGCGCCACCGCGGTCGGCGTCGCGTTCGTAGACGTCGAGGTGATTGACCGGATCAACATCCTGCAAGCGAGTCTCAAGGCGATGCGGATGGCGATTGCCGACCTGGGGAGGGAACCGGAGCACATCCTCGTGGACGGGACCTTCACCCCCGGCAGCCCGTTCCCGGAGACGGCGCTCGTGAACGGCGATGAGCTTTCGCTGAGCGTCGCTGCGGCCTCCATCGTGGCCAAGGTTGCCCGCGACCGCCACATGATCGAGATGGATCGCATCTACCCCGGATACGGCTTCGCGCAACACAAGGGATATGGGACCCGCCAGCATCTCGCGGCGCTCCGGCGGCTCGGCCCGTGTCCCATCCACCGACGGACCTTCGCGGGGGTGGAGGAGACGGTGAAAACGTGTTCGCCCGGGTATCGCCACATGGTCCGGGCGATCTCGCTCACCAGGTCCCTTGACGAATTGCGCCAGGTCGGGGAAGCCATCCGCGACCAGGTCGATCAGATAACCCGGCAGGAACGGGACCGATTGCGGCGGCTGTACCGCCGTCAGCAGAAGCGACTCGAACAATGGGGCAGACGATGACGCGCTCCGGGTCGTCTGGGGAAGACCTTGCCGCGCGGTTCTTATCCGAACGGGGCTATCGGATTGTCGCCCGGAACTGGCGGGCCGGGCGGCAGGGCGAGCTTGACATCGTCGCTCGCGACGGTTCCACCCTCGTCATCGTCGAAGTCAAGACCGCAACCGGGTCAACCTTCGGACATCCGGTCTCGTGGGTGACGCCGCGCAAGATGCGGCGCCTCGCCGCTCTCGCCGAAGCCTTCCTCGCCGAACACACTGAACCGGCCGATGCCGTGCGGTTCGATGTGATCGCCGTCGATGCGCGGAAGCGGCCTCCGGACATCGTGCATCTCACGGACGCCTTCAGGCCGGCGGGTGCGTAGCTTCCACCTCAGGACGGTGCGGCGCGGGAACGGAGGTGTTGCCGGGCAGGTGGTCAGGATGGATTCTCCGGATCTTCCGGCGCCCGCAGAGCGCGGTAGAGGTACAGCCCGAGAACCTTCGCCGCCTGCACAAGATCGCGGACCTCGACATGTTCGTCCGGACCATGAACGACGTTTCCCTTCGCCGGGCCGAACACCACGGTGGGCGTACCGGAAAGCACCTGCAGCCAGCAGGCGTCCGTCCATGCGACCATCTTCTCCAATTCGGGTTCCCTGCCGAGCGCGTCTCGCACCGAACGTCCGAGGTCTCGAAGCACGGAGGCATCGGGCGGGACCTCGTACGGGACGAGGTCCTTGACCCAGACAAGTCCCGACGGGTGCTGCCGGAGCCACGGGTCCTCGTGCTCTGCGCCGCGTACCGCTTCCACGAAGGTCTCCCAAACGAGCCGCCCGCCCCACACGCCGCTCTCACGCTTCGCCTGAGCCGCTTCCGCGATGTTGTAGACGATATTCAGGCTCAGACGCGCCTCGCCTGGGATGACCGCCGGCAGCGTCCCGCTATGGAACAAGCCGAGGTTGAGGAGACAGCCCGGGTCAAGTTGGCTTCGGGCGTTGCCGAGCGCGAGGATCGCCTCCGAGATCCGGATCGCCTTTTCGATGGCGTTGACGCCATTACCGAGCGCAGCGTGTCCCGCCTTTCCCACGACGTTCACGTCAGCGGTGACGACCCCGTTGCAGCCGTGGATGATCCTCAGCCCCTCGCCATCGACCGACACTGCGGCGTCGGCGCGGACACCTTCGAGGGCGGCGGCGATGATCCCGGCTCCGGAACCGTTGCATTCCTCGTCCACGACGCTCAGGAAGATGAGTCGTCCAGGCAGCTCCGTTGTTCCGGCGAGCAGTGCTTCGACCGCCGCCAGGCCGGAGCCGAGACCACCCTTGCAGTCCGATGCGCCGCGTCCCCAGATGCGTCCGTTGCGGAGCCGGCCGCTGAACGGGTCATCCATCCCGCGCACGCCGACCGTATCGATGTGCCCGACGAGGATCACCGTGGGACCTTCGTTCGGCTTGCCTCCGAAGTCGAATTCGCCGAGGAGGTCCGGGCGGCCCTTCCACGAGCGATTCTTCGGCCCAATCACCCTCGCCCGTTCGTAGGTGTCCGGCGGCGGCTCGAAGCGCCGTGTCTTCCCGCCGAGGGCGACGAGGCGGCGTTCGACGAAGTCCTGTCCCAAAGCCTCGCTTCCGCTCGTCTCTTCGCCGCTGTACGGGTTCACCGTGTTGATCCTGACAAGTTCCTGCACGGTCTCGACGAACTTGGCCTGGTTCGCGTCGATGGATGCAAGCAGCGCTTGTTCTTCCGATGTCATTGGCATATGTTCGCCTCTCGGGTCTTCGGGGTGCGCGCTCGCCGTTGTGGCCGTCGTGTAATGTCACAGGACGGCCACCGCGCGAGCAACCCGGCGGAGATCATGACGAGTATTGTGGGCGACCACATCAGGTGGCTCCTACGCCTCCACGAAGGGGATCCCTGCGCAGGGAGAGCCCGGACGAACGCAGCGCGTTGGCTGGCTGCCCTGGCCTACCCACAGAATGAGGCTTCAAGGCCCACTAAGGCGCGTTGCAGCAATGGGGAGAATAGCGTGAAGGCGCGAGCATTCGACGCGTACGTGGAAGAACACGGCAAGTCGTTCATCGCAGAGGTGGCAGACCTTTGCGCGCTGCCTTCGGTCTCGGCGCACGGCCGAATGCTGGATGAGACGGCGGATTGGGTATGCAGGCGGCTCCAGAAGGCGGGGTTCCGGACGGAAACGCTCTGCGTCGCCGGAAGCCCGCAGGCGGTGTGGGCGGAGATGGGCGAGGGAGCGCGGACCCTCCTGTTCTACAACCACTACGACGTGCAGCCCGCCGAGCCGGTCGAGCTCTGGGAGAGCGACCCGTTCGTGCTCACCGAGCGCGATGGGAAGCTCTACGCACGCGGCGTCGCGGACAACAAAGCGGACCTGCTCTCCCGGATTCACGCGATCGAAGCGTGGCGCGCGACCCAGGGTGAACTTCCGTTGCGGGTGCGATGGCTCGTCGAAGGGGAAGAGGAAGTCGGGAGCGTCCACCTTGGCGAGCTCGTGCGAAGGCACGGTAACCGGTGGAAGGCGGACGGGTGCATCTGGGAAGGCTCCGGGCGCAACGAGGAGGAGCGCCCGGTGATCTGCTGTGGCGCGCGGGGAATGCTCTATGTTGAGCTTCACGTCCGGACCCTTGAACGCGACCTGCATTCGATGTACGGAGGGATCGTGCCGAGCGCCCTGTGGCGGCTCGTCGGTGCGATTGCGACGCTGCGCGACCAGGACGGGCACGTTCTCGTCGAGGGAATGCGGGAGCGCGTGCGCCCGTTCACGGAGAGCAAACGGAGCGCAATCGCCCGGCTCTCGTTCGACGCGAAGGAACGGGCCAGAAACCTCGGCGCTCCGCATCTACTGCGGGGGCTCGACGGACAGGATGCGGTCGAGGAGCTGATCGGGCGACCGACCGCGAACATCGCGGGTCTCTGGGGGGGATACACCGGTGACGGGGCGAAGACCATCGTCCCGGCGGAAGCGCACGCAAAGATGGACTTCCGGCTCGTGCCGGACCTGACGGCAGACGAAGCGTATCGACTCATCGTCGAACACCTGCGGGCAAAGGGATTCGGGGACATACAGGTTGTGAAGCTGTCCGGTCTCGATCCTGCCCGCACACCGGTGGACCATCCGATGGTCGGGATAGCGGAGGAGGCGTGGGCTGAGCTTGAACCAGTTCGAGCCGAGGTCCACCCGTCAACGGCCGCGACTGGCCCAGCGGCGATTATCATCAACCAGTTGGGTGTGCCGACGGTGATGACCGGTGGCGTCGGCTGGTCAGGGGATCGCATTCATAGCCCGAACGAGTGCATCAGGCTGCCCGATTACCCGATGGCCGTGCGCTACTGGGGTCGGTACTTGGATCGGTACGGGCGTGTGCCGTAGTTGCGGGTTTTCCGCAAGCCGGACCGCCAGTGGCTTAACCGCTTCCCGTCGTGTTATATTTGGTGCGAACCCAAGACGCGAAACGCGGGCCAGCTACCCAGATGATCGTGGTCCGAGCGAGCCTTGGCCGGATTCGCGGCTATCGCTCTGTCCTGGCACATGCCATACTGTCAGTGGCCTTCGACAGGAGATCGCACGGGAATGACTTCCTACAAGAACGCCAGCCCTGGCGGCAAGATCCTCGTCGTGGACGACGACCAGAACATCCGGACCCTCCTTCGCCACAACCTTCAGAAGTCTGGTTTCGGCGTTCTGGAAGCGGAGGGTTACCGGGAGTGTTTCCGCATCCTTGACGAGGAGCGAGGTCTCGATGCCGTTCTGCTCGACGTGATGCTGCCGGAGCTGAGCGGCCTCGACATCCTGAAGCGGATCCGCGAGATGCCTCAGCCGCTGCCGGTGGTGATGGTCACGGCGTCCGGGGTGGTTCAGGACGCTGTCACGGCACTCAAGCTTGGCGCGTTCGACTACCTCGTGAAGCCGGACGACACGAACAACATCCCGAAGTTCATCGGCGTGATGGGGAACGCCGTCAGTTATGCGCGCGCTCAGCGGGAAATCGAGCGGTTGAGCGGCGAGCTTGCCGAACGGTACCGCTACGAGAACATCATCGGGGACTCGCCGAGGATGCGGCAGGTCTACACGATGATGCGTCAGGTGGCGGAGACCAACGCATCGGTGCTGATTCAGGGAGAGAGCGGCACGGGAAAGGAGCTCATCGCGCGGGCGATTCACTACAACAGCCCGCGTGCGAAGGCGCCGTTCGTGCCGGTGAACTGCGCAGCCATCCCGGAAACGCTCATCGAGAGCGAGCTTTTCGGTCATGAGAAGGGCGCGTTCACGGGAGCGGTCGTGCAGAAGAAAGGGAAGTTCGAGCTTGCCCGGGGCGGCACGATCTTCCTCGACGAAATCGGTGAGATGGCTCCCGGCCTCCAGACGCGCCTCTTGCGCGTGCTGCAGGACGGGATCTTCGAACGCGTCGGCGGCACGGAGCCGATAGAGGTGGACGTGCGGGTTATCGTAGCGACGAACAAGGACCTGCAGCACGAAGTCGAGCAGGGCAACTTCCGCCTCGATCTCTACTACCGGATCAGCGTCTTCCCGATCCGGCTGCCGCCCCTGCGGGAGAAGCCGGAGGACACCCCTCTCCTCGCCGCACATTTCCTCCACCAGTTCGCCGAGCAGGCGAAGAAGCGCATCACCGGGTTCGAGCCTGCCGTGATGAACGCGTTCATGCAGCACACCTGGCCTGGCAACGTTCGAGAGCTGGAGAACGTCATCCACCGTGCCGTCATCACCGCCGATGAAGAGACCATTCGCCTTGCCCATCTTCCCCAAGACCTCGCCGCGCTCGGCATGGCGCAGATTCATCTCGGCAGGAACGCGGTGTTGATCGAAGACCCGGACACCAAGGATATCCGGCCCCTGAGCGAGGTCGAACGCGACGTGATCAAGCGGGCTCTCGAAGTGACTTCCGGCAACTTCGCCAAGGCCGCCCAGAAACTCCAGATCGGTCGCGCAACGCTCTATCGGAAGGTGAAGGAATACAATCTCCAGCCTCCGGGAAGGTGAGGCCGGTTGCGCGCTGCTTTTCCCTCAACCACCCGATCAGGGAGACAGTCGTGACCGCCCTTGTGAACCGAATGGTACGTGCCGCGATGCTCGACGTGTCTCTCTACGAGGAGGTGGAGGCGGACAAGGACGCGATGTGGCAGGCTATCCTTGTCGTCGTCCTTGCGAGCATCGCTTCCGGCATCGCCTCGGTAGAACAGAGAGGCCTGTACGGATTGGCGCTTCTGTCCCTCGCCGCGCTCTTCTCCTGGTTCGTGTGGGCGATCCTAACCTACTTCATCGGCGCGAAACTGCTCCCCATGCCGCAGACGCGGTCCGATCCCGGTGAACTCCTGCGTACGATTGGCTTCTCGAGTTCGCCGGGCCTCATACGGGTGCTCGGCGTCATCCCGGTTCTGCACGGACCGGTCATGCTGATCGCGTCGCTCTGGATGCTTGCGACGATGGTGGTTGCCGTCCGTCAGGCGCTCGACTACACCAGTACGTGGCGTGCGATCGGGGTGTGCCTCATCGGATGGCTCGTGCAGGCCATCGCGCTTGCTGGGATCGCGGTCCTCTTCCTCGGCGGGCCCGAACGTACGCCGTGATCGGCGTCGGGTCAGTGCCGGGTGGGACGGGCGTGTCTCCATGTCCTCCTGCGGTGTGATCATCCCGGCCTACCAGGCGGAAGCGCACGTAGGTGACGTTGTACGGCGGTGTCGCGTTCAGACCGAGGTCGCCGGCGTCATCGTCGTGGACGATGGCTCAGCGGACGCGACGGGCGACGCCGCGCGTGCCGCCGGGGCACGCCTGTTGACGCACCTCGTCAACCGCGGTAAGGGCGCGGCGCTCATGACTGGCTTTCGGGAGGCGTCTGCGCTCGGCTGGGAGGCGGCGATCACTCTCGACGCGGACGGTCAGCACGACCCGAACGACATCCCGCGCTTCATCGCGGAATCCCACCGTACCCGGGCAGACATCGTCGTTGGCGCGCGCGCTTGCGCAAGCGCTCCCATGCCTCTGCCCAGACGCCTCTCAAACCGCCTTTCCTCCGCGGTTGTCTCACGGCTGGCCGGCACGCCGATCCCGGACAGTCAGTCCGGCTACCGGCTGGTTGCCCGGCGGGTATGGGAACTCCTTCCGCTCTCCCGGATGCGCTACGACTTCGAGTCGGAGATTCTGATCCGCGCCGCGCGACACGGCTACGTGATTGTCTCTCTACCTATCGAGACGCACTACGCGGATGAAAAGAGCCACTTTCGCCCGTTCCGGGACACTGCCCGGATGATCGGCGTGTTCTGGTCACTCTTCCGAGAAGGGCAGGGATGACCTGCGGAGACGTCCGGCAACCAGGACAGGGTCGACCGAGGCGTCGGAAGGCCGCGCCGGGAGCTTGCCTCAGGTAGTGTGAGGGGGGTCGGCGCTGTCGTGCAGTCGGTTGCGGTGGCAGCGGCGAGTCGGGTGTGGGTCTCTGTTTGCATCGGCTGCGGACGCGCACGGAACGGGTCTTGCATGGTCATCCCACATGCCGTACATTCGCCCGAACAACGGGCGCTGCCGCTCCATGTTGAGCGCAGACGGCAACATGCGGGGAACGGCGGATTGACGAGTCTGTCCGTGCGTGCTACACTCCCGGAAGCATCCGTACAACTCGCGACGCATTGGCGTGGATCTCACGAGCGGAAGTCCGGGGATCGGGCCGCGCCGCTTCTGTGATAGATGGTCATGACCGGTAGGGGGCTTACCTGTTCAGGAGGACCTCGCGCATGGCGTATATCATCTGCGAACCGTGCATCGGTGTGAAAGACACTGCGTGCGTCGATGTGTGCCCGGTCGATTGCATTCATCCGACCAAGGACGAAGACGGGTTCGAGGAGTCCGAGATGCTTTACATCGATCCGGACGAGTGCATCGATTGCGGGGCATGTGAACCGGCGTGCCCGGTGACTGCCATTTTCGCCGAGGAAGACGTCCCGGAGGAATGGCAGGAGTACATCGAGAAGAACGCGGAGCACTACTCGGCGTAGCGCCCGGTATTCCCACTCGCTGACCGAGGGCCCTCGTCTGCCTGACGGCTGCGGGGGCTTTTTTCTTGGTCGTGCGAGGACGCCGCACCGCACAGACCAAAGAACAGTCGTTCCGGCACAACGCATCCACCTCTGATGACCTGGGTCGGTGGCTCGCCATTGACCTCGAAGACCAAGCGTCTGACATTCTCGCCGGCGCGACCGGAGGGATTGGTGGTGCAAACAGGTCGTCCCTTCGCGGGCTCGCTGATCTGCACAAGCACTTCCGCCCCTGAACACTCCGTCCCGCGACCGCCGCGCATGCGGTGTGCTTCGGGCGCAGGAACCCCATGACCGATCCATCGCAAACCAGGAACTCCCGCTTCACGTGGCGCGCCGTGGCGCTCGGGACGATGCTCTCCCTGTTCATGGCCATCGGCGCGCCGTACTCCCGATACGTCCTCGGGTCCTCCCCCATGGTTTTCACCTCGCTGTCGTGGGGGGTCGTGATCTCATGGCTTCTGCTGCTGCTCGTAGACATGTGGGTGTTGCGGAGGATCCCCGGCTGGAAGCCGCTGAGCGCGGCGGAGATGGTCCTCATCTTCATCATGGCGTCGGTTGGCTCGAGCGGGACGACGACGGAGGCGGCCGGGACGATGGTGACGATGATCGGCGGCATCCACTACTTCGGCTCCCCGGAGAACCGCTGGCATGAGACGTTCGGGCACATGTTGCCGTTGTGGCAGGTTCCAACCGACGCGAGAAGCGCCGTAACCTGGCTCTTCGACGGAGTTCCGCGGGGTAAGCCCTATCCGTGGGGAGACTGGCTCGTTCCGCTCTTCTGGCACGGCAGCTTCACCGCGGCATTCTTCCTCGTGCAGTTTGCGTTCGTGGCGCTTCTCCGGAAGCACTGGGTGGAGCACGAACGGCTGACCTTTCCGATCATGCAGGTTCCCCTTGAGCTCATCAGCCAGCCGAAACCCGGCGAGTGGACTCCACCGTGGGCGCGTCCGCGGCTGTTCTGGATCGGATTCCTCATCCCGTTCGCCTTCTACGTGCTTCAGCTACTTCACTGGTTCTGGCCGGTGGTCCCGCAGATTCCGACCGACCTCGGGCAGATCTCGTTCGGGCCGGAGTTTCCCGCTCTGAACATGCAGCTATTCTGGCCGGTGATCGGCATCTCCTTCTTCGCCAACACGGAAGTCATCTTCAGCCTGTTCTTCTTCACCGTGCTCGGTGTGCTCTCGATGGGGTGGCTCCAGCGCCTCGGGATCGACGTCGGCCTTGCGCAGCAGCCGATGCAGTGGCTCAACACCGGCGCGCTCATGACGATGGTCGTCTGGTTTCTCTGGCAGGCGCGGGGACACCTCCTGTCAGCCGCGCGGCGAGCGCTGGGGAAGCGGGAGGGCGACGACGATTCGGGGGAATTGCTGAGCTACCGCACCGCCTACCTCATGGCTATCGGCAGTTTCCTGTATATACTGCTCTGGATGATACGTTCCGGCATGAGCGTCGTGATCGCCGTGCTGCTCATCGTCGTGACCACGATCGTGTACCTCGGCATCGCTCGGCTTTCGTTCGAGGCGGGCGTGATGCACGTGAATGCCCCGCTGCGCTGCGCGGACATCATCGTTGATGCCGTCGGGTCAGCGAACCTGTCGCCGAGCACGCTCGTGGCGGTCTCACAGCAGTACTGGCGCGGCGTCAACATCAAGTCGCTGTTTCTCGTCACCTTTGGCCACGCCGGGGCGCTCACTCAGCGCGTCGGAATCCCGCGGCGCCGCACGGCGATCGCCGCCGGGATCGTCATGGTTGTGACGACGCTCGTCGCCATCTGGTATACGATGTATCTCGGGTTCTCCATAGGCGGCTACAACATGCCCGACGGCGTGTACAACTCCTGGCCGCAGGACCAGCCGGCGGCTCTCATGCGCTGGCTGACCGACCCGAAGCCGGCGGACCTGCGTCGCATCTCGTTCTTCGGCGTTGGCGTCGGGCTCATGGGGTTGTTAACGTGGCTGCGCTACATGTTCCCGTGGTGGCCGCTGCACCCGATTGGGCTCGCAATCTGCTTTTCCTATCATATCAGCTCGAGCTTTCTGTCCTTTCTCATTGCATGGGTGACGAAGTCTCTCACGCTGCGCCTGGGGGGAATCACGCTGTACCGCCGCACGGTCCCGCTGTTCACCGGGATCATTGTCGGGGCATTTGTCGGAACGGGGCTTTGCTTTCTTGCGGACTTCATCTGGTTTCCGCTTTCCGGCCACGCCGTCGAGTTCAAGTAGCCACTGGAAGCCGATGTGAGGGCGGCACTTCAGTCTCCGTTGACCGGGGAGCGGCCCTGTGAGGAGGCCCACTTGCGTAATGGGGCGAGTGGGTCTATATTCTACGAAACCGGGATTCTCCAGGGGAGGAGGTCGCCCGCGTGAGGTTGAGGCCCCAGACGGGGACAGGCCTTTCAGTGGTCTGCCGGTGCTTTCCGGCGGCACTCTCGGCCTAGCCGCCTGAGAGTGCAAGCATGTTCCCCCGCGTGGATACGTCCACTGGCCCGCCAAACGGGGACGCCAGAACGGTAGGTCTGCCTGAGGAGTCCGTCCGGTCCCGGTGATCCTATAGAATAGTGCGCGCAGACGACTCGACTGTCGGTGATATAGAGCCATACCGCAGAGGGCAGGGAGGAGGTCGTGACGATGCATCGCATGGTATCAGCCTGTGCTCGATGGGCGGTTTTCGCGGCGAGCGTTGCGCTCGTCGGCGGATTTGCCATTCCGGCGAGAGCCGCTACGACCGGGAAGATCGCCGGGGAGGTTGTGGATGAGGCGTCCGGACAACCGATGCCCGGCGTCGCGGTGAGCATCGGAG
>Ga0315282_10013344_pt1 | contig 12404 bp, 9 predicted proteins | sample YL17G07_20_MG_FD_203693 | JGI IMG/M metagenome (GOLD analysis project Ga0315282, IMG submission 203693) | Sediment microbial communities from Yellowstone Lake, YNP, Wyoming, USA - YL17G07_20 | ecosystem: Environmental > Aquatic > Freshwater > Lake > Sediment | place: USA: Wyoming | collected... | reverse complement strand
TCGGGAATCTGAACCAGGGCCTTGGTTCCGGAAGCAAAGAGCAGGGATAAGATGTCGTCCAGGATAGACTTTGTCCAGGTGGTTTCGGCCCAGGGCGAGGACCGGGAGCGGCTGCTCAAGGAACTGGTCGCGGACCTGTCCCTGGACGAGAAGGTTGACCAGATGTCCGCGTGCACCAGCCTGTTCTGGCAGGCGGTGATGGTGCCGCGCTACAACCTTCGGCCCTATGATTCCGGAAGAAATAACAGTCATGGCATTCCGCCTGTGAGGTTTTGCGACGGGCCGCGAGGGATAGCGATGAACCATTCCACCTGCTTCCCGGTCAGCATGGCAAGAGGAGCAAGCTGGGACCCGGAGATGGAGGAGCGCGTCGGCTCGGTAATGGGTTATGAGGCCAGAGCCCAAGGCGCGAATTTTTACGGCGGGGTTTGCATCAACCTGCTCCGTCATCCGGGCTGGGGCCGTGCCCAGGAGACTTACGGTGAGGACCCGCATCATCTGGGCGCCATGGGCGTGGGCCTGGTCAATGGCATCCAGAAGCACATGATGGCCTGCGTCAAGCATTTTGCCTGCAACTCGATTGAGGGGTCCAGGTTTTTCGTGGATGTGGAGATTGACGAGCGCGCCTTGCGCGAAGTTTATTTGCCGCATTTTAAAAAGTGCGTCGACGCGGGCGCAGCCTCGGTCATGAGCGCGTATAACCAGGTGAACGGCGCGCTTTGCGGGCATAATGTTCACCTGCTTAGAGATATTCTCAAAGGCGACTGGGGGTTCCAAGGATTCGTGGATTCGGATTTTCTCTGGGGAGTGAAAGACAGCAAGGCCGCGGCCAATGCCGGCTTGGACATAGAAATGCCCATAGTGCGCTTTTACGGGAGGCGATTGAAGAAGCTGGTAATGAAGGGCGAGGTCTCGCAGGATAAAATTGACGATGCAGTTTTGCGCATTCTCCGGCAAAAGGCTCGCTTCGCCAAAGTCGGAGATGCCGGTTATGACCGCAAAAAGATTGCCGGCAAGGAGCATGGGAACCTTGCGCGCGAGGTTGCCCAGAAATCCATCGTGCTGCTCAAGAATGAAAACCAGGCGCTTCCTTTCAGGCGCGAAAGCCTGAAGAGCATTGCCGTGATTGGTCCCCGCGCAAACAGGGCCAATCTCGGAGATATGGGCTCCAGCCGGGTAAGGCCGGCGTATGCAATTACGCCGCTCGCGGGAATCAAGAACCGGGCCGGACAAATCAAGGTGATATATGACCGCGGAGCAAATCGAGAAGCCGCGGCCGAAATTGCCAGAGCCGCGGACGCCGCGGTGGTGGTTCTGGGCTTGAGTTTCAGAGAAGAAGGGGAGTATATACCTTTTCCGCTCATCAACCGTCTGGGCGGAGACCGGCTGAATTTGGAGCTCCCGGCTGGACAGCAGGAATTGATTGAGGCGGTCGCTCAAGCCAACCCGAGATGCATCGTGGTTCTGATTGGCGGCAGCGCGCTCATCATGGAGCGATGGAAGGACAAGGTGCCGGCTATCCTCATGGCCTGGTATCCGGGCATGGAAGGCGGGAACGCGCTCGCGGACATCATCTTCGGGGATGTCAATCCCAGCGGCAAGCTCCCCATCGTCTTCCCCAAGTCCGAAGACCAGCTGCCCTTCTTCGATAATAAGGTCAAAAAAATATCCTACGGATATTTCCACGGCTACCGGCTGCTGGACCAAAACCATCAGGAGCCGGCTTTTCCTTTTGGCTTCGGCTTGAGCTACACCACTTACCAATACAGCAATCTAAAACTCGACCGAAAGCAGGTCGGCAAGAGCGGGAAAATTGCGGTCTCGGTTGATGTGAAGAACACCGGCCGGATGGCCGGGGAAGAGGTGGCAGAGCTTTATATCGGGTACCAAGGCTCCAAAGTTGACCGGCCAATGAAGGACCTGAAAGGCTTTGCCCGGGTATCGCTTTTGCCCGGGGAGGCCAAGTCGGTAACTATGGAGGTCAAGGCCCAAGACCTTGCTTTTTATGACTCCCGGAAAAATGCCTGGGAAATCGAAGAGATTGAATACATCGTCTATGTCGGGCCGTCTTCGCGTGAGCAGGATTTGTTGAGCGATGGCTTCATAATCAAAGGCGCTTGAGACCAGTGATGGACTACCGGAAATCCGGGAGCAGATAAACCTGGAAACTCTGGAACTTTCTCCGGAAGAGGAGGACTTGAATTGAGCGTTTCCTTGCTTGACTGGGGCATTGTTGCGCTTTATTTCCTGGCCTCGCTTCTGATTGGCCTTTATTACTCGCGCCGGGCAGGCTCAAGCACCACCGAGTTTTTCGGCGCCGGCCGGAAGCTGGTCTGGTGGCTGGCCGGCACTTCCATGGTTGCGACCACTTTTTCCTCCGACACCCCCCTCGCGGTCACCGAGCTGGTCTATCGGCACGGCGTGGCCGGGAACTGGCTCTGGTGGAATTTTGTTTTCTCCGGCATGCTCACGGTGTTTTTCTACGCGCGGCTCTGGAGGCGGGTGGGCGTGCTCACGGACATCGAGTTCACGGAGCTGCGCTACGGCGGAAAGCCCGCGGCTTTCCTGCGCGGGTTCCGCGCGCTTTACCTCGGCCTGCTCGTCAACTCGGTGATTATGGGATGGGTGAATTCAGCGATGGGCACCATCATCAATGTTTCGCTGGGCATAGACCGGTGGAAAGCCATCGCGGTCTGCCTCATCATCACCGTGATTTACGCCAGCCTGTCCGGGCTTTGGGGAGTGGTGGTCACGGACTTTTTCCAGTTCATCATGGCCATGGCCGGCTGCATCGCGCTCGCGGTTTTCGGCGTGCGCGCTGTGGGCGGAATCTCCGGGATGAAGGAGCGGCTGATTGAGCATGCCGGCTCTCCGGAAAAGGTCAATCAATTTCTTTCCGTGCTCCCGCCTGTGGGCAAGGCCGCGTGGCTGCCGCCGATTCTGTTTTTCACCTTCATCGCGGTGCAGTGGTGGGCGTCGTGGTATCCGGGCGCGGAGCCGGGCGGGGGAGGGTATGTGGCCCAGCGCATGTTCAGCGCCAAGGATGAGAAGCATTCGCTGCTCGCCACGCTCTGGTTCAATATCGCGCATTATTGTCTCCGCCCCTGGCCCTGGATTCTGACCGCGCTGGCCGCGGTGATTCTTTTCCCGGAGCTCAAGAACCCGCGCGAAGGCTATGTGATGATGATGATTCATTACCTGCCGCCCGGCCTGCTCGGGCTGATGCTTGCAGCCATGGCCGCAGCCTATATGTCAACCATCTCCACCCACATCAACTGGGGAACTTCGTATGTGGTGCGCGATTTCTACCAGCGGTTCATGAAAAAGGACGCGCCGGAAAAGCATTACATAATGGTTTCCCGGCTCATCTCGGTGGTGCTCATGGTCTGCGGAGGATTGGTCGGATACCTCATGCAGTCGCAGGTGGGCGGGTGGGAACTCCTGCTAACCATCGGCGCCGGCACCGGCCTGGTGTTCATCCTGCGCTGGTTCTGGTCGAGAATCAACGCCTGGTCGGAAATATCCGCAATGAGCGCGGCATTGGTCGTCTCGCTCATGCTCAAGCTGCTGCGCAGCGCCGGCTGGCTCGCGTTTCCCGAGGGGCTGGAGTTCGCATACGACCTGCTCATCACCGTGGCCATCACCACCACAGTATGGCTGGCCGTGACTTTTCTCACCAGGCCGGAAAGCGACGAGACTCTGGACAATTTTTTCAAGCGTGCCCGTCCCGCAGGTCCGGGCTGGAAAGCGGTAAGGGACCGGCTGGGGGACTCGGTCCAAATCACAGACAACCTGCTCTTCTCCTTCCTGGACTGGATTGCGGGCTGCGGCCTGATCTACGCGGTGCTTTTTGGAATCGGCAAGCTCCTGCTCGGAGACTATACCCAGGCGCTGGCGCTGATTGCCATCAGCCTGGCGGCCGGGGCGTTCATTTACTGGGACCTGTCGCGCCGCGGCTGGAAGAGCGTGGCGGAGTAAAATATCTTCAATTGCCCGGGCCGCGAGCGCAGCGGTTCGGAAAGAGGAGCAATGGACCACAAAGAGCGAATGAGGAAGGCGCTGAATCACGAGCCGGCGCAGGAAATTCCAATTGACTTCGGAAGCAGCGCGGTCACGGGCATGCATGCCCTGGCGGTGGACAAGCTTCGGGACTATTACGGCCTGGAAAAGCGGCCGGTCAAGGTGGAGGAGCCATACCAGTTCCTGGGAAAGCTTGAGGATGATTTGCTGGATGCCCTGGCCGTGGACACCATCGGCATAACCCCGCGCAACACGCTCTTTGGTTTTCCGAACGAGAACTGGAAGGAGTTCAAGACCTGGTGGGGTCAGGTGGTATTGGTGTCCGAACATTTCCAAACCAGGGCGTCCCCGGACCGGGGTCTTTTGATCTATCCTGGAGGAGACCAAAGCGTTGCCCCGAGCGGGCGCATGCCCAAAAGCGGCTTCTTTTTCGATACTATCATCCGGCAGGACCCGATTGACGAGGCGGCCTTGAAGGTTGAGGACAACCTTGAGGAGTTCACCCCGGTTTCAGAAAATGAGCTCCAATATTTTGCGAGCGAGGCCAAAGCCGCGGCCAAGTCAGGCAGGTCAGTGGTGGCAACTTTCGGCGGCACGGCTCTGGGGGACATTGCCCTGGTGCCCGGGCCGTTTCTCAAGCATCCGAGAGGCATCCGCGATGTTAGCGAGTGGTATGTCTCCCTTGTGACGCGCCGGGACCTGGTGCATGAGATTTTTGCGCGCCAGACCGAAACCGGGATAGCGAACCTGGAAAAGATTTTTGCGCAGGTGGGGAACATCCCGGAGGTGGTTTTCATTTGCGGCACGGATTTCGGCACCCAGGAGTCGCAGTTCTGCTCGGAGAAGACTTTTGAGTCGCTCTTTGCGCCGTATTACAAGAAGGTCAATGGCTGGATTCATGGGCACACGACCTGGAAGACCTTCAAGCATTGCTGCGGGGCAGTGGAAGTTTTTATGAAGCATTTCATCGCCTGCGGGTTCGATATCATCAACCCGGTGCAGATTTCAGCCAAAGGCATGGACCCGAAAATTCTGAAGGAGCGCTACGGCGAGAACCTGGTCTTCTGGGGCGGAGGCGTGGACACGCAAAAGACCCTTCCCTTCGGCAGTCCCGAGGAGGTTCGCGCCGAGGTTTTGCGGAATTGCGAAATTTTTTCTTGCAACGGCGGGTTTGTTTTCAACTCGGTGCACAATGTCCAGGCCAATGTTCCGGTGGAAAATATAGTTGCTATGATGGATGCGGTGAAGGAATTCAACGGCCAAAGACCCTAGGCCGCGTTTTTATTACTACTCGGAGCGGTGAATAAATGCCATTTTCCCGCAACCTGGATTCCCGCTTTCGCGGGAAGGACAAAGAGAGGGGCGGGAATGACCATTGCAGCGGCGCCCTTTGGTCATGCCGGCCCCCATTTTCATGAGGGTAAACGGAAGCAGGCATCCAGGTTCCTTTCCTATGACTAGCGAGCTCATCAGTAAGTGCAAATTATTTAGTACTCCGAGTAATATCATCAAGGCTTGACAGCCATTCTTATTTCCCGCGCAGCTTTTGGCAGGCTTGCTTAAGCATGCCCTTTTTCCTCAACTTCGCCAGCTCCGGAGGAGATTCCTGGATTTTCTCCAGGGTATTAAAGTACCGGTCCAGGAGGTCTCCTTTGACGGTGGGCACGAGGAAGATGTGGGTATGGGGAATCCTTCTGCCCCGGGCATAAAGGCAGACAAAGTCAGGATGATATGCCTTCATTATTTTATTGGCGCCGGTCCTGGCCACGCGAAAGAGGCTCTCGGTTTCCTTCTCGGTCAGGTCATGCCACCACGGGATATGCCTTTTGGAAATGACCAGGCAATGGCCCGGGGCAAAAGGATTTATATCCAGCAGGCAGAGCGAATGCTCATCCTCGCAAATTTTGTAAGCAGGGGCCTTGCCTTTCACGATTTCGCAAAAGACACACCTGGCCTTATTTTTTCTGGCCATGATTTTCGCGCTCATTCAGCTCCTGGCCCGGGCTTGCCTATCTTGAGCATGACTGCGCCATGGGGAGGAACCTCGGCCGCAAAAGAGTTGTTAAAGCTGCCAAGCTCTTTTCTCTGCCAGAGGTCGCGCACCGGCTGCTGTCCCTGGAGGCCGAGTTCAGACCAGTTGGCAGTCACCTGCGCGGGATTTTTTCCGCGGTTGAAAAGCGCGACCGCGAGCGTGCCGTCAAAGAGCGGCCTGGCCCAGACCTCGGTCGTTCCCTTTTTGGCCTTGACGGTCGCGGCCTTGCCCAGGGGGTCCTGGTCAACTGCCAGAACATCGTCATTGGTGAGGAGGTCAAGGGTGAACTGGTCCAGGTTGGACATATCGCATCCGATGAGGAGCGGCGCGGCTTCCATCGCCCAGATGGTGATGTGGGTTATCTGCTCGGCCTTGGTCAGCCTGGTTGGATGGAGCCTAGGCCCCCAACCCACTTTGCCGACCACGAGCATATCCGGGTCGTTCCAATGGCCGGGCCCGGAGTATTCCGCGATTTTGGGCTGCTTGAAGCCGATGGATTTGAGTCTCGACCACGAGTCGTTGATGTCCCCGGTGGTTCTCCATAAATTGCCGCCCACGCTCTCTCCCCATTTCCAGACTTTTCCCATGCCGTATTGGCAGAGGCTGTAGACGATGTCGCGGTCCACGGCCTCGAGGCGCTTGCGCATTTCGCGGTATGGTCTCTGGAGAATCTCAATGCCTCTGCCTCTCACCACCAAAGAATAGCTGCACCAGTCGTATTTCAAATAGTCTATTCCCCATTTGGCGTAGCTCTCCGCGTCCTGCTTCTCATGCTTCCAGGTTCCTTCATAACCGCCGCAGGTCTTGGGCCCGGGCGAAGAATAGATGCCGAGCTTGAGTCCGCGCGAATGAACATAGTCAGACAGCGCCTTCATATCCGGGAATTTTTCGTTCGGAACTATCTCGCCGTTGGCCTCCCGTCCCTTTTCCCAGCCGTCATCAATGTTGATGAACTGGAAACCGTGAGCCGCCAGCCCGCTCTTGACCATGGCGTCCGCGGCTGCCTTGACTTTCTCCGCGTCCACGGAAAGGCCCCAGACATTCCAGGAGTTCCAGCCCATGGGCGGGGTCTGCGCCAGCTTGCCCTTGCCGGCGATGATGGTTATTTTGCGCGAAGCCTGTCCCAGCTTGTTGCTGACCGTGATGTCCACTTGGTAAGTCCCTTCCTTTGCGACCGAGCCGGTGATGATTCCGGTCCTGGGGTCCAGCGTCAATCCCTCGGGCAGGTTCTGGGCGCTGAAAGTCAAAGGCTGGTCCCCGGTGGCCGGGACGAGGAACAGGAACGGCCTGCCCGGAGTGGCGCCCACGGTGCGCGCGCCGTTGATGGCCGGAGCCGGGCTGTCGCCGTGGGCTATCACCGGCTCATTTTGCGCTGCGGCTGCCGGAATAGGCTGCGCCAGGAACATTGCGCAGGAAAGCAGCGCCCCAATAACCATCGCGTTTGCAAAATTTTTATGCCTGTTCATTTTCCCCTCCTTGGCAAAAAGCGTCTTAATAAATTAAAGCACAAAAGAGGTTATTGCAAAAGATTATTTGGCAAAGCGGTTTTTGAACCCGGTCCAGGTGGAGGAGGTCAGGTATTTGAGGCCCATGGTTTTAAATCCCCTGGAGGGCGGCTTGTAAGCCGGATTCAGAACCATGCTGATGGCGTTTTCCGTGCAAGAGTCCGCGCACAAGCCGCATCCCAGGCACTTGGCCGGGTCAAACCTGTGCTTTTTATCCTGCAGGGTGTGCGCGTAAGTGTTGCAGGCCTTGGCGCATTTCCCGCAATCGGTGCAGAGTGATTCGTCAACCGCGGGAAGGAAATGCGGCTCGGCAATGCTGACCTTGCCGTTGAACTTGTTGACCGATTCAATGAAATGGCAGCAGCATTCGCAGCAGGTGCAGATGGCGGTGGGGTTTTCAGGAATGACATTGAGGGACCAGAAGAGCAGCTTTTTTTCCCAGCGCTCGACCACGATGCCGCGCATCTCATCCTTGCTCACGCTCCGCGCGTCCCCCCTCTGCACCGCGCCCCGGGCAAAGCTTCCGAAAATAAGGCAGCCGTCCTGCGGGCTGGACCGCTTGCACTCGTGCCCGGTGAAATGCAGGGACTGACGGCACTGGCAGACATTGGCCACGGCCAGCTCGGAGTGGCGGTCGATCAATTCGGACATGAGGTCCGCGTCCACGGCCTGGCTCTTGGCCTCAATGGTTTTCTGCACCGGGATGGGCCGGAGCGCGGGGTACTTGCCCGGGGTGTTGTATCGGCCGGAGAAGCCGGTTGCGAACAGGTCGTTAATCAGGTAGGCGAAGCGGCGGTGCCACTCGCTGTCCGAGCCGTTGATCAGCGAGTATTCGAAAATTCCCGGAATGAGCGGGAGCAGCGAGTATCCTCGTCCGGCGCGCAAAATGACGCGCTTTTGGCTCATGGCTTCAAGCAGGGGCTTGAGCGACTCGGCAGGACGGCCGCTCTTGCGCGCGATTTTTTCAAGCGGCCTCGGATAGTAAAACGGCAGATGCCTGGCAACCTCGGCTTCCTCCGGAGTGAAAAGGTGCGCAATCAGCCGGACGGATTTTTCGCTCAAAGGCGGCCCGAAGAGGTACCTGGACCCGAAGACTTTGGCCAGCGCGATATGGGCGGGATGGGCCTGAAAATTTTCAGTCAACTGCGCTCCTCCAACCCGGTTCAAAACTTAGCGTCAACCCCGCATCGGCCTGCGCCATGTTGCAGGATTTGAATTTAGACCAGGAGCATGCGCGGGTCAAATTTTTCATTTGCCCTTTTGGAACTCCGGAAGGGAGGCGACGGCATCATGCCATTCCGAGAAGGGATGGCCTTTGAGCGCGCCCACGCTGCGCGAGACCATCTCGGTCCCGGGATGGGGCGGCTCCAGGAAATTGTAGTCCGGGGTCTGGCGGATAGGCTCGCCGCGTCCGAGCAGGTGGCGGCAGGCGAAAATGATTCCTTCCGGCACCATGAGGAACCACTGGCTCTGGTAAGCGTACCTGACCTGGCGCCGCACCTTCCAGCCCTCTCGGTCCGGAATGACATATTGGGTCGGGCCATAAGACTTGATGAAATGGTTCATCTGATAGGGCTGGATTTTAGGCCCGGCTGCGTTATAGGTCGGGATTTCATAGCGGGTGATGAGTAGGCCGGTTCGCTTCATGGCCACATCTCCGGCCACGCAGGACGCGTCGTGGTCCCAGTGTCCGCCCTCGTAAGCGCAGGTGATAATCAGGCTCGGCTGGTATTTGGCCACCAGCGCGGTCACCTGGTCCATGATTTCCGGCAGATGCTTGACCGCCTGCCGGTCCGGGACCTCCAGGATGTGCCGGTTCTGCCGGGGAACGCCCTCGAAATCAACCGAACGCATCATCTCCTCTTTCCGGCTCGTGGTCGTGCCCCAGAGCACATTGCCCATGCCCGCGGAAGTGACATAAACCGAGTGTACCTCCCAGCCCGCGCGCACGAACATATTGATGGTGCCGGAGATGGCCGAGTCGTCATCATAGTGGCCGAACATGAAAAAGACGCACTTGCGTCCGGTCTTCTCGCCCGGAGCAGTCAAATAATCCGGAAGACCAGCCTTGGTTTTGCCCTGGCTGCATAAAGGCGTAAGCAGCGCAAGCAATAATCCCGCGCTTGCCCAGAATTTCAGTTTCATATCGCCCTCCTGGAATTCGCTGATTGCTTTGTGAATTTTAGAACATTATTTCAAGATTTCAAGCCGCTCAAATCCGACGCGCGTTTGGCCTTTCCTTTATTTTCCAGCGCTGGTATGATAAGCAAAAATTCTTTCAAACAGGAGGCCAAATGTTCAAGACCAGGGTAACCGAGAGACTCTCGATAGAGTATCCCATAATCGGCGGGGCCATGATGTGGCTGTCGACGCCGGAGTTTGTGGCCGCGATTTCCGAGGCCGGCTGCCTGGGCCTGTTCGCGTCCGCGATGTGGAAGACCAAGGACGAGTTCCGGGCTGCGGTGAGGAAGGCCAAGAGCCTGACCAGGAAGCCGCTGGCCGTGAACCTCAATCTTTTCCCGGCCATGCTTCCGATTGACAACAACGAGTACCTGGATGTGATTGACGAGGAGGGGATAAAGGTGGTTGAGACCTCGGGCCACAAGGCGCCGGAGGAGCTGGTGCCGCGGTTGAAGGCGAAGGGCAAGACCTGGATTCACAAGTGCGTGGGCCTGCGCTACGCCAAGAAGGCGGTTTCTCTCGGCGCGGATATGGTCACGGTGGTCGGATTTGAAAACGGGGGCGCCACCGGGGTCCTGGACATCGGCACCTTTGTTCTGATTCCCGCGGTGGCCGAGGCTTTGGAGGTTCCGGTGATTGGCGGCGGAGGGGTGAGCAACGGCAAGGGCCTGGCGGCTGCGCTCGCCCTGGGGGCCGAAGGGGTCATTATGGGCACCAGGTTTTTGCTTAGCGAGGAATGTCCGATTCACCGGAATTTGAAGGACGCTCTGCTCAAGGCCCGGGAGACCGACACGGTCCTGGTCATGCGCACCCTGGGCAACACGCACCGGGTGTGGAAAAATTCCGTGGCGCAGAAAATCCTGGACCTGGAGGCCCGGCACGCGACCCTGGACGAGATTGTCAAGGCGGCCGCGGGCGACAAGGACAAGGCGATGTTTGAATCCGGGGATGTGGAGAAGGGGACCATTTCCGCGGGCCAGGGCCTCGGCCTGATCCACGAGCTCAAGCCCGTGAAACAAATTGTCGCGGACATAATGAAAGAGGCCAGGGAGGTTTCGAAAAAATTGGCCTTCAACCTGGATTGAGCGTATAATAATAAAGAAGGATTTAGAAGCAGGGCTGATGCGCAAAATTGTTGCAGCCAAACCGCTGGCCAATTGCAGGGTCTGGATAAAATTTAATGATGGCGCTGAAGGCACTGTGGATTGGTCTGACTTGGCCGGCAAGGGTGTTTTTGAAAAATTCAATGAGCCGCCTTTTTTCAATTTGGTTTTTGTTGATCGCGAAAGCCACACCGTGGCCTGGCCCGGCGGAATCGACCTCTGCCCCGATTCCCTCTATGCCGAGATAACTGGCCAGGATCTCGATTCCATCCTCAAGTCAGATAGTGCCGCCAGCCGATAAAATCAGCCCATGCCGGAAATTGGCAGATTTTACGGAATTATCATTTATATTTTTTATCGCGAGCACCAGCCTCCGCATTTTCGTGCGGTCGATGGCGACGAATTTGCTTGAAGCCGCTGAAAGGTTCTATCTGGCTTTGACTCGCGGGAAGGAGATGAAGGCAGCGGCATAGAGCAGGAGAGATGCGAGGAAGACCATTAAGAATCCGGCTCGGAGCGAGAGCAGGTTGGCGAGCGGGGTGGAGATGACCGAGAAGGCGCCGTTGATGGCCCAGGCCCAGGGGATGAGGAAGGGAGAGCTTTTCCGCACCGAAGCAATTCCGAGCGGGAAAAAATAGCCCATGGCCAGAGCCATCGGCGCCATCAGGATCACAATGACCGCTCCCTTGACAGCGAACGGCAGGTCAAGCGCCAGGCCGACAATTTTCGGCAGGGCCAGGATATAAAAGAGCAGCATCAGGATAATTACGGCCACCGGCATCTTTAACCCCGCGGCCGGATTAGACATCTTTCTTCCCGAGAGCCAGGAGCCGGCGCCGGAAAAGACCAGCATCCCGGCCAGGACCAGGGCGAAGGACGAGGTGGCGTCATTGAGGAAAAAGTTAAAGCGGTTGATGAGAGCCATCTCAATGAAGAGGTAGGCCAGGCCGATGCAGCCGAAATAGCCGGCGGTTTGGAAGAAAAGTTTGAATGAGGGGATGCTCCGGCTCCGGGCCAAGGGCAGGAAAAGGACGACCAGGGCAAAGACCAAAGCCTGGGGAAGAACCACCAGGTTGATGATGTTCCCTATCTCCTCCTGCGGAATAATCGACAATTTCCCGAAAATCTGCCGGAAACGAGACAGCTTGAGCACGGAAAAAAACGCCGGACGGTCAAGGGGCGATGGCTGGAGATTGAAAAACCTGTCCTGCAATCGGCCCGCGCTCACCAGCTCAATCATTTCCGTCATCAGCGAGTCGCTCACGGTGTTGGACTCGGCCACGCTCTGGTTTTCAAAGGACAGGGCCGGCAGGTCATTGAAAATTTCAACCTTGGAGGGGTCGATTCCCGGGAAATAGGAGGTGTCAAACGACCGTTCGCGGCAGAAGCTTTGCAGGTCAACAATCAATTCCTGGTCAACCGGCTGGTTCCAAACCAGCATCGCCGCGGTCCAGGTTGAGCGGTAAACAACCAGGTGTTGCTCTGGGTGCGCGACTCCGGCCTTCTTGAGCGCAGCCCTTGCGGTCTCAAACATCTTGAGCGCGTACACGGAAAATTCGCTGA
>Ga0315282_10013342_pt1 | contig 12405 bp, 11 predicted proteins | sample YL17G07_20_MG_FD_203693 | JGI IMG/M metagenome (GOLD analysis project Ga0315282, IMG submission 203693) | Sediment microbial communities from Yellowstone Lake, YNP, Wyoming, USA - YL17G07_20 | ecosystem: Environmental > Aquatic > Freshwater > Lake > Sediment | place: USA: Wyoming | collected... | reverse complement strand
ACGACAAGCAGGCAAAGAACTACCTCGCTCTCCTCAAGCTGGCCTGCGCCCTGATCTGGTATCGCAGGTATGTCAAGCTGGCCGTTTTGAGATAGTTTCTAAGCCCCAGGGTCCTGGGGCTTAACTTTGGCGGAGAGGGCGAGATTCGAACTCGCGAAGGGGTTCAGCCCTTAGCCGTTTTCGAGACGGCCGCCTTCAACCGCTCGGCCACCTCTCCAGTTGCGCAGCAATGTGCGAAGGGGAGCGGTCTCCCACGCCGAAGATTATAGCACGCCGCCGGGACGTTCGCAAATGGCGCTGTAGGGGGGGTAGTGTACGCCGGATTGCGGAAACGCCGTGGCGTGCCACTCGCTTGCCTGTCAGGAGCGGTCAAGGTTGGGTCTTGCGCCCGATTCGCGGTCCATTGGAGCACCCTCGATGCAGTGTCGAGCGCCAGGCAAGGCCGACGAGGCCATTTCCGCGCCGCAGATGGGCCGTCGTAGCAGGCAATCGACCCACGAGGTAGCAGGCCGCCAACCTGCGTACGTTTCCGCAATTGCCCGTACACTACCCTCCGTAGAACGCATGCCAGGCAGAACGCGTGTCTAGTGTGACATTGCCAAGGTAGTCAAAGGAGCGAGTGATCGATGGCAGCCTGGCCGGGTTCGCCCAACAGGCAAATCTAGTTGTCGTCGCCGGCAAATCCAGTTGACGTTGAACAGTTGAACATATGATTGCTTACGCCGATGATGTTTCTTATGAGCAATTCCTGAGCGATACCAAGTTGATTGATGCGTTGATGTCTCCGAAGCAGCACTCGGTCGTAGGCTTCTGCCGCTTATCCCTTTCTGCCAAGTCTGGATCTCGCAGTCTCGTCCCTCGAGGCGGACTGAGACGCTCAAAGCGCTCGGCCGAGCTGCCCTGAGCGGCATCTCGGACGCGGTTTCCCCACCTGCTGGGCTGATCGGGTTCTCTCCGAGTATCGAAGATGCGAAATCCAGACTCCGCGTGAGAGCTGCGTTACGTCCGCACCTGCCCCGTCAGCAGCGCCGACACGGTCGAGCCGGCCGGGACCCTCGCCTCGCCCGGCTCGATCACGATCAGCCCGTTGGCCCCGACCATCGAGAGCAGCCGGCTCGACACCTGTGAGCCGGTCGTCCGCGCCAGCAGCCGGCCGCCCTGCCAGCGGACGACGGCCCGCTGGTACTCTGTCCGGTCCGGCGAGGGCTTCACGTCGTGCTCGAGGACGACCTGGACCCGCGGCCGCAGGACGTCGCGGCGGCCCTGAAGCTTGAGGAGCGCCGGCCGGACGAACACCTCGAACGTGACCAGCGTCGAGACCGGGTTGCCGGGCAGCCCGAAGGCCAGCTTGCCGCCGACGGTGGCGAAGGTGAGAGGCTTGCCCGGCTTGATCGCCACCCGGCCGAAGTGCACCCGGCCCAGCCGCTCGAGGATGGGCTTGATCAGGTCCCGGCTGCCCACCGAGACGCCGCCAGAGGTCAGCACCACGTCCGCCTGATCAAGCCCAGCCGCGATCTTCGCCTCCTGCTCGGCCTCGTCGTCCCGGCCGACGCCGAGCGAGATAGGAATGCCGCCCGCCTCGCGCACGCTCGCCATCAGCGACGGACCGTTGCTGTCCCGGATGGCGCCGGGGCCCGGCGCCTCGGTCGCCTCGACCAGCTCGTCGCCCGTGGCCATCACCGCGACCCAGGGCCGGCGGCCGACCTTCACCCGGGTGCGGCCGAGGGTCGCCAGCAGCCCGATCTCCGGCGCGCCCAGGACGGTGCCGGCCGCCAGCACGGGCTGGCCGATTGCCAGGTCCGCGCCCATCGGCTGGACGTTCTCGCCCGGACGGAGCGTCTTTCGGACCGTCACCCGGCCGTCGGCCTCGGCGGTGTCCTCGACCATCACCACGGCGTCGGCGCCGGGCGGCAGCGGGGCGCCGGTCATGATGCGCGCCGCCGTGCCAGCTCGGACGATCACCTCGCCGACCTGGCCGGCAGTGATCTCGCTCAGGACGGCTCGGCTGGGCGAGCCGTCGGCGGCGACCACCGCGTAGCCGTCGACGGTGGAGGCGTCGAAGGGGGGCACGTTCTCGGACGAGGTGACCTCCTCGGCGAGCGTCCGGCCAAGCGCCTCGGCAAGGCTTATCTCTTCGGGCTCCAGCACGGGCGTGTGGTCGAGGATGGTCTGGAGGGCTGCCTCGACGGCGACAAGCCCGTAGCGGGAGGGGTGCATTCGCGCCATATCTACACGACCTCTGCTCTTCACGACCTCGGTGACGTGACCACTCGGGGTAGATGATACCACACGAGGCCACGTTGACGGCGGAATGGCGCCGCTGTAGCATCCACAGAAAGCGTATGGACGAGGTGCGAGCCGTGAAGTGGGTCACGCGCGCCAGGGTGAAGGTCGACCGGGTCGCCTGCCCCTGGCTCATCAGGAAGTTCGTGGATCAGGATGCCGAGTTCCTCTTCGTCCCACGCGAGGAGGTCCTGGCGGCGGCCGAGCGCGAGGGGGCCATCCCCTTCGACACTCCGGGCGCGGAGCTGAACCACGTCGGCGACCTCTGCACCTTCGACGCCATCCTCGAGAAGTACGGCCTGACGGACCCGGCCCTCCACAGGCTGGCCGCCATCGTCCGGGGGGCCGACACCCGGAACAAGGACCTGACGCCGTGGTCGCGGGGCCTCGACGCGATCGCCGAGGGCTTCCAGTCGATGGGCCTTCCGGACGACGAGGTGCTGAAGCTGGAGTGGCCGGTCTACGACGCCCTGTACAACTTCTGCCGGAACGAGATCGAGCGCGAGAAGGCGAGGTAGGGCTTGGAGCGGAACCACAGAGACGCCTATGGGCCTTGGGAGGCGTCACCGCGAGTGAAGTGCCACCTGCTTGCGGTCAGATGGCTAGCGTGATCGCGTCGCAATTCCGTACCAGGGGCCTACAGCCACCCTCGGTGGTGAAATGGCGGAGGACAGGCCGGCTTCCTCTTCTGGCGCCGGCCGAAGGTGCGCGTTACCTTGACGTGCCGGCTGGGCAGCGCTAGCATGTCGGCGGCCGACGGTGGCTTGTGGAGCAGGGGGTCGGCCCCGCGATCGAGAAGGGGGCATATCTTGCGAGATATCGTCTTCCTCTTTGGACCTGGAGCCAGCCACGGAGCAGGTGATATCCTCCCAGAACGTCGGCTATGACCTGCACGCCACGCGGTTCCATTACCACGCAGGGATGGCCCAGATCACCCCGGCTTGCACCAACTCTGGCCACATGTTGTTCTTCAGTCCGGCGGTGATTGGAATCCGGCCAGATGCACCTGAACCCGTGGAGATCCCGAGTGAGAAGCCGGTGGAGGACGGGGTTGCCGGCAGCACCAACGCAGTCAAGGGGCAGGAGGTACGGACCGCGGGAGCACCAGACTAGCCGACCGGTTCCGGCCGGGATGCGCCCTCTACGTCCACGGCAGCCGACTGCCGAAGGATGAAGCCGGCGCCTGAGACATGCGCTTGCCGTGCCCGCACCAGCGGCATCCCCCTTGGGTGATCGCCAGACATCAGCAGGCAGAGAACGCGCAGGTTCACGCAGCACTCAGCCCGATTGTGCCCCGCGCGCTCGGATTACCAGGGCGAGGCTGAGCGCCGCCAGGATGAAGCCGACCGCGGCGAACAGGTAGAGCTTCTGGACGCCGCTCAGCGAGAAGGCCAGCCACCCGGCCAGCGCGCAGAAGGCGTAGGCGAGGAAGGCGATCTGGCGAGGCGAGAGGCCGGCGGCGACGAGCCGGTGGGCCAGGTGGGCACCGTCGCCGCCTTTGAACGGCGAGCGGCCGGCGGCGAGGCGCTGGAGGATGACCGCAGCCACGTCTACCATCGGCAGGCCGAGCACCATGACCGCGGTGGCGATCTTCGCGCCGCCGATGATCGCCAGCACGGCGAGCGCGTACCCGAGGAAGTAGGAGCCGCCGCTGCCGGCGAAGATGCGGGCCGGGCTGGAGTTGTAGGGCAGGAAGCCGGCGCAGGCGCCGGCCAGCGCGAGCGGCAGCACCGCGATGCTGTGCTGCCCCAGGTCGAAGCTGCGGGCGAACAGGGCTATCGCGGCGATCGCCGAGACGCCGGCGGCGAGGCCGTCCACCGAGTCGATCATGTTAAGCGTGTTGATCATCCCCACGACCCAGAACAGGGTGAAGGGGAGCGCCACGTAGAGGGGGAACTCGATCAGCCCGCCGAAGGGGCTGGCGACGTCGTCGATCACGATGCCGAAGGCGATGGGCGGCGCGGCGATGGCGAGATGGCCGGCGGCCTGCGGCCCGGGGTTCAGTCGGCGGAAGTCGTCGATCAGCGCCAGGGGGACGACCAGCGCCACGCCGACGAGGAAGCCGGCCAGGCGCCACGCCTCCGCCGCCGAGCGCGGGAAGAGGACAAGGCTGAGCGCCAGCGCGATTAGGAAGGCGGCGGCGACAGCGTAGCCGCCGGCCCGCCCCGCCGGCCGGATCTGCAGCTCGCCCCGCCGCGGGCGGTCGACGAGGCCATAGCGCCAGCAGACGCGCTCGGCGACCGGCGTGAGGAGATAGGCACTCAGGAAGGCCACGCCGAAGACCAGGGCCATCCCGACCAGGACCAGGCTCACGGTCGCTCTCCCGGGCCGCTCCGGCGAAGGGAGCCGGAGGGCGGCCAGGCGAGAGTATAGCACACCGCCGGTCCGTTTACCGCAGCGCGCGGGGGGGCTGCGGGGCACACGGGCCTATCCCTGCCCAGATCGAAGCGCACGCGGGCCCGTCCTCGCCAGGACCAGCCAGTAGCCCAAATGGGCCATCACCCGGGAGAAAGAAGTCCTATTCCATTCGGAACCCCTGGGTCCTACAATGTGGCAAGCAGGGGCAAAGGCTCCTGTTGAGTCTCGCGCCGATTGCGAGTATACTTGGCGGGAAGAAACTTGCGCACGGTGAGAGCTTTGCAGCCAGAGGCCGGGCAGAAGCAGAGCGCGCTTCAGGCGGCCACGGAGGCCCTGCGCTGGCAGCAGCAGCGCCTTGGCGACCTCCTGGAGCAAGTCCGCCGGGAGCATCGGGATCACCTCCAGCGCCTCCGGGAGGTCGAGCGGCACCTGACCGAAACCACCCGGCGGCTGGAGCAGGCGAGCGCGGCGCTGGTGGGCGCACCCTCGTCGAGCCACACCCTGGAGGCGGCCGGCCTGCGCGAGCGGCAGCAGTTGCTTCGCCAGCAGCAGACCTGGCTAGCCGAGCGGCTGATCGAGCTGGGCAGCACCGCCCGCAGGCTGCAGGCCGTGATCCGGCAGACCCAGCTCAGCGGTGACTACCTGCTGGGCGACGCCGAGGGGCACGGCGCGGGCGACGGCGTCGAGCAGTGCGCCGACCTCAGCCAGCTCCACGCGCTCGAGGTCCAGGAGCAGGAGCGCCAGCGGCTGGCCCGAGAGATCCACGACGGCCCCGCCCAGGTCTTGGCCAACGCCATCTTCGAGCTCGAGTTCTGCCAGCGCCTCCTCGAGAAAGACCCGAAGCGGCTCGAGAGCGAGCTGGTCCGGCTGAAGGACGACCTGCGCGAGGGGCTGGCCGAGGTCCGCTACTTCATCTTCGACCTCCGTCCGGGACCGCTCGCCGAGTTGGGGCTCGTGGCCACCCTCCGGCGCTACGCCGAGGGCTACCAGTCCCGGTTCGGCCTCGTCACCGAGCTGGACCTGGACGACGACCTGCAGCGGCTCTCGGCGGCGAAGGAGATGGCGATCTTCCGGGTGATCCAGGAGGCGCTCCAGAATTCCCGCAAGCACAGCGGCGCGACGCAGGTCCGCATCTCCCTGCGGAGGGATGGCGACAGCCTGGTGGCCACGGTCGAGGATAACGGCCAGGGCTTCGAGGTCGAGGCCGTATCCACGGGCACGGCCCGCCACTTTGGGCTCCAGAGCATGCAGGAGCGTGCCCAACTCATCCGGGCCGACCTGCACATCGATAGCCAACCGGGACGCGGCACCCGGGTGACCCTTCGGGTGCCAGTCGAGCAGAATTCCGAGTTGTAGGCTGAGACGAGGAACCCGATGCAGACCAGCGTGACCAGGCCAGCCACACCGTCAGGGGGTGAAGAGAGCGTGGAGAAGATCCGAGTACTCATCGCGGACGATCACCCGATCTTCCGACAGGGCATCCGCGGCGTCCTCGAATCCGAGCCGGACATCGAGGTTGTGGGCGAGGCGGCTGACGGGAAGCAGGCCATCGCGCTGGCGCGGGCGGTGGCGCCGGACGTGGTGTTGCTGGACGTCCACATGCCCACCGTCGACGGCGTGGAGGTCGCCAGGACGATCAAGCAGCACCTCCCCCGGACCGGCGTCATCTTCCTGACGGCCTACGACGACGAGGAGTTGCTCTTCCAGGCCATCAAGGTCTCCGCCTCGGCCTTCTTCCTCAAAGACGTCCGCCCCGACGAACTGCTGGACGGCGTCCGGCGCGCCCACGCCGGGGAGTACCTCATCAACGAGAGCGTCCTGACCCGGCCGCTCGTCGCCTCCCGAGTGCTCAAGCAGTTCCGCGACCTCAGCATGGTCGGCCAGGAGATGGAGCCCCTCTTCGTGCCCCTCTCGGCCCGCGAGATCGAGGTGCTCGACTACATCGCCCGTGGCAACAGCAACAAGGAGATCGCCCGGGCGCTCCGGATCAGCGACCAGACAGTCAAGAACCACATCACGTCCATCCTTCGCAAGCTGGCCGTCAACGATCGAACTCAGGCGGTCGTCTACGCCCTGCGCCGCGGGTGGATCAAGATGCAGGAGCTGTAGGCAGCGTGGCAGCGGCCGAGAACCAGGGCATCGTCGAGGAGCTTCGGGCGCTGGCAGCCGAGGTCCGGGGCGACCTCGAATCCCAGGAGCGCGAGTTGGGCGAGTTGAGCGTCCTCATCAGGCAGACGACCGCCGAGATCGACCGCATCGGCCCCGTCCGCAACGAGGCTGCCAAGCGAATCCGGGAGATGGAGGGCAACATCGAGCACTTCTCCCGGACCGAGATCGCGCAGAGCTATGGCGCCTCGGCGGAAGCCCAGATGCGCCTTTTTATGATGGAGAGCCAGCTCGAGCAGTTGCAGCACAAGCAGCGCGCGCTCGAACGCAATCGCCGCAACCTGCTCCGCTTCGCCGGCCTCGTCGACCAGTTGCCCGCAGCCCCGAGCGAGTCGGACGCGGCGGCGAGCGAGGTCGCGTCGTCTCCCCGCCAGGTCATCTCCAGAGTGGTCCAGGCCGAGGAGGCCGAGCGGCAGCGCTGTGCCCAGGCCATCCACGATGGGGCCGCGCAGTGGCTGGCGAACATGGTCATCCGAGCCCAGCTCTGCCAGCGCCTCCTCGACAGCGACGAGGCCCGAGCCCGGCAGGAGATCCAGGGGCTATCCGAGTCGATGGCGACCTCACTCCAGGAGGTGCGACGCCTCATCTACGACCTGCGCCCGCTCGTCCTCGAAGACGTCGGGCTCCAGGCGGCGATCCAGAAGTACGTCCAGGCGGCCGCCGACCGCGCCACCGTCCCCATCGAGCTGAAGATGTCCGGGGTGGAGCAGCGGCTGGATACGTGGGCGGAGGTGGCGCTGTTCCGGCTCGTGCAGGAGGCGCTGAGCAACGCGCTGCGCCACGCGCAGGCGACGCGGATCCAGGTGGCCGTCGACTTCGAGGGGGACGCCTTCCGAGCGCTGGTGGAGGACGACGGGGTGGGCTTCGAGCCGCCGCGGAGCGTCCGGGTGGCGCGGCAGAGCAAGCGGCTCGGGCTGGCCGCGATGCTGGAGCGGGCGGCGCTGCTCGGCGGCTCGGTGACGTTCGACAGCGCCCCCGGCCGCGGCGCCCGCGTCCGCGTCGAGGTCCCCCTGCCGCCCGGAGGCGGGCCTGGAGAGGCGAAGCTCGCCCCGTAGCGCCCGTGACCCCTACACCGCGCCGCTCCGGCCGTCAGCGCGCGACAGACGAGGGGGGCTCGGCGTCGGCGTGACGGCCGCCGAGCCAGACGTGGCGGTAGGTGAGGCGTAAAGGGTCCCCGGGGTTGCCGACCCGCTCGCTCGCGGGGTCGGGGTCCCGGCCGGCAGGGCCGGCGTCGCGCCCGCCGGGCCAGGGTACGTCGGCAGAATCTGGCGGACCGATGCGCCCGCCAGCGGCTCGCCCAGCGCCGCGGCGAACTCCCCCAGGCTCATCCCGCCCCTCACCCGGACCCGCGGCAGCGCCAGCGGGTCGTCGCGCGCCGACGCGTAGCCGTACCGGACGGTCACGGCCGTCCGATAGCCCGCCCGGCCCACGGCCAGCTTCACAGCCGAGTCGTACCGGCCGCTGGGATAGCAGAAGTCCAGGACGGGCCGGTCCAGCCGCCGCTCGAGCTCGGCCCGGCTCTCCTCCAGCTCCCGGCGCAGCCAGACGGCGCTCAGGTGGGTGAGGTCGGGGTGGCTGACCGTGTGGGACCCGACGTCCATGCCGCCCTCCGTCAGCGTCCGAGCCTGCTCCCAGGTCAGGTAGCCGGCCCGGCCGACGAACCCGGCGATCAGGTAGAAGGTGGCCTGGAAGCCGTGCCGGCGCAGCGAGGGGTAGGCCGCCAGGTACGCGTCGACGTAGCCGTCGTCGAAGGTTATCGCCACCACCCTGCCCGGCGTCGCCCGCGCTGCCTCGGACGCCAGGTCACCGACCGGGACCGACCGGTAACCCCGAGCCTCCAGGAACGCCATCTGGGCCTCGAAGTCGGCCGGCGTCACGGAGAGCCCGTAGCCGAGGGTGTCGCGCGGGTCGGGGTTCACCCGGACGTAATGGTACATGAGGATGGGCACGCCGTCCCCCGGTCGCCCTCCGCCCGCCGGCGCCACGAGCGACGCGAGGCTCTCCGTCCGCGGCACCGGCGCCGGAGAGACGGTAGGCGCGGGTACGGCAGGCGAGGGTGAAGGGGTGGGCGTGGAAGTCGGCTCGGGGGAAGCCTCTGGGGCTGGCTCGGGGCTGGCCTCGGCAGCCGGCTCGGGCGTGGGTGTCGCCTCGGGCTGGTCCGCGCTCGCCAGCGTCTCCTCCGACGCTGCCACCTCCTCGGATGCCCCCACGCCCGGCTCGACGGCCGGAGTCGGGCTGTCGCCCTGCGGCTCCTCGGAGGGTGGCGTCACCCAGCCCATAACCAGCAGCAGGGCCACCGCCAGCAGCGCGCTTCTGAGTATCTTCAACGTACCCGCCCAGAGTTTGATCGGGCCCAGGCTGCCGCAATTATACCAGGCTGCACGTCGCAGACAAGAGAGCGGCTGGTCGGAGAGGGGGATCATCGGGCGATCTACAGCTCTTCGACGTCCAGCTCTTCGCGGACCTCGACGACGCCCGGCACCTGGCTGGCGACCTGCTCGGCAAGCTCGGCGTCCTCGATGGACCTCACTCGGCCCCGCAGGTGGACCACGCCCCGGCGCACCGCCACCCAGGCGTCGAGGTCGGTCGTGGCCGCGTCCTCCTCGAGCGCCAGCCTGACGTCCTCGGCGATCTCGTCGTCTCCGCGCTGCAGCCGGGCCGGGTGGTCCTCGGGCTCGATCGGTAGGTCCATCGCGCCCCGGGCAAACCCGCCGACGATGCGGATGTCGCCCTTCTTCCGCGGCGCCGGCTTGACAACGGGATCGGTCGGCGGGTAGTAGGGCTCGCTGCCGTCGGCCGCCTCTGCGGGGTCGTTCGTTCCGAGGGGGAAGTTCAGGTCCGGCTCGGTGCCCGGAAACGTGTAGAGGCCTTCCAACTCGACGTCGACGTTGGCTACCGGCTCCAGCTCGAGCTTCCGAGGCATGTCGGTCGGCGACACGCGCTCCACCGCAAGCTGGTTGACGACGCCCCGGATGCCCGGCACGTCGCGCGCCAGCTCTTCGGCCCGGTCTCGCTGGAGGAGCGTGGCCACGGTCCCCTCGAGGCAGGCGATGCCGTCTCGGACCTTGGGCTGAAGCCCGACGAGCTCCAGGGGGCCAAGCGCTGCCCGAAGAGCCGCGGTCAGGTCGCGGTCCTGATTTCGCTCGGCCTTCCCGGGTCGCCTCGCCCTCTCGGCCATCGGCCCACTCTCTCCGGCGGTCCGCCCGCTCCCCGGGTGCCCGGCTTGGCGCGACACGCCTGCCCCGACGCTCTGGTTGTCGTCACCAGTCCGCAAGAAGCGTGCCTTCGGGTCGGTTTCCACGCCAAGGGGACGTATGGTAGAATATGGCGAGCGAGCGCCATGGTCTCATGGCTGCGTCCGGCTGCGTATCGATGCGTTGTTCTGAAGGAGGATATTCCGGTATGAGCAAGCCCGTGGCGGTGACCGACAGCACCTTCGAGGAGGAGGTCGTGAAGTCGGCCACGCCGGTGCTGGTAGACTTCTGGGCCGAGTGGTGCATGCCCTGCAAGCAGATGGCGCCGATCGTCGATCAGCTTGCCGATGAGCAGGCCGCCAAGCTGAAAGTGGCCAAGGTAGACGTCGACGCTAACCCCGACATGGCGGGACAGCTCGGGGTGATGAGCATTCCGACGCTCATCCTGTTCAAGGCTGGCCAGCCGGTAGAGCGGTTCCAGGGCAGTCAGTGGACCAAGGACCGGCTCCTCCAGAAGCTGGCCCCGCACCTCTAGGCGAGTGTATCGGTGGACGCCTGGCTGGAGGCCCACCGAACTCCCCTGGCGCTGGCCCTCCTGGCGATCGCCGCCGTCGGCGCTGCCTTCTGGCTCCAGCGCGCTGGCGGCGAGCGCCCCCTCGTCGTCGCCGTCGGCTCCCCCACGGCCCCGCCGGGCGGGCTTATGGTCTATGTCTCTGGGGAAGTGGCCCGGCCGGGCGTCTACCCCTTTCAGGAGGGCGACCGGGTGGAGCGAGCAATCGCGGCCGCTGGCGGCCCCACGGCCGACGCCGACCTGACGGCGATCAACCTGGCCATCAAGCTCAAGGACGAGCAGCAGGTCCACGTGCCTCGTCGGGGGGAGGGTGGAACGGCCGGGTCGGGCTCGTCGGTCGGCCCCTCGGGAGGGCCCCCTCTCGTCGACCTTAACGCGGCGACCCGGCCGGAGCTGGAGGCGCTTCCGGGCATCGGACCGGTCACCGCGCAGCGCATCGTCGACTACCGGGAGCGCAACGGCCCCTTCCAGCAGGTCGAGGAGCTCAAGACGAACAAGCTCGTGACCAGTGCCACCTTCGAGAAGATCAGGGGTCTGGTGACGGTCAGGTAGCCATCGGCGGTTGGCTGCTGGTGGTCATGCAGACGTGGCGAGGCGTGACCTGCAGATAATCAACAGCCGCTGGCAATCGGCTGATCACCTCTTGCCCTCGATGACCTCGCGGATGGCGTCGGCGCCGATGATCGTCGGGCAGATCGTGGTCATGCCCAGACCCTCGTAGGCTTCCCCGCGCATCGGGTCCTTGATCTGGCTGATAACGTGGGGCACGTTGAAGACGTGCTTGGCGACCTGGCCGGCCATCGCGTTGGTGTTGTCGCCTTCGGTCAGGGCCAGGAAGGCGTCGGCCTGGTCGACGCCGGCCCGCCGGAGGAGATCCTCGTCGATTCCGACGCCGACGACCGCCGTGCCCCGGAAACCGGGGCTCAGCCGGCGAAAGGCGTCGGGGTCCCCGTCGATGATCGTGACGTCGTGGCCTTCGGCGTCCAGGAGATCGGCCACCCTGGCGCCCAGGCGTCCACAGCCCAGGATCACTACTCGCACAGATACCTCCAGCACTGCCCGCTGCGCTCAGCCCTCAGCCGCCGGCCATCAGCTTCGCACTCGGCCGAGCGCGGCCGCGCCTCCGGCTGCCTTGCCCCTACAGGCTGCCGCGAGCCCGCGATCCGACGGGCGCAGCCGATCGCTCGCGCTCGCTCGCGCCTCTTTCCACCGCGCCAGACAGCATGATACCATAGTCCCACGTCTGAAGGGGCATGGACCACCCTGCGGCAAGTCCCGCCAGGCGTCGGCACGACAGTGGGGGTGAGTTGGCTATGCGAGTCGCCGTGATCGGGGCCGGACACTGGCACGCCCGGATGCACGTCGAGGCTTTCCGCCGGGCGGGCGCGGAGATCGTCGGGGTCGCCGACGCCCGGGGCGACGCCGCCCAGAAGCTCGGCCGGGAGCTGGGCTGCCCTGCCTATCCGGACCACCGGGCGCTTCTGGATGCCGTCCGGCCCGACTTCGTGGTCGCGATGGCCCGCCACTGCGACGCCGCTGCCCTGGCGACCGACCTGCTGACCATCGGGCTGCCCTTCGCGATGGAGAAGCCGCTGGGGCGCAACGCGGCCGAGGCGGCGCCGGTTGTCGAGCTGGCCCGGCGGCGGCCCGTCTTCGCGGCGGTGCCGCTGGTCAACCGCTACAGCCCGCTCTTCGCCCGAGTGGATGCGCTGCGCGCCTCCGGAGAGCTTGGCGTCCTCGCCCACGCGCACTTCCGGATCGTCAACGGGCCGCCCAGCCGCTACGAGGCCAGCGGTGTGCCGTGGATGCTCGAGCCCGAGCTGGCCGGCGGGG
>Ga0315282_10013341_pt1 | contig 12405 bp, 13 predicted proteins | sample YL17G07_20_MG_FD_203693 | JGI IMG/M metagenome (GOLD analysis project Ga0315282, IMG submission 203693) | Sediment microbial communities from Yellowstone Lake, YNP, Wyoming, USA - YL17G07_20 | ecosystem: Environmental > Aquatic > Freshwater > Lake > Sediment | place: USA: Wyoming | collected... | reverse complement strand
AGTATGAAGTCGTTTCCAACTTCACACCGACTCCTCGCTACGTGGCTACAGAGTATGCCGCGGTCAGGACTTGGAGCGGAGCGCTCGACAGAGTCCGCTCGCCCCGCTTCGCTCGTCGAAGCGGGTCACAGTCTGACGACCCTCGCTCCTCACCTAACCAGATCAGGAACAGTTTACCTTGGCACTCACTTCACAAGAAGCATCTTCCGCGTCTTTGCAAACCCTGCATCGGTAAAAAGACGGTAAAAGTAAACGCCACTTCCCACTGCGGCGGCATTGAAGGAGACTTTGTACGATCCAGGCCGTCTGACATCGTCAAGCAACGTTGCCACGAGTTGGCCCAACACATTATACACCTTCAACGAGCCTCGTTGAGAGACAAAACTTGACTATGAGAATGCAGATGCGTAGATGTACGAGGTTGACGAATGCTTTCTCGAAAAAGCTCCAGAACCTTAAGTCTGCACTTGCCTTGCATTTCCTTTACTATAACTTCTTTCGGATCCATCAAAGTCTCAGAGTTACACCCGCGATAGAAGCAGGAGTAACAAATCATATCTGGACTTGGGGGGAACTCTTAACCAATCACCAACTAAAACAAGCCGCATAACTGAAGAGGGACAATTCCCCCCAGAAAGGAGGCTTATGTTAGCCAAACTTTTGAGGGGGGCACGCTCTCGATAGATGAGCAACTCCCGTTGGCAAAGTTGAGATGACAACATCTCGACAGACACGCAGTAGCCACAAGCGAATCAGACCTCGCCAGTCTGAACCGCGTACCCCAATGGTGTCTCGGCTATCGAGGGAAGTGCGGTTAATAGTTTGACGCTTCAAGGTGGCACCCTGTTGAGAGTTAAGCCGCGCCTCCCTCCTTTAATTTCAAATAACAAAAGGAAACTATCATGAAAACTCCAGATGAACACAAAGTAAAATTCCGACAGGCAATGAAACGAAAAGGGCGCCAACTTGCGTGTCCGTTCTGCGGCATAAACTACGTTTCCACTGAAATAGGACGAGAGGTTGGCGAATTCATCGAAGTTTTCACCAAGAACCCTGAAACAGATCAAACTCTCACCGAAACCCTTTCAATGGTTCAATTGGTTTGCAAGAGCTGCGGCCACGTCCAACTTTTTGATCGAAAATACCTTCTCGCCTAACGGCAAGGATGCCGGTTTTGCGTAATCGCTTTAGGTCAATACCAGATGCAATCTTTTCAAAGAACTCAACTAAGCGAATCGCCTTTCCTGCGCGGCTGTTTTTTTTCTTCCTAAACACCGTCGAAGCTCTTTAACGGCTCTGACCGCGTTGTCAAGTTCCAAGTCAAACTTATGCTCAGTCAAAACCTTCCCCCGTTCAAATCAGGACACTACCTGAAAGCAGATCCCCTCCTTCTCACTCATCCCCAATATCCGTTCCATGTGTTATCTCAATTTGCATTCCCACCGCAGGAGATCCCCGTGCGGGTAGACCCTTGCCGAAGAAGTCTTCAAGTGGTCGCATGTTGGGGCTGGAGCCTGGAAAAGGCGCTTCGGTCTCCCAGAAATTTGCCTTGCATAAATCTGTTTAATTCAGTAAATTTCTCCACCTTCCGAGTCATGGGAATGAGCCCAAGTCGATTATGTTTGAAGATCTTACAAGGAAATTAGAGGCCGTTTTCAAGAAGCTGCGCGGCCAAGGGAAGATTACCGAAGCCAACGTCGCCGAGAGCCTCCGTGAGGTACGCCGAGTGCTACTGGATGCCGACGTCAACTACAAGGTTGCGAAGCAGTTCATTGAACGGGTTCAGGAGCGCTCGGTCGGCCAAGAGGTGCTTGCCAGCATCACCCCAGGGCAGCAGATAGTGAAGATCGTCCACGATGAACTCATGTCGCTCATGGGGCGTGAGAATGTTGAGCTACGATTTGCCAATATCCCGCCCACAGTTATCATGGCTGCGGGACTGCAGGGCTCGGGGAAAACAACGTTCGCCGCCAAGCTCGCTCTTTACCTGAAGAAGAAAGGACGGCATCCACTTCTTGTCGCAGCAGATCTTCATCGACCCGCAGCCGTCGATCAGTTACTAACGCTCGGCAGACAGCTTGGCGTTCCAGTCTATAGCAACCGCGATCGAAGTGCTCTCCAAGTGGCAGAAGAATCAATCGAATTTGCCCGGAAGAACACACGCGATGTGGTTATTGTTGATACAGCCGGCCGGCTCCACGTCGATGACGAGATGATGCACGAGGCTGAGACTATTAAGGAAAAAGTGAAGCCTCACGAAATCCTTTTCGTTGTCGATTCGATGACGGGACAAGATGCAGTGAACGCCGCTCGGGTCTTCCATGAGCGCTTGGACTTCGACGGTGTTGTACTCACAAAACTCGATGGGGATGCGCGCGGCGGAGCAGCTCTTTCAATCAGGGCAGTTGTCGAGAAACCCATCAAGTTTGCGAGCGCAGGTGAAAAGCTCGACGCACTCGAGCCATTTCACCCTGACCGGATGGCCTCACGAATCCTCGGAATGGGTGATATTGTCACTCTGGTCGAGAAAGCCCAGGAGCAGTTTGACCAAGAGAAAGCAGAAAAGCTAGAAGAGCGACTAAGAAGGAACGCATTTACGTTTGAGGATTTTCTCGAGCAGCTCAAACAGGTGAAGAAGATGGGATCGGTTTCTCAACTCTTGGAGATGATTCCAGGGGCAAATCGTTTGCCCCAAGCGGGCGAGATTGACGAACGAGGACTAGTGAAGATCGAAGCGATCATCAATTCCATGACCCAAGTGGAGCGACAGAGGCCTCACATCATTAACGGGAGCCGCCGCAAACGGATAGCTCAGGGGAGCGGCACAACGGTGCAAGATGTCAACAAGCTCTTGAAGCAATTTGGTGAGATGCAAAAGCTGATGAAACAATTCACAAAGGGAAAACACAGTCGGAGATTCGGACCAATGAGACTCCCTGTGGGATTTCATTGACTGTTCTGAAGACTGATCAATAGAGAAGGAGGAAAAATCATTTGGCAGTACATTTGAGGTTACGAAGGATTGGGCGAAAAAAAGTTCCAATATACAAGCTCGTAGCTGCAGACTCTCGAGCACCGAGAAACGGTCGTTTCATCGAAGCACTCGGAATCTATAAGCCGCTCGTTCAGCCGATGGAACTGGAAGTGAAAGAACCACGCCTCTTCTACTGGTTGGGAAAAGGTGCGCTACCGTCGGATACCGTCCGAACACTGCTCAGTCGAAAGGGGATTTGGCTGCGATGGAGCCTGATGAAGAAGGGTGCAGATGAGGTAACAATCACAACGGAACTGCAAAAGTGGCAATCTCTGCAGGAGGCAAAGCTCGCGCGAGAAGCAGATCGGAAAGCACGGCGAGCAGCCGCGCACCGGAAGATGCGAAAGGAGAAGCCCGCCCCGGCAACGTCGGGGGCCGCCCAGCCAGTAACCGAGGCGAAACCAGCGGCGACCGATGAAGCAAAGGAAAAAGCCGAATAGAGAACATGCGGTGTTTTCTGTCAACACTATCGGTAATCGCGAAAATCAACGTGGGGGAACTTCTCCCGGCGCATTCAATGGCAGGAGGAGGGCTCTGCAGTGCTCTGGATCTCACGAAAACCAACCCCTGCAGATGCAAGTAGCATGGCGGATGGAGACCCGGCAACCAGTTGGAAGGAGGCTCCATGCATGAGGGAATTCATCGAGTTCATCGCGAAGCATCTCGTTGATCATCCAGATGCCGTACGCCTGGAGCAGGTCGAGCAGGACAACCAGATCGTGTTGAAACTGAGCGTTGGCGAGAACGAAGTCGGGAAAGTGATCGGACGGAAAGGGAGAACCGCGCGGGCGCTCCGAACGCTCCTCAACGCGGTCGCAGCGAAAGAAGGAAAGCACGCTGTTCTTGAAATCGTCAGCTGAGATTTCGAGGAGTGGTTTCCGAAGCTGAGCAGTCATTCACCTTCAACTCAGACAGTGAGATTCAGAGCAAGAGAGGGATGTCATGTGGCTTATCGCAGCAATGCGGCCGTTGGTAGCACTGACAGCGTCGTTAGATACAGCACAGGAGGAGATCAACGCGCTTCCCGCATCGAAGTACGTCGTCCCACCTTCAACCCCGTCCAATTTTCCTGAAGACACCCTCGGCATTCAGTCGCAAACGCATTTCCAGTCACCCACAAGAGTTGCAGAATCTGCGGTAGGAGTTGGAATGCCGAGCCGTCTACATTCTGAGAGAGGAAACGATGTCTGATTTCTACGCCATTGGACAGATTGTGAAGAGCAGGGGTTTGAGGGGAGCTCTTGTTGTCCAGCCGCTCACGGATTATCCTGAGCGGTTCCAAGCGCTCAAGAAAGTTTGGGTCGGGACGGCAAATTCTGAGCATTCGCCCTTTCAGTTGGAAGAAGCCTGTGTCAAGGGGCAGGCAATCCATCTCCGCCTCGAGGGGGTACGTACTCGTGATGCCGCAGATGCCCTTGCAGGGAAACTCCTTTATGTGACTGAGGAGGATCTTGTGCGACTGCCAGACGGCACTCACTTTGTACATGACATTATAGGTTCGCGGGTGATTGATGAACAGGGTAAGAAGATTGGAACAGTAGAGGAAGTTTGGAAGCTCCCCGCAAATGACGTGTATGTCGTCCGTGAGGGAAAACGCGAACACCTAGTGCCGGCGGTTCAATCCATCATCGAGAAGATCGATACGCAAAGAAAGCAAGTACAGGTTCGGATGATCGAGGGTCTCTGAAGAGAGGCGAGAATGAGAATTGACGTCATATCAGCTGTTCCGGCAATACTAGAGAGTCCACTCAACGAGAGTATCCTACGGCGAGCGCAGGAGAACGGCCTCGTTGACATCCATCTCCACAATCTTCGTGACTATGCACATGACCGCCATCTCACGATTGACGATGTACCATACGGTGGCGGAGCAGGGATGGTTCTCAAACCTGAGCCGATCTTTGAGTGTATCGAATCATTGAAGGCTGAGAGAAAGTACGATGAAATCATTTACCTCTCCCCCGACGGCGAACGCTTCGACCAAAGAATGGCCTCCCGCCTTTCGCTCTGCATAAACCTCCTCTTTCTCTGTGGGCACTACAAAGGCATCGATGAGCGCGTGCGCGAGGCTTTGATCACAAAAGAAATCTCAGTCGGCGATTATGTGCTCACTGGAGGCGAACTTCCGGCTCTCTTAGTCGTTGATGCTGTTGTGCGGCTGATTCCGGGTGTCCTTCATAACGGGGAATCTGCGCTGAGCGATTCGTTCCAGGATCATCTGCTCGATTGCCCCTGGTACACGAGGCCACCGGTCTATCGTGATATGAGGGTCCCTGAAGTTCTTCTTTCTGGAAACCATGCTGAGATTGAAAAGTGGCGCGAGGGAAAACGCCTCGAAAGAACTCGAGCAAGACGGAAAGATTTGTTACAGTAGGGGTGTTCAAATGTCCACCCCTTCGGGGAACGCCACTACGGGGTACCTATTAACTGCTGAACCTTGGAGAAAGCTATGAACCTACTGAACCTTGTCGAAGCAGCAGAGATGAAGAGCAACATCCCCGACTTCGCACCGGGCGACACGGTAAACGTGCACGTCTGGGTGGTCGAGGGAGATAAAGAACGCATCCAGCAATTTCAGGGTGTCGTCATCGGCCGGCGAGGAAGCGGGCTTGGTGAAACCTTTACTGTTCGGAAAATCTCCGACGGCGTTGGTGTTGAGAGAATCTTCCCTCTCCACTCCCCGCGGATCAAGAAGATCGAGCGAGTAAAGGAGGGCCGCGTGCGACGAGCAAAACTCTATTATCTCCGAGAACTCGCCTCGAAACAAATTCGGCAAAAGACCAGCGCTTAGTCGCTGGCCTCCGCCACAGCGGAGACTGGCTGGAAGAGCCTCATGGGAAACCGCTTCGGTATCCCACGCTACCTCTATACGAAGCCGCTCACGTACGGACTTGAACGCGGAACAAAGAAGGCAGACCTTCTCGCTGACCTCTCCTCTCAAAATGCTCTCCGGTTGAAGTCAAGAGAACTCGACGCGGCCCTTCTCTCTCCAATCGATTACGCTCGAAACAGCGCCGAGTATCTTGTCGTCCCGAATATCTGCGTCAGCGGCACGGGGAACCGCACAACGCTTCTCCACTTTCGGGAGGGGCTTCGGAAGATCAACACCATTGCAGCAGACATTGGGCTGACTTCTGAGCTCGTCCTTGCAAAGATCATCCTCATCGAGAAGTACGACATGAACCCGCAGTTCATCCCGATGGGGGGCTGGCTAGATGTCACTGCAATGCTTGCGAAGGCTGATGCTGCCCTTCTCGTGGGAGGACCAGCCCTTTTCTCTTCCCTCAGTACGAAGTGCACCATCGACCTCGCCGAAGAGTGGCGCGACTTAACCAACCTTCCCTACATCCATGCATTCTGGCTTTCACGCCGCGACTCGGTGTCTCCGAATAAGCTGCACCTTCTGAAGCAGTCATGTGAAGAGGGCATTCGCCATCTCCACGATATTGCCCTCGCCGCCTCGAAAGAAGAGCAAAGCACTCCCGAGGAATGTGAGAGCTATCTTTCGTCTTTCAACTTCAATCTTGATGAAGAGACAATCCAGAGCCTTTCAGAATTCTACCGGTATGCGTTCTACCACGGTGTACTCGGTGAAGTCCCTGAGATCAAAATTTATCCAGCAGAACAGGAGCCCGATATTCTGTCTAACTGAGCAACCTCAAGAGCGGACTCGCGTCCTTCAATAGCGTCTATTCCTTTCAGTCAGCATCCTATTTTGGAGAACAACTCTATTCCGTCATTCATTGAAATTGACAAAAAATCCCCTAAATTAGTCAAAGGCTAGGTCATTCTGTTCTGACTTCATTCCAAGAACGCCTCAGGTGTTAAAATCCCTATACATCAAGAACCACGCTTTGATTGATGAGATTGAGGTGGAGTTTCAGAGCGGCTTGAACGTCCTCACAGGAGAGACGGGTGCAGGCAAATCCACGATCATCGAAGCGTTGAGTCTCATCCTTGGTGAGCGGGCGAGCGCCGATGTGGTTCGAAAGGGTGCAGAAAAAACGGTCGTGGAAGGTGTTCTTCAGGTAACTGGAAATCGAAAGCTAAAAAAATTGTTGGAAGAGAATCAGATCGAATTTGCTGACGAGCTACTTCTTAGAAGAGAAGTCTCCCTCAAAGGACAGAGTCGATGCTTCGTGAACGACACGCCTACCACGCTTGCAGTTCTTAGCCAGGTTGGTGACCTCCTCGTTGATCTCCATGGCCAACATCAGCATCAGTCGCTTCTGAAGGTCGATACACACATCGATCAGCTCGATGAGTATGGTGGAACGGCAAGCTTGCTTTCGGACTTCCAGCGCCCATACGATCGGTTGAAAGGGCTGCTCACGAAACTCCATGAACTTCAACAACGTGAACAGCAGTTGAAGGAGAAACGTAATCTGTATGAGTTCCAGATGAAGGAGATCGATGTGGTGAATCCTCGGCCTGGTGAGGAGAATGATCTGGAACAGGAGTTAAAGATTCTTGAAAACGCCGAGAGGCTCTTTGAAGTCACAAGCCAACTCTATGGGCTTCTCTATGATAGTGAGAACTCCCTCCATGACCAACTCGCTTCCATCAATCGGATGCTTGAGGAACTGATGAGGATCGACAAAACGTTCGAAGAACCGATGAAGGAAGCCTCATCTGTGCAAGCTGTCGTAGGCGAGCTGGCAAAGACAATTCAAGAATATCGATCGAAGATTGAATTCAACCCTGTGAGACTCGAGCAAGCGAGAGAGCGACTTGGGAACCTCTCGCTCCTGAAGAAGAAATACGGCGGCTCTCTCGATTCCATTCTTGAACACCGACGGCGCATCGGTGCGGAAGTGGACCTGGCAGAGACATTCGACGAGGCCCTCAAGAAGCTTCAAGATGATATCGAGGACGAACGAGCAGTTTGCTCGGAAATCGCTCAGAAATTGTCTGGAAAACGGAAGGAAGTTGCCAAGCGGTTGAATAAATCTATCGTCGAAGAGCTCGCTAACCTCGGCATCCCGAGTGCGACCTTTGAAGCCCGCATTGAGAACAAAACACTGACTCCCGGTACAAGTTCCACTGACTCGAGTCCATATCTGAAGCTCGGCAAAGCGCTCTATGAAACAACTCCCAAGGGAATCGATTTCGTTCAGTTCTACATCTCGACAAACATAGGAGAGGACCTCAAGCCCCTTGCAAGGGTTGCCTCAGGTGGAGAAATCTCCCGCATCATGCTCGCGCTAAAATCCATCCTCGCGAAAGCCGACCGCCTTCCGCTCCTTATCTTTGATGAAATAGACATTGGCATCAGTGGAAGGATTGCACAGGCCGTCGGCACGAGCTTGAAGAGTCTTTCCAAATTTCACCAGATCATCGTCATCACGCACCTTCCTCAAATTGCAGGTGCGGCTGATCACCACTACGTCGTCGAGAAGGTTGAAGTGAGTGGGCGAGCGTTCACTCGAATTCGGAAGCTCTCCCTTGATAATCGTGTGCGAGAGGTTGCAAGGCTCCTGAGCGGGGAAAAAGTCACCGACGCAGGACTCAAAGGGGCACGAGAGTTGATCGGGAATGTCTCACGGAATTGACAATATCATGGCTCTGAAAGTCTACAACACCCTCACTCGAACGAAGGAAGAATTCAAGCCGCTCGATGAAGGTCGCGTCGGTATCTACGTCTGCGGCCCGACGGTCTACGGTCACTCCCACATAGGGCATGCGAAGAGCTACGTTTCCTTCGATGTCATCGTGCGATACCTCCGATATCTCGGGTACAAGGTGACCTATATCCAGAACATCACTGATGTGGGACATCTCCTCGGTGATACAGATGAGGGTGAGGATCGACTTATCCGGCAGAGCAGGCTTGAACAAAAGCATCCGATGCAGATTGCTGAAGAATACACCCGCAGTTACTTTGAAGACATGGATGCGCTCGGGGTTGGTCGGCCTGATATCTCACCACGTGCGACCGGACATGTCATCGAGCAGATCGAGCTTGTGAAGACACTCCTCGCGAAGGGATATGCTTATGAAACAAATGGATCGGTGTACTTTGAGGTGGCAAAGTTCAAGGACTACGGAAAGCTTTCCGGACGCAACGTCGAGGAACTCATTGCAGGGAGGCGAGTTGAGGTAAAATCCGAAAAACGCCACCCCGCCGATTTTGCCTTGTGGAAGAAGACAGAACCCGCCCACGTCATGCAGTGGCCGAGTCCGTGGGGAATGGGATATCCCGGCTGGCACATCGAATGCTCTGCAATGTCAATGAAATACTTAGGTGAGTCGTTTGACATTCACGGCGGAGGCCTGGACAACCAATTTCCACACCACGAGTCCGAGATCGCCCAGAGCGAGTGTGCGACCGGCAAGCCCTTTGTGAGATATTGGATTCACAATAACCTTGTGACCGTCAACGGGCAGAAGATGAGCAAGTCGCTTGGGAATATTATTGCTTTGAAGGATGCCTCCAAAACGTTTTCTCCTCTCGTCGTTCGGTTTTTTATTCTCCAGAGTCACTACCGGAGCACACTCGATTTCAGTGAGAAAGCTCTCAGCGCCGCCGATGAAGGACTCGAGAAACTTCACAACACCGTACGCAATCTTCGAGACCGGATCGCGGCGAGCACCGATGGGAACGATGCCAATGTCTCGCTGGACTCATACAAGGATCGGTTCCTCGAAGCGATGAACGATGACTTCAATACCCCTCAAGCGATCGCCGTCTTGTTCGAGTACAGTAAAGACGTGAATGCGCTTCTCAACTTAGGAGAAAAATTCTCAAAACTTTCGCTCCAGAAGATTGATGATCTCTATTCTGAGCTGGGTGAAAGAATCCTTGGAGTCATTCCTTCATCTTCTGACAAGCTTCTCTTACCAAAGGGGAAATTATCGACATCAGTTGGAGAGTGGGTTCATGTTGGTGAAGATGCGGGGGTAACACCCAGGTCGACTGACTCCGAACGTCGCCTCATTCAGCTTCTGGTTGACCTCCGCAATGAAGCGCGATCGAACAAGCTCTGGAGCTTCTCAGACCGAATTCGTGACGAGCTCACAAAGCTTGGCGTAATCCTGGAAGACAAAAAAGACGGGACAGTCTGGAAGAAATCTCGCTGATTCCTCTGGCTCTCACTCTTGGGGGAATGTCTTGAAAAGTACAAGCCTATCTTCGCTCGCGTCCGTTCTCCTCGTACTCAGTTTCATTGGTCCACACGCCTTGGGTCAAACCTCATCGCCGATCAGACTCGCAGGAAGAGAAGCAAACATCGAGCCGCGCGTGACTATCGACTTCCCAACGGCAGGAGTGTTGCCCAAGAACACTCTTTCCTCTGCTGTCGAGTTCTTCCAGGATGGCGGTGTTCTTGTCTCCCTCTCATTTGGTCTTCTCACTCGAGTCAATGTTGGAATCTCCTACGGAGCCAGTGGTGTCCTAGGTTCAAACCGAGTAACTTTTAACAAGGCTCCAGGACTGAATTTGAAATGGAGAATTGTCGACGAGACTGCGCGTTCAGCTGCCATCGCCGTTGGATTTGATTCACAGGGTAAAGAGTCTTACATTGATAGTACGAAGAGGTATACCATCAAATCTCCTGGGTTCTTCATTGTTGCGAGCAAGAACTACTCTTTCCTCGGTTACTGGAGTATTCACGGGGGACTGAACTACAGTCTCGAGCGCGACGATGACGATAAAGATCCGAACGGCTTCTTCGGGATGGAGAAAACGCTTGGGCCGTCGATGTCCCTCCTTGCAGAGTACAATCTCGGAACGAACGATGACGGCAGGAGAGCTCTCGGCCGTGGCCGCGGTTATCTCAACCTTGGCCTGAGATGGGCCCTCGCAGACGGCTTTGTCATCGGCTTCGACCTAAAAGATCTTCTGAGAAACCAGTCGAAGCAGAGTTCCTCAAACCGTATACTCAGACTCGAGTATGCCCGTGCTTTTTGATGGAATGTTCCCAAAAATGCACGGTTTGCTCTCTCATGTACACAATTGTGAACGTGATTCAAGGCCTTTCTCTGGCAACACAAATCCAGTGCTTATTCCAAACGAATTATGCGTGAAAAAGGCCTTTCTTGATTTCGGAATAAGAACTTTTTGGCACCATTGTTGTTTTGTAAGATGAGTGGACGTAACAGGTCAGCGCCTCCCACTCAAATTCAGGAGGGTTTGAACATGAAAAAGATAATACGCTTCTACAGCATACAGGTGATCGGACTTATCCTTGCACTGAGCATCGCAGGATGCTATACGCAGCTGGGCTCCGCCCGCGGGGAGGGCGAGGAAACAGAAGGGTATCAGCAACCGCCCCAGCAAGGATACTATGAAACACCAGCAGATTCCAACTACTCTGGCGGCCAATTGCCGTCTCCCTACTACCGATTCTCTTTCGGTTATTATTATCCATCGTACTACTGGGGCTGGTACAACGATCCGTTCTTCTCGGCCTGTTATGATCCCTTCTCCTATAACCCGTGGATCTGTGGAACTCCATTTGTAACCTACGGTTACCCCGGGCGGTACTATGGCAATTACGGGTTTGGCTATCCGTATTATGGTGCTGGTTTCTATTACTACCCTCGCGGATACTATGTTGCAGGTGCAGCATTTCATGGGACAAGGAATTTCGGAAGCACGCGTGGTTCAACAGGAGGAGTTCGAGGTTCCGGATATACACGCGAGATGGGTTATGTACCGCCTCCTGCGATCCCTGTTTCCGTGAGTGGAACCTCGACAGTTACTAGTCCGACTAGAAATCGTGGTAGCATCCCCGCTGCAATCACCCCGGGTGCTGGAACCGGACGTACTGACCGCGGTGGGCGAACAGAGTCAACCGTAGGCCGAGGATCGGGCAGCTCTGTGGGCCAAGGTCAGGGCCAGAGTACGGGACGCAGCACGGGCTCCACTCGAGGGGAGGCTAAGCTGGGAAAACGCCAGAGCGTTTTCCCTCCACAATACGTTCCACCGCCAAATACCTCACGCGGGAGTGGATCGGGGAATGATGGAAAAGGACGCAGTGGGGGAAGAGGATCGAGCAGCACACCAGCACCACGTTCTGTTCCGAGTTACAGCCCGCCATCGAGTGGGGGATCGCAGGGTGGCGGCAGTCGCGGCGGTTCGAGCAGCGGAGGTGGTGGAAGCAGGGGAGGTAGCGGAGGTGGAGGAGGCAGCGGTGGGGGTTCAAGAGGCCGATAACCATTGAAGTGGAAAAGCTCATTGAGGGGAATGATGAAAACGACAAGAGTACTCCTTCTTCTTGGAATTCTTTTTGCTCTTACGAGCACAAAAAGCTTCGCACAATATCCTGAAGATGCACTCCGGCTTTCTCTTTCGGGGTTAAGTGTCGGTGCTCGCGCGCTTGGGATGGGCGGCGCATACACAGGGGTGGCAAATGATTTCACCGCTATCT
>Ga0315282_10013340_pt1 | contig 12406 bp, 10 predicted proteins | sample YL17G07_20_MG_FD_203693 | JGI IMG/M metagenome (GOLD analysis project Ga0315282, IMG submission 203693) | Sediment microbial communities from Yellowstone Lake, YNP, Wyoming, USA - YL17G07_20 | ecosystem: Environmental > Aquatic > Freshwater > Lake > Sediment | place: USA: Wyoming | collected... | reverse complement strand
GACTGCCCTGAGCATTCTCTCTTCCACACTGTTGATCAAGGCATAGCTAGGGTGTTTGCGCCCAATGTACTTGCGAGACAGACACTTGAGTGTTGTTAATGGTGTTTTGGTCACTAGTACAGACGTCTTCAGCAAGTGCACGTCCCAAATCATATGGCACACGGTTTTCAGAAGCTTGTACTTGAGAACTAAGCTTAGTTCATGTAGCGAGTTGCCTCTCTGTTGTTTCCACAATCTTGCTTGTATCCTCGTAGTCTGCCCCATTAAGGAGCATACGATCTTGGTTTGCATAAAGCGAATTTGACGCTTCGCGTTATAAGAAGCTTGTTTAGCCACAGTAATTACTACTGATAAACACGTACACAATTTGGCCTATGAAGTCTTGTCATGGAAAGTGCATCAAGCCTTGACAAGAGCCAAGTTCGAACCACAGCGGGTGCGCGTGTTCCAAGCGCGCAAGGATGTTCCGGAATTTCCTGCTTCCACTACGGTGGGTTTGGCCGACTGACGAAAGGGAACTGCTTCGCTGCGCATCCGACCGTTGGGTTGGCATGATGAACGCGTTTGGGTTTGGGAATGTTGTGAGGTGTGCGAGCCTACAAAATTCGCCTACCCGGTCGTTTTTTTGCCGACTGAACTCCCAGAATGGTAGAGACCAGCCTGTGCCTGTTGAAGCAGTCACCGTCACTCGGCTTGTAATGGTTAACAGAAAATTGGGAAGCGCGTGAAGTTCAGTCAAGGCTTTGGCGTTGCAACTATCATGTAGTGGTAGGGTCCTTCTTCATTGATTTCATTTATTTTGAAACCTACTGTCACGATGAGATTAGAGGCTTTCTCCTCGTTGAATCTTGTTTGCAAAGGTGGGCCTAAACACATGGTTTCTTTTTTCCAGTCAAGGTCTATTAGTCGTCCGGTCGGCTTGAGCATTTTCTTGGCGTTTGACAAAACTTTAGCTGGATCCTTGAAGTCGTGGAGGACTATTCCGAAGAAAACAATATCTGCGCATGAATTACAAAAGACAGTTTCCTCAGCCATTCCAACTTTCAGCTTGAAGTTCTTTAGGCCTTCTTTCGCTGCTTTTTCCTTCAATCTGTCTATCGCTTCAGCATCAGCGTCCAAACCGTAGACTCTCCCTTCGTTCCCCACGAGCCTAGCGGCTGGAAGCGCAAAGAATCCATTGCCGCAGCCTATGTCCGCGAACGTGAGCCCAGCCTTAACTTCTAAGTCAACCATAATGGCTTCTGGGTTCTGCCATTTTCTCCTTTCTTCTTCATTATCGAAGAACTTGTGGGCGTGCAAATTGGTCGGTCTCGAATATTCTTTAGATCCAACTTCTAATTAATGTTGCACATTCGCTTTTACGGTTTCCATTCAACGTAAAATACAGTTACAACCTAGAGACTCAACATTAGTGATCGAAACTACCCTTGAAACTCAACAATAGAAAAAGAAGGAAATAAAGACAACTGTCCTACTTCGTTCTTTCCATTGCAATGACGGCCTTAATGGCAATTATGACTGCTGCAGGTGCAGTGAAGGCCACGATATAATTGAGGATATATGTGGCCCAATCGGCAAGTAGTGCATGGATCGTGCCTAGAGGGGCCCAGACGTTTGAAATGCTAGCAACTATCAAGGCGATTGTTGCGATCAGGAAGGGTGTGACCTCTTTCGCCGTTATGCTTACGAGACCAACGACTATTCCCAAAATCAGCAGAACCAGAGTAACGTACCCGTTAGCGTTGCTGTAATTGGGATCAGCGTTGTAGAACATGTAGCCGACGACTAGCCCCATGACGATAGCTATTATTACGAAGGCTCCGAAGGCCCAACGCGCTATTTTCTCCATTTCCATTTCTTACCACGGATTCTCGTATATCTTTGCGGAAGTGTTATAAATTTTGTGGATTCGGTGTTCCTCAGAATCCGTAGTTGTTGGTAAAATCAAGGATTTTTCAGGCCTGAGAACGTGAATAGCCTTCAATATTCGCCGGTTAATTCTTAGGGGGCTTTGGTGTTTGGACTTGAACGCGCTGAAGCAAGATGAGTTGTCAAAGTGTTCGGCAGCATTATGGCTTTGGACTTTTTAAGCCTCAGTGTCGACACCATCGCGCGCGTTAAAACGCCATAAAGAAACCATTGAAGAATAAGCACTTGAGGAGAACTAGCAGAATCAAATCTTAGGCAGACTGTGAGGACGGTTATACACAAAAGAAATAGACCAGAAGCTAGAAAAGGAAATGAGGGTTCATGATCAGTAGGGGTGTGATGTTTGGTTTCTCTCAGAGCTTTGGCACCTTCGTTGACAAGAATCACTGTTGCTGGCGCTGTAGGAGCTGCAATGCACATCGGCCAAGGTAACCAGGACTTGATAGATTCGAATGCCGTCGAATTCTCAAGGGCGGTCTTGGCTCAGACAGACGTTGAAGGCGAGGTGATTGCCTGCGAAGGACCTAAAGACCATGCTCCCGCATTCATACGCAGAGAGAAAGTTGGAACCGGCAAAGGTCCGAGAGTCGAGTTTGTCATTGACCCAGTGGACGGCACAACAGCTGCTTCTAAGGGCAGGAAAGATGCTATATCCGCGCTTGCATGTGCACCCGCCGGCTGTTTTCAGGTCCTTCCCGACGATGGATACTACTTCAAGGTGGTTACCGACCACCACTCGATTGGTAAGATTTCCTTAGATATGTCGGTTGAAGACATCGTGCGCACGGTTGCTCGAGAAAAAGGTTTGCTCCTTGAAAACTTCACGGTAATAATGTTGGAGCGTGAGAGGCACATCGAGATTCTACATTGCCTCAGAAAGCTAGGTGTGCGAATCATCCTCATTCCCGACGGCGACATCGCCGGAGCAGTCGTTACCTGTAGACCAAGTTCAGGCGTAGATCTCCTTCTAGGTGCGGGCGCAGGACCCGAGGCAACTATTGCGGCCACCGCTATCAAAACTCTGGGCGGCACCATGCTCGTGAAGGTTTGGAAAGACAAGAAAGATTATCCTAAAAGGCTGGGGAGGTTGGAGGCTGAAGGAGTTGACGTGGAAAAGACCTACTGCCAAGACGAGTTGGCTAAGGGCAACGAACTTGTCTTTGCTGCCTCGGGCGTGACGAAGGGCGAGCTACTGGACGGAGTGCGATTCATACCGGATGGGGCAATCGTTAACTCTCTTTGCATGAGATTGCCCAGCGGAACCGTGGAGAAGTCGGAAACGACCTTGCAGTTTAAGGGGCATCCAGTTTACAAGAGATTCATGCCCTAAGAGTGTATTACCTGCCCCGAATGGCACGAAGGAAAGATCAAATGTTTCACAATACAAACGATTGACAAACAGGATATGACCATGAAAGAAAAGACAACAACGTTACCTTGCGGATGCAAATATCAGGACAATGGATACATGGTAGTGCGGGTTCAGGAGTGCGCCTATCATAAACGGAAGAGAATAACGAAGCGACCGTATAGACCGAAAGCTGAATGTGTGAGACCCTGACCTGAGATAATGGTATTGGTTGAAGTGTACCAATTCGGCATAGTGGGGCGCACGTGCAAGAAAACAGCTCTTGAGATGTTGATAATGTTTAGCGCGCGCGGAAATGAGCCGTGGGCTTTAAGTTCAGTTCGACGCAATATTCCAGCAGAGGCTTGGAGCATACTTGTTTGACATCGTGTCGGTTGGCCATTTCAGCATAGATTCAATTTTCCTGCCGAATCGACAGACTGCATTCATCGTTCTAGGCGGCTCGGTTGCCTACGTCTCTTTTGCCGCTAGACGTTTGGACGCAAGAGTATCAGTCATTTCAAGAGTCGGTGCTGATTTTCCAGCAGCTTACAAGTGGTGGCTCCAGCAGGAGGGCGTAGATTTGTCCGGGTTGGCCGATGTCCAGAATGCGCTTACCACCCGTTTTGAGCTGAGATATGATAATGACCTGTCGAATCGCAGCCTCTGTTCAAAGAGTAGGATGCCCCCTATTCGTGTCGAAGACCTACCTAACCCTCTGAAAGCCAAGATCATACACCTTGCGCCAATTGCTGGCGAAATCACACATGAGGTAGCTGAGAAACTCAGAAGCTGCACAGAAATCATGTCCCTTGACCCTCAAGGACTGATACGAAATTTCGACGAAAACGGAAATGTCACACTTGAACAACCAACGGACAGACGCATCCTAGGCCTGATTGACGTTTTCAAGTCTACCCCGAAAGAAATCCAAACCCTAACCGGTTTATCCGACGTTGATTCAGCCATAGAAGCTGTGCGCAGCCAAGGCGTCAGCATAGTCATCGTCACTCTAGGAGCGGAAGGTGCTGTGGTTTCAGTTGAAGACACGATCCACAGAGTCTCAGCCTACAAACCCGAGAAACTCGTCGACCCAACCGGAGCTGGAGACGCCTTCATCGGAGCTTTTCTAGCAGAATACGCCCGCGGTGAAAACTGTGCTTGGTGTTCACATGTAGGTTCTGCAGCTGCTTCGCTAGTTGTCGAGGGAATCGGCCCAACATCATTCGGCGAAAAAGAGGAAATCTATCGAAGAGCACACGCGCTATGTGAAAAGGAGACTTAGGAGGCAAATCTTGAATGTTTAACAAATACGTGTATAGGACAGTGCTCAAGGCGTCATCATTTTCTGACGGTACGCCGAAACAGTGAACCTTAAGACAGGTGGTTCTTTCTCTTAGGCTGCTCCCTTTGAAGCTGCTGGATAACTTTCTCGGCGGGAACCGATTTTTCCCAATGGTCGTCAAAGTATCGATTGAGCAAGCTACTTATGAATTGATCCTGTACCACCAACCCGTATCTGAACCTTCCGTTTTCATCTTTGACAAGAAGGGCAACGGTGTTGGCATCAATTATCCAAAATGATTCCTTGAGTTCGACTGTTGGAACCATATGTTTGGCTCCTCTTCTAATGAAGTCTAGATACAATTCGAAATCCATACTACTGTCTAAGGCTTGGATTAGCTTCACGTCGACTCCTTTTTCTAGCGCTTCGTAGATAGCACCTATTCGACTTCTGTGTGTGTCTTGACGACTTATGCTGCTTGCCCTGGAAGTGAATGATCGGAAGCTTCCACTGCAATTAAGAATTAGCTCAGTAATGTTGTTTCGGAAACGTTCCTCATTATAATACACCCATGCTACATCTTCAGGTCCAATGGCCCTGTTCGGTTTCAATCTGGATATTTTTTCCAGGATAGGTATAACGCTTTCAACCTTACTTTCCATGCCTTTGATCTTGCGGTCGGTCTCCGTTCTCAACATGTAAAGTCTGTATCCGAATGCATCTCTCGGTGGAACAGCCTCATAAACAGTCGGCTTTCCAGGCTTCATTGAGGCAAATCCCTTCGAAACCAAGTCGGTGAGAACTTGGTAAATACGTGACCTTGGCACCTTGCATAGGGGGAGCAAATCTACTGCCGAGGACGAACCTATGGATAGAAGAGCCATTAGAGCATCTATCTCATAAGGGCTCAAACCCATCTCTCTAAGAACGTTGTGGACGCTTTCCTCCACTTTTCTCACCTCGACATAGCTAATAGAAGCTGAACAGGCAGGTATAAAAACTTCGTCAGAAATTCACACCGACAGAGGTGTAACAAAACTAAAAGCTTAAATCCCAAACCCCCCTCATGTGAATCATGAGGGTCAATAATGAACACAAAATCTCTGCTTCTATCTCTCGCTATCCTCATCTTGCTAGTACAGCCAGCATTAAGCATCGCAAAAACTGTCAATGCTGAAGACCAAACACAAACTGCAATCAGAATTCTTCCGACGCAAACTGGATACCTAACCAGAGGCGACTCGTTCAGTGTCAACGTTTCAGTAGAAAACTGCGTCGATATCTACGCCGTTCAGGTGGACATACACTATGATCCCACAGTATTAGAAGTGGTTAGAATCACGCCAGCATCAGTATTCGAGTTCCCCTTCATCATCAGAAACGAATCCAACATCTTCGACGAATCTTTAAACTTGACATACAACGGGCCAACATATGGACAGGTTTACTACGTAGCATCACGTTCTGGAGCTGTCCCAGGCATAGACGGAGGAGCTCTTCTGTTTCAAGTTACCTTTACGGTGATTTCAGACGGCTCTTCACCCATACAGCTGATCGAGTATCCCGCGGGCGCGCTCAAAAGCGCTGTAGGAACATATTTCATGACTACACAACTATCGGCCAAGCCCACGCTCGGTGAATATGTTGAGGTCATTCCTCAGCTATACAGCGCCAGCTATGGCGAACCCGTGTCTTCGCCAGCAAGCTCTCCGACAAGCACCCCTGATAACAACGGTCAAGGCCTATCGGCCGTGCCATATCTACTGCCTTTTGCATTTGCAGCACTATTTCTCATCGTGATAAGGCGAAAAATAGCTAGAAAAACGTCAAATCAATGATCCCTTTTTTTCTTTCACACTGTCCATTGCGTTTCCAACAGAAGTATGACTTTTTGGCGAAGTACTGATCTCCAACGTTTGTTGACCAAGGCTGAATCAAAGGCAAGAGTTCTCTTTTCCAGAGCTGAACCATTCTTTCATTTCTTTTACGTTTCGATGGGAAGCGCTCTTCTGAAGCAGAGATTTCATCAGTGTTCAGCTAGGAAAGCTTTCGATTCCTATCATTTGCTGATCTTCTTTTAGATGCTCAAGCATGTTTTCAACAATCTCTTTTTGTGTCGCCAGTCTGCCAACCGCATGGTGGGTTCCATTGGTTTTTGAAGCAATGAGTCGTGTCACCTCGAATCCATAGGTCTCGCGACCGTAAGCATGTGGATTGGTGTTTACAACTATAGTATGTATTCCTTCATGCTTAATCATTTTGGAGACGGAGAATACATCCTTCACCGCCAAGTCTTCGTACTCTCTAACGATTACTCGAGCTTCCTCTATATGCCGGACCTCGCCAGTCTCTAGGCTTTTTTTGAGAGGAACATTCGCGCTACCATCAGTGACAATTACCATCACTGGCACCGTCGAAGGATCTCGTCTCTCAGCCTCCTTCAAGACTTCCCAAGCCTTTAACATTCCGCTGGCAAGCGGTGTATAGCCGCTCACGTGCAGACTGACAAGCTTGTTGGCTACAACCCTCAGGTTTGTTATGGGATGTTGAACAACGACAGCGCCAAGATCCTTCAAGGCTACTATTCCAACGCGATCTCTGTATCTATGAGCGTCACCATGAAGTCCAAGCAACGCCTCTTTGACAGCTCCGAGGTTGAAGAGCATAGAGCCACTTAGATCAATCACGAAAACCATCGTTAGAGCAGCTTTGTGATATCTTAGCTTTTCACGTAGATCCTCGATACAGATTTTCAACGCAACATCCGAAGGTCTTTCGCGACTCTTCTGCTTTCTTGATGCTTCTCGGATAGTAGCTGGGATGTGTATGTCTGAAGTTCTTCCATGAGGAAACGCCCAACCATAGGGCTTACCTCTCTGACTTGCGGTTACTGCTTGGGCGTGTCTTCCGATGTGAACGCCGCGTCTTCTTGTTTTGATTTCTTCCATTTTTAGAAAAAACTTGGAGGGCGAAACGATCTTCGTTCCGGGTCCGGTCATGATCGGATAGCCTTCGGAAACTTTTGAGTTAGCGGCGTTGCCAACAGTGGGAATTCCCTTCAATTCACCTTTTTTCGCTTCAACCTTTTCTTCGATGATTTCTCCTCTGAGCTTGTTGGTTCCCCTTTGCAGGCCTTCAGCTGCGGTTGCGTTCTCAGGGCTTTTCTTCAGCTTTCTCGCTAAACCGAAAATAACGCCCCCCACAGCCCTATTGAACAGAAGAAGCAGCTTTGCCTGCGTCCTCTTGGCTTTGCTAGGAGCATTGTCTTTGTTTGCCCGTTTTTCTTCTTGTTCTGCAGCATCTTTTTTCACCCAGAAGATGGATTTTCCCTTAAAAAGATGCTTCTTCTCCGGCTGTTTCTTTGTCGCACCGCCAGATTCTTCAAACTGGAAGACGTTCTTAATAGATGCTGAGAAGGTTTCCTTTATTTCTTGGCTAGTCGCGGGTTCAATGAAACCGCCTTCCCTTGTTCTGTGACTCAAAGTGAGATCAGCAGCAACCAAGATGTCATTGACGGTGACTTCTGTTCTGCCTTCAAATGCTGCTAAGGTTGCGGAAGCCTTAGCAATAATGATGTCAGGGCGTAGACCGTCGACCTTCAAATCTAGGCATGCTTTAGAAATACTCTTCAGGAGATCTTCCGAGAGAGCTATCTGGTTCAACACTTTTCTTGCTTGAACTATCCTTCGTCGCAGTTCGTCCTGTGACGACATGTATTTTTTGTAGAACTTTTCAGGTTCAGCTTCGAACTCCATCGTTCTTTTTACAACTTCGACTCTGTCCTCGATGGATGATATGGTTCCGACAGTAACTGACAGAGGAAAGCGATCAAGAAGCTGGGGTCTTAGTTCTCCTTCTTCTGGGTTCATGGTTCCGATGAATATGAAGCGGGACGGGTGACTTACAGACACGCCTTCCCTTTCAACTATGTTCCATCCTGTAGCTGCAGCATCCAGTAAGTCGTCCGCTATATGGTCTGGCAGCAAATTGACTTCATCCACGTACAGGATGTTTTGATTGGCCTCTGCAAGGATTCCAGGTTCTAGCGCTTCTATCCCCTGCTTTATTGCCTTTTCCACATCTAAACTTCCTATTACCCTGTCCTCGGTAGCTCCTAAGGGCAGGTCAACTACAACCATTTCTCTCTCCTCGGCTGGTACGTTTTCGTCCTTTCTGTACTGCCCAAGGCATACTGGACACATGTTAGTCGGGTCGTCAGGATTGCAGTTGAAGGGACAGCCCTTAACGACCCTTATTCTCGGAAGAATGTCTGTCAAAGATCGAACTATCGTGCTTTTTCCTGACCCTTTCGGCCCTCTTATGAGTACTCCGCCGATCTTAGGGTTTATTGCATTTATCAAAATAGCCAGTTTAAGCTTGTCCATATCAACGATTGCAGAGAATGGAAGAACTAACCTCCTTCTTTGAACAGCCAAACCAGACTCACGAATCAATATATGATGAAACGCCAAGCTATTAGTTTTGGCTTTATGTCACAACGAAGGGTATCTAAGATGCTTAGCGCGCGGTATCAGGTAATCCCGAGCTTTCCCTGCCTCTAATTTTGCCAACCCTCATAGCAACAACTGCTGATGATCATAACCTACAGAAGAAAGAACAACAAGTCTTACAGGGTCAAAAAAATGGTTCATGATAGATGGTTCCATTGTCTTGACGCGCTGAGTATTCTTTTTCGGAAAAAGACATTAAGGAATAACGCGTATTGTATGCGTTAAACACAGAACAAACCTGAGGCGTCAAATGTGGGACGTATTGACAAAGGCGCGAAATGCAGCGTATCAGGCTGCGGGCGAGAAGCAGTTCGTTCGCTTTCGGCTGAAAAGGTAAAGGCTGCTGGTCTGAAAGTGGGCAACGAGAAACGCGCTTATCTCTGCAAGGAACACTACAAAGAGTACAAGAAGAAGACGAAGAAAGACAAGCAGATTGAGAAATGGCGCTACAGCGCCTAGAATCGGGAGGCGAATGTTCAATGCGAATATTGCAGTTGCACTCAAACTTCATAGTCTACAGGCCCGTGAAGAAAGAAGTCACAATGGCTGAAGAGGCTGAAAAGAAAGAGGTTCGTCTAGAAGAAGTGGTCGTCCTGTTCACGGCGGTGGAGGAAAACGACGACAAGACCACAGTTCAAAAAGCCATCGACGAGGTTCAAGCTTTCCTTGAAAAGCAAAAGATAAACCGCATCTTGATTTATCCCTATGCGCACTTGAGCAGCAATCTGGCTAAACCTTCAGAGGCGTTGAAAACTGTTAAGGTCATGGAGGCTTACGCGAAAGAGAAGGGCATAGAAACATTCCGTGCACCCTTCGGCTGGAACAAGCAGTTCACGATTTCAATAAAGGGACACCCTCTCGCTGAGCAGGCCCGTGTAATATTGCCCATGAAAGCAGAAAAGAAGGAAGAGGAAAAGATTTCTGAAGCAGCCAAAGCGGAAGAAAAGCTCAAGTCCCTCTGGTGCATCCTCCAGCCGGATGGAAAACTCGTTCCAGTAGAAGACTTCAACTTCAAAGGCCGCGAAAACCTCGAGAAATTCGCAAAATACGAAATATCCAAGGTTCGGGCAAGCCAGCAGATGCCACCCCACGTGACCTTGATGAAAAGACTGGAAATCGCAGATTATGAGCCCGGAAGCGACCCTGGCAACATCCGCTGGTACCCCAAAGGACGACTTATCAAGTCTCTGCTCGAACAGTTTGTAACTGCAAAGATGAACGAATACGGTGCAATGGAAGTTGAGACTCCAGTCATGTATGATTTCCAACACCCAAGCCTAGCCGATTACCTGAATCGTTTCCCTGCAAGACAGTACCTGCTTAAGTCAGAAGACAAAGAACTCTTCCTGCGTTTCGCCGCGTGTTTCGGACAATTCTTGATGGTTCACGACGCACAGTTTTCGTACAAGCAAATGCCCATGAAACTTTACGAGTTAACCCGCTACAGTTTCAGAAGAGAAAAAAGTGGAGAAGTCGTTGGCTTGAAACGTTTGAGAGCGTTTAGCATGCCCGACTGCCACGCTTTCTGCACGGACTTGAAACAGGCAAAAGAAGAATACGTGACAAGGTTCAACCTCTGCATTCAAGTTCTAGAAGAAATAGGTCTGTCCGAAAAGGATTATGAAATCGCAGTACGATTCACGAAAGACTTCTACGAAGAAAACAAGGAGTTCATCGCCTCATTAGCAAAGATCGCTGGCAGACCGGTTCTGGCTGAAATGTGGAACGAACGCTTCTTCTACTATGTGCTGAAATGGGATTTCAATTTCGTAGACAATCAAAACAAGGCTGCGGCTCTTTCAACGGACCAGCTTGACGTTGAAAACGCTAAAAGGTACGACATAGCCTACGTTGATGAAAAAGGCGAAAAGCAATACCCCTTGATTCTGCACTGCTCTCCAAGCGGGGCGATTGAAAGAGACGTGTACGCACTACTTGAAAAAGCCTACAAAGAACAGCAACATGGCAAATCACCGATGCTTCCCGTCTGGCTGTCGCCCACAGAAGTGCGTATGATTCCAATATCAGACAGCTTCCTAAAAGACGTTGAAAAAATGGCCGAAGAAATGAAAGCCCGCAGCATACGAGTGGACATCGATGATCGGGCATTAACCCTGCAGAAAAAAGTCCGCGAGGCCGAGATGGAATGGGTCCCATACATAATCGTTGTTGGAAAAAGAGAAATCGACTCTGGTGTGATCCCAGTGAGGGACAGGGCAGCAGGAAAGGTACGAAACATGAAACTCGAACAACTGACGAGCGAAATCGAAAAAACAACCCTTAACAAGCCTTTCAAAGCGCTTCCACTGCCAGAATACCTGACAAAAAGACCGCAATTTCACGGTTAGCAATGGCTGAAAACTAGCTTTTCTATCCAAAAGATATATCAAACCTCAGTTAAACAGACTAATTTCTCTGTTTGGAGGGGAGAATATTGGAGAAAGAACTGCAGGTTTACATCGATGGAGCATACTATCCCAAGTCACAAGCAAAGGTTTCAGTTTTCGATCACGGACTGCTCTACGGCGACGGAGTGTTCGAAGGAATCCGCGCATACAAAGGTTCAGTGTTCAAACTGAAAGAACACGTTGACAGACTCTACCGTTCAGCTCACATGATAATGCTTGAAATTCCCATAACAAGAGATCAAATGGTTCAAGCAGTTGTGGAAACACTGCGGAAGAACTACCTTAAAGATTCTTACATCCGTCTGGTTGTGACAAGAGGAGTGGGGGATTTGGGACTGAACCCAAAGAAATGTCCAAAGCCGACGGTAATCGTGATAACTGATGCAATTGCACTGCACAAGGGCGAGGCTAAAGAGAATGGTGTAACAGCCATGCTTTCGTGGGTTAAGAGGGACCCCGTCGATGCGACGTCGCATGAGATAAAATCCCTCAACTACCTTAACAGCATACTCGCAAAAATCGAGGCAAACATAAGCGGCGTAGATGAGGCCATATGCCTCGACAAGAACGGCTACGTTTGTGAAGGAGTGGCAGAGAACATATTCATTGTGAAAAATGGAAAATTGTTTACGCCTCCAAGCTACACGGGTGCGTTGTCAGGGATAACCGCCCAGGAAGTGACAAAACTTGCGGGAAGACTGGGCTTTGAAGTCGAGGAAAAAAACCTGACCCCATACGAACTCTTCAACGCGGAGGAAGTTTTCTTCACAGGGACAGCTGCTGAGATAGTTCCAGTTGGAGAAATAAACAAACGGACTATAAACAGTGGAAAACCAGGTCCCATTACCAAGAAGCTGATGGAAGAATTCTCGAAACTGGTTTCAGATCCTAAGCAAGGGATACTGATTTAGTCCACATGTAAGCG
>Ga0315282_10013339_pt1 | contig 12406 bp, 9 predicted proteins | sample YL17G07_20_MG_FD_203693 | JGI IMG/M metagenome (GOLD analysis project Ga0315282, IMG submission 203693) | Sediment microbial communities from Yellowstone Lake, YNP, Wyoming, USA - YL17G07_20 | ecosystem: Environmental > Aquatic > Freshwater > Lake > Sediment | place: USA: Wyoming | collected... | reverse complement strand
GATCGCCACCCGTGCCTTGAACTTTGGACTGTACTGTTTCCGCGTCGTCATCGATCCTCCTAGTCTCAACGACTCCGCCGAATCTTAACTTATTGCCTGGTCCAAAATCCGGGGTCCACTATAACACACACCGCTGGACTATAGCGGGTTTCCTCTTGCGCAGACTCATATAGCTTTACCAGCATCGCGTAGTCCACATCGGCCCCAAACGACCCTTCAACGGCTTCCAAGTACACCCGCAATCCATCCGTTGTGATTTGCACGCGATTCGCAAGGCGACTCCTTAGATCATCAATGAAAATCCTAGCTGCCTGAGCATCGCGGTTTCCGACCATGAACGAGGGGACTAGCTTTGTGTCAGCATCCATCGCCACCCAGGTCCATACGTCGCCATAACCGAATTGCCCTTTCTTGTCTGCTGGCACATTCTTTTCCTTGGCGTAGCAGAAAGTCCAAATCTCGTCACACTGAATCCGCTTGCATTTCAGGTTGCGCAGGACACGATCCTGATAGTCGGCGCAGGCGCTACCAATCTCGGGCAGCAGCTTCAAGACAGTGTTGAAGGCTACGTCACACATTCTCGCCGTGGAGCGAAGTGAATTGCCTTCGACTAGGGCGGAGATGATTTGGGTTTGTTTCTCGCGGCTCAGTTTGTTCATGCTCGGATTATGCATGAGCCGCTCAAGCATGTCAAGAGAAATCTTTCATCTTTTTTTGGCCTTGCTGGTATAACTTCTGCCGGATGCATTTGCCTTTGCGCGTAACGCCTGCAATGGCCGCTGGTATTTCCAGTGAAATTTAGCCGCTAACCACATTGCTGGCTTGAGACCAAACTCCCTTACGGAGAGCAAAAACATGATCTCATCTGAAGAGGCGTTCTCCATCTTTGGGAAATGGAAGGAAGAACGTCCTTTAGTCAGGTTGCTCGTCGGGGTTCCAGTGAGGGGGAAACTTGTCACGGGCAGCCGTTGGCCGTCTCTACGGATTATCGAGATTTCTCTTATGCCTTCCAAAGTAGTCGCTCGGATAGAAGGCACAGAAGGGGAAGCACTAGAATTCGACTTCGAAGGTGCCGTGTTTGAGTATGGAGATACGCGTGAGACGGCAGTCCCTCCAGAACTCACGGCGGGAAGTTGGGTCTGCTTTCTAGAGGCTGTGCTGCCAAGCGGCAATCGGGTGCTATTTGCAGAACTGCGACGGTGACGAGGAACTTGCATTGGGCACACTCCATGGAGAAGCAACTATGATTGAATCTCGACCGTTTCTTTTGTGCCAGAACCCAGAATGCTCTGAAAAGCATATCGCGCTCCCTTATCAAAGCCTGCGAGAAATATCGCCGAATCTATCGGAGTGGCCCAAGGGTGAGTGGAGAAAAAATCTTGCACACTCTCGATGCGGGCACGTGTACCTGTACACGGAACTGCACGTCCGGCGTGTTCAACATATGCTGGCCCAAAGTCTACAAATAGTTGGGGAAACTGACCCTGCCATTTGCGTGCAGTGCGTAGAAATAAAATGCGGCGAACCAGGCTGCGGGCTTCCAGTGCGTATTCATATAATCCCGGAAGGTGGCATACTAACCAAGCAAGTGCTCGATCAAACCGTGGCCAGTTGGAAGTTTCAGATAGACTGTCCAAACGGTCACCCAATAGAAGCGAAGAAGATTCTAAGTGTTGTTGACTGCTACGAGGACTGGAGGCTGTAACTGTGGGGCTTGACAAAGGCATAATCCCCCTTATCATGGATTTGCCTTTGTCCACGATTTTGGGGCCGATGTCTGTCGGCCCCGTCAAGTCTTCGGACCTCTCCCTCCGAATACCACGTCTACTATACTCTGTCAAGGGAGACTTCCAAATGGCCATCTGGCAATTCATCCTCGTCATGTTCGCGATATTCGCCTGCGGCTATGTTATCGAAGATAAGTTGATGAAGATTCTGGAGGAAGTGAAAGGTATCCGGCAGGCCGTAGAACCGGCAGATTGAGTAAGGCCAAGGATGAAGTCAAGCAAAGGGTCAGATAGACCGACGCCCTAAGCTAGGATTTCTTTGCCTTTCCCCATCGAGCCTTGGCTGCCGTCGCCGCTATTGAGGATCGCCTCTTTGCCGACAATCGTTGTGCCCTCGCCACTCCACCCTTCAGCCCACCTTTTCGTCCGATCTTGGCTAAGTACTCCGATACTTCCGATCTTCCCGACATGTTTCGGTTTTCCTCAGTGGAAAGCCTAACGATCTCAGCCGCTAGCTGGTTAGGGTCTTTGGGGAGCGGTTTGCTTGAGCGCCTCATGCACCTATTATGGCAGGATGCAGGAGACAGTCAAGAGCCAAGAGAATCAAAATGAGTCACTACCCGAAACTTGCTTTGATTGCCCCGCTCTTCGTAGAATGGTATAATCAACCGAGTTTTTGGGACCTTACGGGTCTCGGTCCGCTGCGGGAGAAGCCGAGCGCCAGCGACGCCCCGCACACTGAGGGCTAGCTGCCAGCCGGGTGTGTTTTCGGCTGGCCGCCTGGGGGAAGCGAGAGGGGATGAGTTCTCTACCCCGCCGAGCGGGGGTCGGAGCTCAATGTGTAATTATCGCCAATCAGGTTTCTTTACTTGGACCCTAGGCCTGACGCTCGTGTGGCTTGCCGCGTCATCCCTCCCCGCCCGGGCCGACCAGATCGTGTGCCTGGTCGATGAGCACGGGCACAAGGTCTACATCAACATCGGGGACCCGCCGTCTTCGGCCGGCGGGCACGCAGGTCATGCCTTCCGGCCCGCCCGGACCGGTTTCAGTCTCCCCCCGAAGGAGATCGATCACCTGGTTCATCAGGTGGCCACGCGCTCGCAGGTTGATCCCAAGCTTGTCCACGCTATCATCCAGACGGAATCCGATTACAATCCCAACGCCGTCTCCAACAAGGGCGCCATGGGCCTGATGCAACTCATTCCCGCGACAGCGCAGCGCTTCGGCGTCGAGAATCCCTTCGACCCAAAGCAGAACATCCAGGGCGGCGTCTCCTACTTGCGCCACCTGCTGGACCTGTTCGGCGGCGATCTGACGCTCTCGCTCGCGGCTTACAACGCGGGCGAAAATTCCGTCCTGCGGAACGGCGGAGTCCCCAATTTCGACGAGACGAAGAATTACGTGCGCAAGGTCAGCAACCTTTACGGTTCTGCGGCCGTCCCAAACGGTGAGGAGCAGAAGCCGCAGGAGCCACCCAAGCCGCCCATCTATCGGTACGTTGACGCGGAGGGCGTAGTGCATTATACGAATGGGTTTGAATTCTAGTTAGTCCCGGGCGCCGTCCGCAGGCCCGCGGGCCTCCCGAGCCAGGTCGCTGGCGGACGGCTGCGGAGACAGAACGGTTGAGGTCGAGCAATCGAAAAGTACCACTCGGGTTAGTCCTCCTGCTTGCCAGCCTGCTGGCTTCCCTTCCATTGTCTCCTTCGGCGGTTGCGGCGACGCGCCGCCAGCGCGCCGAGAAAGCCTACAACAACGCCCAACGCCTGAGCGCCACGCTCAATTCCCGTCCGGAGAGCGCCCGAAAGAAGGACGATTACGCGAAGTTGATTCGGGCCTTCAAGCTCGTGCACATCTACGACCCCGCCTATAGCAAGGCACCAGTGGCCCTTTCCATCGTGGCGGAGGTGTACAGCGAAATGGGGCGGCGCTTCTCGAGCGACGAATACCACCGCCGCGCCATCCAGGCGTATCAGTACCTGATTGAGCAGTACCCTGGCGGGTCACTGTCACGCGACGCCCTGTTCACGATCGCGGAGATTTACCGCTCCGACCTGGACGACGCAGAAAACGCGCGCAAGGCTTTCGAGGATTTCGTGGAAAAGTTCCCCCGCTCGGCCCAAGCGGCCGAAGCCCGGGAGAAAATCAAACAGATCGACCGTCGGGTTGCCGAGCAAGCTGCGGCAAAGGCCCCTAAGCCCGAGCGGCCCACGACCGGTCTCCCGGAAGTGACCGCTCTGCGCCGCTGGGTGGGACCGAGCTACACGCGCATCGTCATCAACGTGGAAGGCGAGGTGAAATTCGACACGGCCCGCCTTCCCAACCCTGACCGCATCGTCCTCGACTTGCTGAACAGTCACCTCAGCTCAGCGCTGGTCGGCAAGACCTTTCCGGTCGAAAACGGGTTCCTTCGCCAAGTGCGGGTCGGCCAGTTCCAGCCCAATGTGACGCGCGTCGTCCTGGACGTGGAGAAGATCGAGGACTACTCCGTGTTTACCCTGCCCAACCCCTTCCGGCTGGTCATCGACATCAACGGCCCGCCCCCCGAGGTTGCGGAGAAGACTGCCCAGGGTTCGAAGGGAGCTCCGGCAGCGCTTGCGGAAGAAAAGGAGACTGCCGAATCGCGCCAGTCGGCCACGCCGAAGCCGGCTCCCGAAGAACCCGCGAAGAAGGAAATGACCGCGGTGAGCCCGCCCGCCCTGCCGCCCACCGGGACGAGGAAGGCCGGGCCTGCGGTGCCAACGCCGGGCGGGACCGCGACTCCCACCAAGCCTCCCTCGCCGACCGAGGCGGGCGCGCGGACGTTGACCCGCGCGCTGGGCCTGAAGATCGCCAGGATCGTCATCGATCCCGGCCACGGCGGGCACGACACCGGAACGATCGGGCCCACCGGACTGATGGAGAAGGACGTCGTGCTCGACGTCGCGCTCAAGCTGAAGAACCTCATCGAGGAAAAAGCTGGCGCGGAGGTCATCATGACCCGCTCCGACGATACCTTTATTCCCCTCGAGGAGCGCACTGCCATCGCCAACGAGAAAGGTGCCGACCTCTTCATCTCCATCCACGCCAACGCCAGCCGCGACAAGCGTGCGCGCGGGATCGAGACCTATTTCCTGAACTTCAGCTCCAATCCCGAGGCGCTGGAAGTGGCGGCGCGCGAAAACGCCACCACGCAGGAATCCGTCCACCAGCTCCAGAACCTCATCAAAAAGATCGCCCTGACCGAGAAGATCGAGGAGTCGCAGGATTTTGCCACCCACGTGCAGCGCGAAGTCTACTCGCGTCTGCGCAAGACCACCGGCGCCGGAAAGGACCGCGGCGTGAAGAAGGCCCCTTTCGTGGTGCTCATCGGCGCGAACATGCCCTCGATCCTGGCGGAAATCTCCTTCCTGACCAATCCGCAGGACGAACGGCTGCTGAAAAAAACCGCCCACCGCGACAGAATCGCCGAAGCCCTGTACCGGGGCGTCGAGCATTACGCGAGCAGTCTCGGCGGCATCAAAGTGGCCGAACGGACCAGGGATTCCGCCACGAGCTCCCTGGAATCCTCCCCTGCCAGCGCCTCAAATTTCTGATATTCTAAGGCTGATGGTTCGCCGGCCCGTCTGGCAGATAGTACTTCTGGTTTGCTTGCTGGCCCTCCCTCGCGCGCTCCGCTCCCAGACACACACCGTAATCCCGCTCGTGCCCGCAGCGAACTGGCACCTGATGAGTTCGCAACCTATGGATCTCGAGGCGGTGCGACAGTGGGGCGGTGACCCGGTCATCGAGCACGAATACGGCGTGAAGACGCTCGTGCAGCGGAAGTACCACCTGGGGGATCAAACTGCAGAAGTGCTGGTCGAAGAAGCGGCAGACGCCACGGCGGCCTATGGCCTGCTCACCTTTTATCAGACGGATTCCATGCTCCCCGTCAAAAACATGGACCTTACCCTGGAGGGGGCGGAAGGCGCCTTGATGGTCCGTGGGCGCTTCTTCGTCCGGGCGGCACGCCCCGCGGGCTCGCGAATCTCTGACAATGCTTTCCAGGCCCTCCTGGTCTTCATCGGCGGCACCCGGCCGAGCGTGCATGAATCGGCCAGTCTGCCTCCTCCGCTGCCGGCGCAAGGATTGATCCGCGGCTCGGGGAAGTACCTGCTCGGGCTGGAGACCGCGCGGCGCGTCCTACCAAATTTCCGGACAGATTTGATTGGATTCTCGCAAGGCGCGGAGGCCCAGGTGGGAAGTTACCGCATGGGACAAGCACGTGCCACGGTGCTGGCGATCACCTATCCCACGCCGCAAATCGCCCGCGCCCGGTTCGGCGCGATGGAGAGTCTGCTGGGAATCAACCAGGATCGCGGGGTGGATTCGGTCTACGGCCGCCGCAGTAGTTCTTACGTCTTCCTGGTGCTCGACGCAGGCTCCGCATCCGTCGCCATGAAAATGATGGACCAATTCCAGGTCTCCTCCAACGTGAGCTGGAACGAGAAGGCACCGGACCAGCGCTCGTTTACGTTGCAGGTGATTCAACTCGTGCTCGCCAATATGCTGCTCTCGTTCATGATCGCCGGCTTCGCGTTGGGAGGCGGCATCATGATCTACTTGTCGCGGCGCGTAGCGACGAAACTCTTTCCGCAATGGACCTGGGCCGACACCGAACACGAGACCATCATCCGCTTGAACCTGAGGTAGAGATAAGTCATTATCAATCAACAGGTTAGGTGGCAATCGGTGGGATTTCCTAAGGAATTAGGGATTTCAGGAATTCAGCCGACAAAAAGCCAGATAAGTCATTGACTCTAAAAGGCTTAATAACTGAAAAAAAATCCTAGAAATTCCTTGACATAACCAGGTCGATTTTTTAGACTCACTGCGGGTTTAGTCTGGCGGGGCGCGTCCGCCATTCTATTCTCCTCTCAAATGCTCACCCACGGGTCTGGCGGCGACGCTAACTTTGTTGGGTGAGCATTTTTATGTCGGCCGGCGTAGCTCAGTCGGTAGAGCAACGGTTTCGTAAACCGTAGGTCGGGGGTTCGATTCCCTTCGCCGGCTCCATCCCCTCACAAGTTGGCCCGTCTTCGACTCGATGGGGCCGGCATGTTTTCTCGCGTATTCTGTGAGTGACGCAGCCCAATTTCCGACGAAAGAGAAGCCTGACGAATATTTACCGCGGAGAGGGGCATGAGCGCGCGCGAAATCGCCCGTTTGGGAAGCCTGCGTGACGCCGCGCATTTTCAGGAACACCTGCGTTCATTAGGACTCACCGTCCCCTGCGATCGCGAACTCTCGCGCGGAGCGGAATCGCCGCTCGCCCAACCGCTGGTTTCGGGTGACATCACGATCGGCAACCGCATCGCCATTCATCCCATGGAAGGCTGGGACGGTACAGCGGACGGCAATCCCTCCGAGAGCACGATTCGCCGTTGGGAACGTTTCGGCCAGAGCGGCGCGAAGTTGATTTGGGGCGGCGAGGCCGTCGCGGTGCGCCACGAGGGGCGCGCCAATCCGAACCAATTGGTGATCGCCCCACACACGCTGAAGGGTCTCGCCCAGTTGCGCGCGGGCCTGATCGAAGAGCACCGCCGGGCGGCGGGTTCGGACGAGGGTTTGCTCGTCGGCTTGCAGTTGACACATTCGGGGCGCTACTGCGTTCCGAACACCAGCGGCCAGCCCGAACCGCGCATCCTCTACCACCATCCTATCCTGGACCGGCGGCTCAAATTGCCCCCTGACTATCCCCTGCTGACCGACGGCGAAATCGCCGGGATTATTGAAGATTTTCATCACACCGGGCGCATGGCCTGGGAACTAGGCTTCGATTTTGTGGACGTCAAACACTGCCATGGATACCTGGGGCACGAATTCCTGAGCGCGCACACGCGCGAAGGGCCCTACGGCGGCAGCTTCGAGAACCGCACGCGATTCCTGCGCGAAGTCGTGGAGGGAATCCGGGCAGCCGCCCCGGGCTTGCGGATCGGCGTGAGGCTCTCGGCGTTCGATACAGTGCCGTTCCACCCGGATCCGGCGCAGTCCTCGCCGGGAAAACTGGGGCCCGGAATCCCGGAGCCGCACGAACACCTGATCCCCTACCGGTGGGGATTCGGCGTGGACCCGCAGAATCCCATCGAGCCCGACCTGACAGAAACGATGCAGTTCCTCTCTCTACTCGAGAAACTGCAGATCCGCCTGGTGAATCTCTCCGCGGGAAGCCCTTATTACAACCCGCACATCCAGCGGCCAGCGCTCTTCCCGCCGTCGGACGGATATCAGCCGCCGGAGGACCCGTTGATCGGCGTGGCGCGCCAGATGGAGATGGTGCGACGGCTCAAGCAGCAATTCCCGCGCCTGATCATCGTGGGCACAGCCTACAGCTACCTGCAGGATTTTCTGCCGCACGTGGCGCAGGCGGCGGTGCGCGAAGGTTGGACCGACCTCGTGGGCCTGGGGCGCATGGTCTTGGCCTACCCGGAATTCCTTAAGGACGTTCTCGAGGGCCGCCCGGTCGACCGCAACCGTGTTTGCCGCACCTTCAGTGACTGCACGACCGCGCCCCGGAACGGCTTGCCTTCGGGGTGCTATCCCCTGGACGATTACTACAAGAAATCCGAAGCGGCCAAGCGCTTGAAAGAGATCAAGGCAAGGGGTTAACCCAGCCCTGCTGCAGGCGCTGCACCAGCTCTTGTCTATTTGTGCTCCCCGCGCGGTTTCGCGATCTCGTCGAGCAGGTCCGGCTTACCCTCCTCGCGCACCAGGTGCGGATACCGTTCGCCGCCGCGATAGTCAATCACGCACGTCTTGTAGTAATCGTCGTTCAACACCAGCAACCGAATGGGCTGAGAGGTATTCTTGCTGGCCTTCAACACATCGCGGAATAGATCGGGCGTGAAGGCGCGAGCATTCACCGCCACGACGCGCATGCCCGCCGTGATCCCCGCGTTATAAGCGAGCCCTCCGACGATCGAGTCCTGAACCGCCCCATCATTGCCGAGGCGCAAGCCGATGGAGTAGGTCGCGTTCACCCCTTCGCCGAACCGACCTCGGCCACCGTTTTCCGGCGGCTTGTCGGAATACTCTACTTTCCACCCGGCGGCTTCAATCCCCCCCACCGGGGCTTCGGGCGAGGTAGAGGTCAGGCGCTCATGGAAGAAGCCGGCCCAGTCGTACGACACCACTTCATTGAGGGAGCGCACTAGCTCCTCAAACGTGTAAGTCTTCAGCTCGGGACCATTGTTCGGACCACCGAAGAAGAGATGGCAGAAATCCTCAAAGGATTTCTTGCCCTGGCTCCGGTCGTGGATGAGGGTCGCAACCTCAAGCCACAGCAGATCGCCTTCGGGGTAGTAGTCGGAGCCGCGCCGCCAGTTTGTCCAGCTGCCCCGGCCGAAGGCAAGGCCCGGTACCGCGTCGGCCGTGTCCTGAAGAGGTCGCCAGGTACGTCCAGGGCGACCGGGTCCCAGGCTTGCAGCCGTGTCCGCCAAGTGTTCGCGGTATTGCTCTGGAGTCGACAACCCACTGCGGGCGACAAGAAGGTCACCCAGGTAAGTGGTAAGGCCCTCATAGACCCACAGCAAATCGGTCTTCATCGGCGCCTCGTAATAGGGAGCGCTCATGTCAGCAGGGCGGCGAAACTTGCCGCTCCAAGAGTGGACGAATTCGTGCGACAGAAGCCCCGCGACGCCTCGGCGTTCTTGGGGGCTCAACAGGGCCCGCTCCTCGGCGCGGCTGTCATTAGACTCATGGTGTTCGAGACCGAAATGCGCCACGTGATCGCTCAAGGTCAGCAGGAAGTGGTAGTCGCGGTAATGCCGTGCGCCAAAAAGCTTGCCCGTCTCCGCCACCAGATTCGTGAAGCCCTTCTGCGTTTCGGGACTCACGTCGAGCGCCGCCTCGCTGTCCGCCACGAGGTCGATCTGGTGGTGGACCGACTCGCCGGGCGGCGTCACGTCTACGGCGCGATAGTACTCGCCGGCAACTACGGGCGAGTCTACCAAGCGGTTCAGCGAAACCGCTTTGAAAGTGATCTCGTTGCCCGCCACGCTTTCCTGCGCCAGCGCAGTCCCGAACTTCCACCCTTGCGGCAAGCGCAACGTCGGCTTATAGGTGATCTCCTCAGCGGGGGCTCCTGCGAGATACAGCAGGTTCTGGTGCCAATTCACGACCACCAGTTTGTCGCTAGCGGAAGCGCTGGCCGTGTAGGTGCCGCCTGCCGGCTCGATGTAGTCGAATCCCACCTCGAGGCTCTCCGCGTCCGCAGGCACATCCAAGTGGAAGGTGAACACGTCAAGCAGATCGCGCCGCCAGGGAATCGTCTTGCCGTTTGCCAAGAACTTCAGCCCTGCCAGGTTGCCGACGGGGCCGCCGGGCACGTGCTCACCGGGAATCCATTTGGGGTAATAGAGCGTGAGCGGGCCGGGCTTTACCGGCAGCACCATGCGCGTGTGAAGGACCTTCTCCGGCGCCTGGGTCGCATCGACCGTAAGAGTGATCGTCGGTCGAGATTGGGCGGACAACGCAACCGCGCCTAAAGCAACGATCGCAAAGACGATCATCGACAAGCGGAAAGATATTGAACTCATAAGAATAGTCCCTCGTGGAAGGATTGTGACCACTCCCCTGGCCTCGCACCGCCAGAGGCAAACGCGAAATCATAATCCCGCCTCTGGCAAGACTGCAACCCTTGAGACGGACTGCTCTGTTGATTTCGTAGTGCTATCGGGCGATGCGGACCCGCCGCGGCGGGTACACCTCCGAGACATCCTCACCGCGCTGAAACCTGCATGAACACAGACGACCACGAAAAGTTCGCAGGGACAGTTCACTGGTTGACACGCGCCGCTTTGACGAAATGGGGCTTGCCTCGCGGGATTTTGGCCGCTAACATCGCCGCGGTCAGGCTCACAGACTTCCGGCCGAAGAGACCTTTATTGTAATCGAGGAGATTCTCATCATGCGTTTCGCATTCAAGAACCTCGCCGTCCTGCTCATTCTGATTTCTTTGGGGGGCATCTGCCGTGCGGAGGTGAAGCTTCGCGCCCTCTTCAGCGATCACATGGTGCTGCAGCGCGGCGCCAAAGCCCCCGTCTGGGGGACCGCCGATCCCGGCGAGCAGGTGAAGGTGACGCTCGGCAGTGCGAGCGCGCAGGCGACCGCCGATAGCGCGGGACAGTGGAAGGTGGAGCTCGGGCCGCTCGAAGCCGGGGGCCCGTTCGAGATGACGGTGGCCGGGACGAACACCGTCACGCTCCACGACGTGGCGGTGGGTGAAGTCTGGATCTGCTCCGGCCAGTCGAACATGGAGATGGCGGTGGGCAACAGCGCGCGCGCCTGGGGCGGGGTCTACAACGCCGAGCAGGAAATCGCCGCGGGCAATTACCCGATGATTCGGCACTTCGCCGTCAAAAGAGCCGTGGCAGGCAAGCCCCAACCGGACGTTACCGGACAATGGGTCGTGGCCACCCCGGAGACCGTGGGCGAGTTCACGGCCGTGGGATATTTCTTCGGCAGGGAGATTCACGAAGCGCTCGGCGTCCCGGTAGGGTTGATACACACCTCGTGGGGTGGCACGCCAGCGGAGGCGTGGACGAGCGAGCAGGGGCTCGCCGCCGACCCCGATCTGGCGAGCATCTCGAAATCCTGGCAGGAGAAACTCGCCGAGTATCCGGGCCTGCTGGCGAGATTCCGCCGCGAGCTTACACAATGGGACGAGGCTTCCAACCAGGCCGAGGCGGACGGCAAGGTCGCGCCGCCTCCTCCTAAACTCCCCGATGACCCGCGCAGCAACTCCTGGCGCGCCTCGGCACTCTTCAACGGTATGGTCGCACCGCTCATTCCTTACGCGATTCGAGGCGCGATCTGGTATCAAGGCGAGTCCAATGCTGATCGCGCCTACCAGTACCGCAAGCTTTTTCCGGCAATGATTCAGGACTGGCGCCGCGCCTGGGGCGTGGGCGATTTCCCCTTCCTCTTCGTGCAGCTCGCCAACTTCATGCAGAACTCCGCGCCGAAGACTGCCTGGGCGGAGTTACGCGAAGCGCAGGCGATGACGCTTTCGCTTCCCAAGACCGGCATGGCGGTGGCGGCGGATATCGGCGACCCGAACGATATCCATCCCAAGAACAAACAGGAGGTCGGACGGCGCCTGGCTCTGGCCGCGCTGGCGATTGCCTACGGAAAGGACGTGGTCTATTCCGGACCCGTCTATAAATCCCTGACGGTCGAGGGCAACAAGATCCGCCTGAGCTTTCGCCAAGTGGACGGTGGCTTGTTCGGGAAGTCCAACCCACTCAAAGGTTTCGAAATCGCTGAGGCTGACCAGAAATACGTAGCCGGCGAGGCGAAGATAGAAGGCAATACCGTCGTCGTGCGCAGCGGCAAGACGCCACGCCCCGTCGCGGTGCGCTACGCCTGGGCCGATAATCCCGAGTGCAGCCTCTACAACAAGTCCGGTCTGCCGGCAGTCCCCTTCCGCACCGACGACTGGCCGGGTGTGACGGCGGGAAAGAAGTAGTCAGTTGCGGAGCGGCCCGATAGTTCCAGCGCTCCGTAGTCTCGGCGACCGAAGGTGCCATGCCACCGTGGCCAAAGTCACTGCCTACCGACATCTCACGCACCGCTGGACTCCGAGCGGCGGGAGGACGGGTGAGGGTCAGAATCACGGATTGCCGATGAAACGGGGCTTCCACTTTCTCGGATTGTTCCTG
>Ga0315282_10013338_pt1 | contig 12406 bp, 11 predicted proteins | sample YL17G07_20_MG_FD_203693 | JGI IMG/M metagenome (GOLD analysis project Ga0315282, IMG submission 203693) | Sediment microbial communities from Yellowstone Lake, YNP, Wyoming, USA - YL17G07_20 | ecosystem: Environmental > Aquatic > Freshwater > Lake > Sediment | place: USA: Wyoming | collected... | reverse complement strand
ATTCAGCACTGGGATATTGTCCACCGAATGAATATGAAGAATTGGTGGCAAGAAGTATAAACAGTAATCGTCAGACCTTACTAACCTCAGAGGTCCTTTGTGTCTAAACGATGGGGTTCACTCCAAATTGAAAAATCCTCACAACTCCGGTATTGTATAGTCATTAAGCTTTTAGCTCAAATGAATAACTTTAGAGGTGAATAAATGAAAAAGATGTTGTTCCCCATGTTAATTATTTTTTTGCTAGTGCCATTACTGTATTCTTATGGCTTTGGTGAAACAGAGAAAGACCGTATTGAATCTCCTAACCTGAGTGTAGAAGAAGCATCAACATTACTGAAAGACTTAGACCCAAATGTTAAGGTCACAGCCGTTAAAACAAGTCCTATCGAAGGTTTATGGGAAGTGGATATTGAATCTGGTGGCAGGAAGGTTATTGTATATGTTGATTTTTCTAAAAAACATCTTGTATCAGGCGCGATCATCGATCTTAAAGAAAAGAAAAATCTTACACAAGAGAGACTCAGTGAAATCAATAAGGTAGATGTATCACAGATTCCGCTTGATGATGCCATAGTGATGGGTGATAAAGACGCCAAGTATCGTGTTGTTGTTTTTGACGACCCTGAATGACCGTTCTGCGCAAAACTTCATCAGGAGATGAAGAAGGTCATAGAGAAGAGAAAGGATATAGCATTTTATATAAAGATGTTTCCCTTGAAGATGCATCCAGGGGCTTATGAAAAGGCAAAGGCTATTGTGTGTGAAAAATCCCTTAGTCTCCTTGACGATGCCTTTGCAAAAAAACAGTTGCCGAAACCTAAATGCGAAACATCTGTTATTGACGAAAATTTAAAACTTGGTGAGAAGCTTGGTTTTTCAGGTGCACCTACCCTCATCATGCCTGACGGAAGGGTCATCCAGGGCTATAAAGAAGCCGATGCCCTCATAGAACTTGTGGGCAACGTTATAAGTCCTTAAAATCTTTAAAGTTTGTTAAGTTTTTTTGTCATTCCGCACTCGATGCGGAATCCAGTGTTTTATGAGTTTCTTGAGTTTGTTTGAGGAGTCTGGATTCCCCGATCAAGCATGCTCTCGACTGCGATCGGGGGTCGGGGAATGACAAACATTGGAACAGAGTTCGCTATGAATAACTGGTTACCTGCTCACTTTCAGGACTCCCTCCATCTGTGCAATCTTCTGGGTGAGTCCTGAAAGTTGGATTTTATCCTTTACCTCTAAAATGAATATGATGTAAGCCTTTTTATATTCTGTTGATCTTGCTTCAACATGGCTTATATTCACGTTCACCGATGAGATAAGAGCACTGAGATTTGCGAGTATGCCAGGCTTATCAATAGTCTCTACAAACAGCTTTGCAGGTGATGTCGTATCACCTGACTTCCATTCGACATCCACGAGCCGCGCATTGTCAATCGCGTGCCGTTCGAGGTTTGGACAATCTTCGCGATGAATTGTTGCACCTCTGCCTCTCGTTACAAAACCCACGAGCTTGTCACCAGGCACGGGGAAACAACATTTAGCCGTATGATATAAAACATTATCCACTCCTTTTATGGTGATGCCCTTCTGCTCCTTTGGAGGTCTTATAACCTTTACGGCAGGAACCTCTTCTGCTGGTTTTTCAGGCACCAGTTTGTTGACAATTTGGTGAGCTGATAATCTTCCATAACCAACAGAGACATGGAGGTCCTCAAGAGACTGGATATTGAAGAACTCAAGAACTCCCTTCATATCTTCTGATTTAAGGACAGACTGGTTGAGGTCATGCCTTTTCAGTTCTCCTTCGAGGAGCTTAAGACCCAGCTGTTCAGCCTGTTTCCGTTCTTCAGCTTTTATCAACTGCTTTATCCTGCTCTTTGCCCGTTGTGTGACAACGAATTTAAGCCAGTCTCTGCTCGGCCCATGTGTTGGAGAGGTCATGATTTCGACAGTGTCGCCACTTCTGAGGATGTACTTGAGCGGTACTATTCTTCCATTTACTTTTGCACCAACGCATTTATGACCTACCTGTGTATGTATGCTGTAAGCAAAATCAACCGGTGATGAACCAACGGGGAGCTCCTTGATATCCCCCTTCGGGGTAAAGACATAGATAACATCGGGAAAAACTTCTCCTTTAACGGCATCAAGGAAGTCCTTTGCATCAGAGAGCTCTTTCTGTGAGTGTATCAGTTCCCTAAGCCATGAGATATATTTACTGCTCTTTTCATCGATCTTCCCTTTTTCTTTATATCTCCAGTGGGATGCTATACCATGTTCTGCGATCATATGCATCTCAAGAGTCCTTATCTGAAATTCAACCCTTTCTCCTTTTGGGCCAATCATAGTCGTTTGAAGAGACTGATACATGTTTGATTTTGGTACCCCGATATAATCCCTGAATCTGCCAGGTATCGGTGTCCAGAGAGAATGAATCAGGCCAAGGATTGCATAGCAATTAGCCTTCGTGTCAGTAATTATTCTCAGACCGAGGACATCATGAACCTGCTCAAAGGTAATCCTCTGTGTCTGCATCTTTTGATAGATGCCATAGTAATGCTTTACCCTTCCCGATACTGTTCCTGGGAGACCCGCCTCTTTTAATTTATTATTTACAATCTTCGTGAGTTCTTTTAAATAACCCTCTTGTTCCTCCTTTCTCTTTGCAACCTTCCTTACGAGCTCACTATAGAGTTTGGGCATGAGAAATTTAAAGCTCAGGTCTTCAAGTTCCGTCCTCAACCAACCGATACCAAGCCTATTTGCTATTGGTGCGTAGATCTCGAGAGTTTCTAATGCAATCCTGTGACGTTTTGCCTCATGGAGGTGTTTGAGGGTTCGCATATTATGAATTCTATCTGCAAATTTTATGAGCATTACCCTGACATCTTCCGACATGGCCAAAAACATCTTCCTAAAGTTTTCTGCCTGGGCCTCCTCTTTCGTCTTGAAGACTATCTTAGAAAGCTTTGTTACAGATTCCACGAGGAATGCGATCTCTTCACTAAAGAGTTCCTTTATTTCATTTATTGTTTTGCCTGTATCCTCAATCGTGTCATGTAGAAGGCCTGCTGCAATGGTTGGGGTATCCATCTTCATATCAGCAAGGATCGATGCAACTGCAAGGGGGTGTTCTATATACGGTGAGCCTTCTATCCTTTTCTGACTGGAGTGGGCCTCACTCGAAAAATCATATGCCCGCTTCATTACTTCTACATCAGCGTCAGGATTATAGGAAAGGACCTTTTTGATAAGGTCATCTATGGTTAGAGATTCTTCTGTCATAATATATTATACAATTTTAAAAGTAGTGACGAGCTGAGAGTTAAGAGTTATAAGTTAAGGTATGAAGTTTTGAAAACTTTTCACTCTTAAACTTTTTAGAGGCTTGGCCTGAATGCCTTCAGGTTCAACTGCAGGTGTCTGCCACCTTCCCATTCATTGATAAATGCCGTGAATACAGCATCAATCGTGGGTGAGACTTCGAGCCTATCGAAAAATGCACCCATATTAAACCCTATCGCATCAAGAGACTGAGACCGCTGTCTCAGTCTCATCTTCAGGTGATTGTTACCGACTACCTTTGGATAAAGAACCTCAAGCCCTTTTGAACCTAAGAGTGGCTCGGGATTGCCAAATCCGAGGGGTTCAAGCAGCTTGAGTTCTTTTATGAAATTAAAGTTTATGTGAGACAGGTTCACATCTGCGTCTATTTCGAGGGAGGGTATAAAATCACTTTCTATGAGGGTTTCCTTTACAATCCTGTTAATCCTCTCCTCAAAGGATGGAATGTCCTCAGAGTTCAGTCGAAACCCTGCAGCCTGTTTGTGACCACCAAAGCCTGTAAGGAATTCCCTGCAACCTGTAATGCCCCCATATATATCAAAAGGGGGTATGCTTCTTGCCGAACCTATGGCGGTGCTTCCTTCTGTAGAGATAACAAAGGTAGGTCGATAAAAAGCCTCAGCAATTCTTGATGCCACAATGCCGATAATCCCACGATGCCACCCCTCTGACGAAAGTACAATAGCTGAGCAGATGTCTTTATTATTGAGCTTATAGAGGGCTTCCTGATAAACTTCTTCCTCTATCCGCTGTCTCTCTGAATTCAGTCCATCCAGCCAAGATGAGATATCAATCGCCTCATCCTCAGAATCAGTAAGGAGAAGTCTTACAACGTTACTAGCGTCAGAAGCCCTTCCAGCAGCATTGATTCTCGGGATTACCGTAAATGGTAACAGGCCTGATTTTATCTCTCTTCCATCAATTCCAGATACCTTCTTCAGTGCCTTCAATCCTGGCCTTGCCCCGGCTTCTATGAGCCTTAATCCTTCTTTGACAATAATCCTGTTTTCACCTGTAATGGGAATAACATCAGCAATTGTGCCAACGGCAGCAAGGTCAAGAAGTGCGTTGCTCATTTCGCATGTAGCGTTACACATGATATTTAATGCCTGAGCAAATTTAAATGCAACTCCAGCACCTGATAAAGTCGAGAGGTGAGCGTCGGAAGACAAGAGTTTAGGATTTATAATAGCAAAAGCATCTGGAAGGAGCGAAGAGCCTTGTGCAGAGAGCTTTTGATCTCTAATTTCTATTGGTTTATGCTCTAAGCTCTTTGCCTTCTGTTGCTCTATGCTTTTTAAGGGTTCATGATGGTCGGTTATAATTACATCAATCCCCTCTCTTTTTGAGTGATCTACTGCCTCAAAGGATGTTATCCCACAGTCAACGGTGATTATGAGTTTGACCCCGAGTTCCTTTGCCTCTTTCACACCAGCAAGATTAAATCCGTATCCATGAGTAATCCTGTTTGGTATAAAGTAATAGACATCCAAACCAAGTTCTTTAAGGACAAAAACCATTATTGCTGTTGCAGAGAGACCATCTGCATCGTAGTCGCCATGGACAAGGACCTTTTCACTCCTTTTTAACGCCTCTTTTACTCTCTCGACAGCAGTCCTTAAGCCTGTAAGCTCGAAAGGGTCTGAGAGATTTGATATCCTCGGGTTCAGGAAGTCATGGATATCGTGAGGTGTCTTAATACCCCTGTTTATCAGTATTTGAGCTATCACAGGGGAGATGGATGCGATTCTTGATAAATATTCTATGTATTCTGCGTTAGTCCTGTTGACAAGCCATCGCCTATTCATAAAATGACGCGGAGAAACGGAGAGACGGAGAAGGGGAGAAATTGATACGTGATCAACTCTCCCTTTCGCCGATTCACCGTGTCCCCGTTTCTATTTCTTTGCGAATGGTCTTTTGCCTCCCCACAGAAGTACTGTCGGGCTTGCAACGAAAATAGATGAGTAGGTTCCAACAATAACACCCATGATCATGGCGAGCGAGAAGTCATGTATAACTTCGCCACCAAAGAAAAACAGTGCTAACGATGTAAGAAGAACGGTTGCGGAGGTTATAATTGTCCTTGACAAGACCTCATTAATGCTGCTGTTCATAACTGCTTGAACATTTTCCTTTTGTTTCAATCTCAGATTCTCCCTTATCCTGTCAAACACCACAACGGTGTCTGTAAGAGAATAACCGGCAATGGTGAGAAGGGCAGTGACAAGGATGAGATTTATCTCTTTTCCCATAATATAAAATAACCCAAGTACAGCAAGGACGTCATGGAAGGTCGCAATGGTTGCACCAACACCAAACCTTACCTGAAATCTGAATGCAACGTATATGAGTAATCCCAGAACGGCAACGGCGGCTGCCTTTGCTGCATCTGCCCTCAGTCTTCCTCCAACCTTAGGACCTATAACAGTTGTTGAATCAACCACATATTTGTTGTCAGGAAATGTCTGGCTCAGAATCGTTGTTATTGTCTCTGCAACTTGACCGAGTTCTTCCTCACTTTTCTTCATCCTTATCAGTATCTTATTCTCCGTTGGAAGGTCCTGGAGATCAAAGTCCTTTAGTCCTACTTTTTCGAGGGCGAGCCTTACATTATGCAGTACAACGGGTTTTTCAAACTTAAGCTGTATGGAAGTTCCTCCTGCAAAATCTATTCCGAGGTTTGCATGGCCTCTCGCTATCTGTACTATTGCGATAATGCCGAAGATGGAGAGAATACCTGAAAGGGCAAAGGCTATATACCGCTTTCCGAGAAAATCTATTTTGGGGTTTTTAATCAGCTCTATCATCGTTCTCTCATATACTCAGCGTCTTTATTTCACGTCTGCTGTTGATAATATCAAAGACTGTTTTTGTGCCAACAAGGGCGGTAAAGAGATTGATAGCAACACCAAGGCTTAACGTTACGGCAAATCCTTTTATAGGGCCTGTACCGAACTGGAAGAGAACTGCTGCTGTTATCAATGTCGTAACATGAGAGTCGAAAATCGTCCAGAAGGCCTTGTGATATCCTGAATCAACGGCTGCCCGTGGCGTTTTACCAGCCCTCAGTTCATCCCTCATCCTCTCAAACATAAGGACATTTGAATCAACGGCCATGCCGATAGCGAGAATAATTCCTGCGATGCCAGGAAGAGAAAGCGTAGCATTCAGTGATGCCATTGCACCAAGGAGGAGTATTATGTTGAAGAAGAGTGCCAAGTCAGCAATTAATCCTGAAAGCCTGTAATAGAATATCATGAATATAACAACCGCAATAGTTCCAATAATACCTGCCAATGTTCCTGCCTCTATAGAGTCTCTGCCGAGGGAAGGCCCTACAGTGACATTCTGGAGCAACTTCAAGGGAGCAGGTAGTGCACCTGATCTGAGTACAATACTCAGATCCTTTGCCTCTTCTGTTGAAAAACTTCCTGTTATCTGGGCATTTCCTCCTGAAATCTTCTCCTGTATAACAGGAGCTGAGTAAACAGTATTGTCGAGGATAATCGCGAGCCTCTTCTTTACATTTGCCCCTGTAACCTCTTCGAAGATTTTCGCACCAGCGGCATTAAAGGTGATTGATACATAGGGTTCGTTGAACCTCGTGTCAATATTCACACGTGCTTCACTCAGGAGGTCTCCTGTAAGGGCTGCCTGTTTCTTGAGAAGGAGGGGTATCTTTCTGACGGCACCTGTCTCCCTGTTAACCTTTTTCTCAAAGAGTATCTCATCACCTTCAGGTATCTTTTCAGCAAACTGCTTGAGAAGATTCTCTTCTTCGCTAGGTAAAATTGATTGGGGGAGTTCCGCTGCTACTTTGGCTTCATCATCCAAGAGCTTGAACTCGAGCTGTGCAGTCCTGCCTATCATGTCAACAGCACGCCTTGGATCCTTGACTCCAGGGAGCTGTACAACGATCTCGTTTTCACCTTGTCTGAGTATCGTTGGCTCTGCAACACCGAACTGGTCTATCCTGTTACGAATTGTCTCGAGGGCCTGGTCAGCAGCATTGTCCTTTATCTTCTTTTCCTCTTTATCGGAGAGTTTATATATAAGCTTGCCGACTGTCTCAACAGGTGTGAGTGTTGGATAGTTTTCTTCAACTACCTTTCTTATCTCAGGGGTTGACGCACTCACTACAATAGTAGCCCCGCTTTTGGTAACATCAGCAGTTAGATTTTTCTTTACAAGTATTTCCTTTAATGTTGAGGCATACCTCTCTGTAGTTATTTCGACAGCCTTATCTCCTTCAACCTCGTATACAAGGTGAAGCCCTCCCCGGAGATCGAGGCCAAGTACAATTCCTTTGGATGGCATATTCTTCGTCCACCATTCAGGCATATACTGGAAGACAGGGGTATTAGGAAGGAAAAATACGAATGCAAGGAGAATTGTCAGGCTAATAAGGATTAACTTCCAGAGAATCTTTTGTTTCACAAGACCTCCACCAGTTCAATCTTCCTCAGAAGGTGGTCTGATTGCTACGATGTAAGACTTGCCAAGCTTTACCTTTACATTTTCAGCAACTTTAACCGTAACGGTATTCGTGCCAACAGCCTCAACGACACCATAAATACCGCCTGAGGTAATTATTTTATCTCCCTTCTTGAGATTCTCCAGCATCTTTTTGTGTTCCTTTGCTCTTTTCTGCTGTGGCTTTATGAGCAAGAAATAAAAGATGACGAATATTATGACGAGGGGGATAAGGCTCCCTAGCGCTCCTAAACCCTGTCCTCCTCCCTGCGAACTCGGACCCATTGCATATGCAATATCATAAAACATCTGACACCTCCAAAAATTCCAGATAATATAACTGCTTTATACTTTTTTTATCAAGGATTAGCAATGGCAGGGTGCAATGGGCAGGGTTATATGGCGTGTCTCACTTATAGTGGTGAACTTCAGGATTATCTCAAGAAAAAGTTATGAACCCTAAGAACTGATATCTCCAAGCAATATAGATCATGTGCAACGGTCTAAAGTGTTCACCATACTCTTAAAATAGCTTATCTGGATTCCTAACTGTATTACTTGTATTCTCAAAATTCATACCCCAAAAGAAAACATTGACAAGGGTAAATAACCTTAATTATAGTATGTCCAAAATTATAGTATGTCCAATAAGTAAAGTTTGCTCTGTCAAACAAGAGGGCATTAATTATAACGGGGGTAACAGGCTATAAGACGCATTGGGGGGAGAATGTCGGTAATCTTCATTTGTGGTCTTTCTCGTGTTCAGAATCTTAAAATATCTCTTACTACATCTTACTTCATAACTTCATCCAGACGGAAATAATGGAGGTTTACTAAATTCAGATTATACTGTGAAAAATTTGAAAGGTTTTTGAAGTAATAAAATTCATTTTGATATTACCTTACTATTATCTATACGTCCGAAAAACAATAAGGTGTGGATTTCAGTAATATTTTTATGACATACCTTTTGAAGGACAGTACAGACTTTGTTATCTGTGATGCAACCTAACGGAGGATATATAAATGTATTGTCCCAAATGTGGAACCCAAAATGATGACAATAACTTCAAGTGTATCAGTTGTAATCAGATTCTTCATAATATCCAGCAAACTCCTTTTGTACAGACCAGTAACGGTACGCTCGGCGGTTTGATTCCGTACAAGAATGCTCCCGCTCTTACAGCTTATTATCTTGGAATATTTTCATTTATTCCCTTTATAGGGATTTTCCTCGGAATTGCCGCCTTCATTCTCGGCTTGAAAGGTTTACGGCTTGCTAAAGAGCATCCTGAAATAAAGGGCAAGATTCATGCATGGGTTGGTGTTATAGCTGGTGGTCTCTTTGGGTTTGTTTACCTGATTGTTTCCCTGGTAGTCATAATTAAGGTTATGTTCTTTAACCGTTAAAAAATATAGTGTAAGGGAGGGGATAATGTTTGGATTAGGTACTCAAGAAATTATAATAATACTCATTATTCTCGGTGTACCTACAACTGTCGTGATTGCTATATTATTGCTAACAGGAAGGGGGGGGAAAAGAACTGTTATGAGGGATACTACCGTTTTTTGCACAAAATGCGGGAAACAAAACTACCCTAATGCTTTGTATTGCGTCCAATGTGGTAATGCATTACAAAAAGCCCATCAATATGGAAGTAGTTCTAATAATGTGATAAATATCCCTAATTATTTGGCGCAAGCGATTTTGGTAACCATTTTTTGTTGCTTGCCCTTTGGTATTCCTGCCATTGTTTATGCAGCCCAGGTAAATGGAAAATTAACGGCAGGTAACTATGAAGGGGCTCTTGAGACATCTAAGAAAGCCAAGATGTGGTGCTGGATCTCCTTTTGGGTTGGTTTAGGATTTGGTATCATCTATCTTCTTGGAGTAGTAATTGGTGGTATTGCAGGAAGGTAAGGAGATTTCTGTGGATGAAAATCTCAATTTTTAGAGTAAAAAAAGGCCAATGTTTCAAATCGGTAGCGGTTTCGTGGTTGATTATTATCGCAGCAGGCGCTTTTCTGTTCATCTTTAATCCTGCGAGTTCGGCTTTTTATGCTCCTTGTCCTTTCCATACACTAACCGGTTTTCATTGTCCTGGCTGTGGATCATTGCGCGCTTTACATCAATTACTTCACGGTAATTTGGCAACAGCCTTTGGGCTAAACCCATTGACGGTTTTAGTATTACCGTTTCTAGGTTACAGTTACTTGTCTTACGTTATGTCTGGAATAAGGGGACGACCACTACCAAATGTTTTTGTACCAGCGATCTTAATCTGGATATTCATGGGGATCCTTCTTTTATTTTGGTTTCTAAGGAATATCTCAATTTATCCATTTTCATTGTTGGCTCCATAGGAGTAAATGAATAGTTGCACTTCACATATCAGAGATTTTAAGGGAACTATCATTGAAGCCCGAGATTGCCATCTCAAAAAAAACTGGTATTTCCCTTCACATCCCCAAAAGTTTACGTTTCTGGAGGAAGTTAATTTTGGTCTTCCCCCGAATTGATGGACACCTCTAATAGTTTGTATTATTTGACAGGAGGTGTCTATGGGCGCAGCGAAACCACGCCGTAATTTCAGTAACGAGTTCAAGAAAAACGCAGTTAAACTGGTTACCGAAAAGGGATTGCCGGTAGACAAAGTAGCTCGTGATCTTGAAATTCATCCGAACCTGCTACATCAGTGGAGGAGACAATTCTTTGACCAGGGTAACAATGCATTTGTAGGGAAAGGGAATCTGGAGCCAGAGGAAGCTGAGCTAAAGCAGTTACGGAAGAAATTGGCAGAGGTCGAAGAGGAGCGTGACATTTTTAAAAAAGCATTGGCCGTCTTCTCCAATCCCCAAAAGCGTAGGGTATTTAGCTAAGAGCAAAGAGCACAAAACTAAGACAGAGAGCAGGCAGAGCGCACAGTCAATAGTGTATTTAATGTTCTTAGCACTTAGCTCTATGCTCTTAGCCCTTTGCATTTGGCACTTTGCTTATGGAGGGTTATTTGTCTTACAATAACAGCATTTGGATATGGGATACGCTGAAGTTATAAGAGAAGGATTCAGGGTAATTCACAGGATCTGGCAGCTTTTGCTCGTCCAGCTCGGCATGGTGGTCCTGAGCGGTATCGGATTTTTTGTCTTAGTCGGTATACCACTTGCGATAGCTTTTGTCTTATTCAGCATCGACCTTACAGGAATTGCAGAGATAGGAGACATCCTCAGATTGCTTAAGGAGCCTTCTGATATCATCTCTAAGTATTTCGGGCTTGTCCTTATCGTTATCGGGGGCCTTCTGATGTATATTGTTTTAGCCGCCACATTTAGTATTTATGTATTTGGAGGTTCCGTGGGAGTTATCGGAAAGGCTCTGGGAGACAAGACCATGAAATTCAGCATGCATACATTCTTTTCTGAGGCAAGAAGGCTTTTCCTTCCCATGCTTGGCTTTATTATCGTAGTAATCATTATGTGGATTGCTACCGCCTTTATTCTCGGAATCCTGGGGGGAGGTATAGCGGCATTAGTATCATTTGCAAAGACCTACGATTCTGTACTTTCCCTTTTTCTCAGGATATTTTTTTCATTTATATTGCTTTGTGGCGGGCTTGTTCTCATTAATACTAACATCTCATTGTTTATATACGGGGCAGCAGCCATTGTGCTAAAAGACATAGGGGGTCCCAAGTCTCTTAAAGATGTACTATACTTTCTACGGAAGTATTTTGTTGTATGCTTACTTTTAGTTCTATCATTGCTATTACTCTCACTTCTATTATTATTTCGATTTGATGTTTTCTGGTTTGCTGCTGCATTCTGGTTTTTGTTATTTCTATCATTTATAGTATTCTTTCTAATTGAAATAGGGGCTGCAAGACCTATTAAAATTGCAGCACACTATCTCTATGATCATCCTCCTGCAGTCTGGCTTTATATCATAGTTTCCGTGGGATATATCCTTGTGAGTTTTCTCCTGATTCTCCTCGGCTATCCCTTTAACTTGATTCCTGTGGTAGGTACTATCCTTTCCATTCCCTATCAGATCATTTCTTCTGCCTTTCAAACGTACATCGGTTTATCAATTATTGCTGCTCTCTTTGCTTATTACCACTCCACAGAAATACTCACCGAGCCTGTTGTTGAAACTCCTGCACCTCAAACTCCTCCGCAGGATGAAACTCCTCAACCTCAGAGTGGCAATGACCTTACCTGACCCAACTTAATGCATAAAATTTTAGTTATTGTTCAGGATATCCCTCTTAGTAATTGCTTTAGCCCATTCTATTCATAAATTTCTTGATCGATCAGAGCAGATGCAGTATTGGAGCGGATTTACAGAGTGTGACCGCCCCAAGGCGGCTGACACTCTGTACCTCGGAGGTACGCATAAGCGTACCGAGAATGAGCGATAATACTGCATCTGCTCTGCTCCTTCACGAGTAGTGAATAATCTGGGTGTGCGTCCTGAAAGCTATGGACTATCCAAGTCGGTGCAAATCCGACCCGTTAACCCAAAGGCATGGGGATGGGAACCGAGTCTTGCATGGATGCCGGTAACGGCATTTATGAAGCGTAGATA
>Ga0315282_10013336_pt1 | contig 12408 bp, 9 predicted proteins | sample YL17G07_20_MG_FD_203693 | JGI IMG/M metagenome (GOLD analysis project Ga0315282, IMG submission 203693) | Sediment microbial communities from Yellowstone Lake, YNP, Wyoming, USA - YL17G07_20 | ecosystem: Environmental > Aquatic > Freshwater > Lake > Sediment | place: USA: Wyoming | collected... | reverse complement strand
ACCCACATAAAAGAGGCCGCCTTGTTCTTTAACGAAAAAGGATTGTTCCGCCAGATGCCAGCCGTTGGCAAGGGCGTGATCGATTGGAAGGCTGTCTTATCCATCCTGGGTGAGTATTCGCCCAATCTGCATCTGTCACTGGAGGATGGTAAAGGACTTGGCATGATCCCGATCTATGATCCGTCCTGGCAGGAGCTGCACCCGGACCTGTCCGTAGCGGAGCTGGCTGAAATCATCCGCCTGGCCAGAATGTGCGAAACGAAAGTGGCCTCGGGCGAATGGCCAGATCCATACCAGTATGAAGCCATTCCCTTCGAGGATCAATGGATCGACCGGTTGAAAGAGAGTTCGCAGTTCCTGAACCAAATCCTTAAAAGCATCGGGCTGGATAAACGGAAAAATTAACCAATCGATTATGCTCTCCTGAAACGATCGATTTCTGCTGAAATTGTCAAAGAATTAAAGTGAGCGGAAGAATATTTTTAGAATGGAGTATCCCATGATTGATTTGTTGCTAACGAACGGAACAGTAATTACCATGGACCCTCAGCGCCGGATTATCGACACCGGTGCAGTGGCGGTAGATAAAGGGCGGATCATCAAAGTCGGTAAAGCCAGTGAAGTCGGTCAGCAGTTTCAAGCCAATAAGGTGATCGATTGCCGTGATCACATCATCCTACCGGGTTTAATTGATGCGCATGGGCACGCTGGCCATACGATGTTTAAGAATTTGCTGATGGAGCACAGCTCCTTTTGGATGAAGATCCTGACCAATACCTACAAGCACTTTGTCACCGATGATTTCTGGTACTACGAGGGAAAACTTTCAGCTCTCGAGCGATTGAAGGCAGGCGTCACCACCGGAGTAAGCGTAATGGGCTCGATGCCCCGCAGTGACGATGCAGTTTTTGGTTGTAATCATGCGCGGGCCTATGCTGAAGCGGGGCTCAGGGAGATTGTATGTCCCGGCCCATGCAATCCACCCTGGCCCCATGAATTTAGTCGCTGGAAAGATGGGAAACGCATCCAAAAACTGGTTACTTACGAAGAAGTGTTGGAAGGGATGGAAGGCGTCATTCAAACCTGGAACCACGGCGCCAACGACCGCATCCGGGTATTTGCCACCCCATTTGTGATCGTTTCTTCTGTGGAACCTTCGAGTAAGACACCTGCGGACCGGGCGATCGAGCTGACCGACCACGACCGCTACCAGATGCGGCGCATCCGCGAGATCGCCGATAAATATCACACGCGCATCCACTCGGATGCATTTGGCGGGATGATTCGCATGGTCTACCAACAAGATTATGCACTTCTGGGGCCAGATATTCATCTTCAACACCTGAGTGGAATTTCCACAGATGAGGTCGAAATCCTGGCAGAGACCGGGACCCACGTGAGCAGTGCTGGTTCTGGTTTTGGAGGATCGCGCTGCCCGGTGACCAGTCTCATCTCTGCGGGTGTTCCTGTGGCAATATCTACCGATGGGACGCCCTTTGACCTGCTTCAAATGGCCCGCAAATTCAGGTTGATCCACACCCTGATCTCACAAGATCCATTTGATCTTCCGGCAGGGAAAATTTTGGAGATGATCACCATTGATGCCGCCAAAGTAGTGGGCTGGGAGAATGAAATCGGTTCTCTGGAAGAGAATAAAAAAGCTGACATCATCACCATTGATCTGAGAGCAGCCCACCTGGCGCCAAATTTTTTACCCGTCCATCGCCTGATTTTCGAAGCAACCGGAAGCGATGTGGATAATGTGATCGTAGATGGGCAGATGGTCATGGAAAGCCATAAGGTTCTAACCCTCAACGAGGAAGAAGTGCTGAGCCAGGCGCAGGAAGAATCGCTGTCAACCATTGAACGAGCCGGGTTGAATGAATACCTGAGTGTTCCCCCTGGTTTTTGGGGGAGGGCTCACCTTTATTTGGGTAAGCCTAGTCAGCCCTGAGCGGAGGAAGTGAGGGTGGATCAATGGATACTTCTGAAAGTTTACTGAGAGGGCGAGTTGAGCAGCTCCGGGCAGGCGCCGAAACGCAAGGTTTGCAGGCTTTACTGATCTTCTCTTGTGCCGCCCGCCAACTTTCCGGTTCTTCCACCCTTGGTTACCTTCGCTATCTTTTGGACTGGACCGCCTGGGGCAGCCCTTCTTTGTTCGTCCTGCCTGTACAGGGCTCGCCCACTTTGGTGGTGCCCATTCCTGGCGATGTAGAAGCCGCTCACGAGATGCTGCCCTGGATCGTCGATGTGCGTAATGCCGCTACCCTGGATTACGGCGAGCTGGCTTTACAGTTGCTGCTTGAACATGGCATTCGCGGCCGGGTAGGCGTAGTTGGCATGCATGACCTGAACCACGCCATCCACACTGACCTGGTACGCAGCAGCCCGGAATGGACGCTCGAAGAAAGTGACGCACTTCTGGACCTGCCTCGAATGGTTAAGGACGCTGCTAGCCTGGAGGGGATGCGTGCGGCAGCCGCTACCTGCGATGTGATGTTGGCGAAGCTCCAGGAGGCTCTGCGTCGGCCGGGCATCCCAGCCTGGCAGGCCCAGGTCGAAATGGAGAGTGCTGGGCGTCTCAATGGCGCCGAAGCCGTCTTTTCGTGGTTCGTTTCGGGGCCCAAGCCCGACCACCCGCGCGTGCGGCGAGGGGAGAACGCCCGTTTGATCCAGTCAGGCGACAGCATTGTGGTGGGGCTGATTATCCTCCAGCATGGCTTTTACGGGCACACGCTGCGCACGTTTTCGATTGGAAAGCCGTCCGAAGAGCAGTTTTGGGTTTGGCAGGCGGTTAACGAGGCCCAATCGCAGTCTGCTGTCCTATTCAGGCCGGGCAGTAGCATCAGCGCTCCCAACCGCATGGCTGAAACGGTGATGTTCGAAAAATTCCCCGAAGCCCGCCACGGCGATAAAATCCGCTTCCGCCCCTGCCACTTTATCGGAATGGATTATGCCGAATACCCCTCTGCGCGCATCACCAACCTGGCTGTCCCTCCTGTATCGGCGGAGAAGGACATGTTGATCCAGGCGGGCATGACCATGGAAATCCATCCAAACCTTCGCCCACCTGGGCTGAGCTTTGGGGCGGTGGGGGATGTGTATGTAGCGACGCTTCAGGGTGGCGAGTGCCTGTCCCACTTCCCACGACAGTTGGTCGTCATCGAGCCAACAGAATAATTTGGCGGAACGCTGTAATTCCGCGGTGCTGGAGAACGGCAAAAAACGGACCTATAACCTATTGTGTTTGAAGGACTCGGTCAATCTACTGGCTGTATTTCAAAAACTGTACCAAAAATGAAACATGGTTGAAGGTTATAACTTAATATTAATGGTATCTTTATGCATTCTTTATTGCGTTTGTGCTATTTTTTTTACAGGGAGTTATTCGTAAACCTGGAATAGATATAGGTTCTGTGTAGATAGCTTCCTTCCATTATGATTTAAAAATAAAATTACGGTTTAGGTCAGGCACCAGGGGGGAATGTGCAAATAAGAAGGAGGTTGATGAAAGAAAAAGACGCGTGTTTCCCTCAGAATTCAATTCACCAATGAAAGACTGAATAAAACAATTCCAGGTCTGTAGTGAACAAAAATCGTGATACTCTAGTAAATAAAAATCGGAGGAAAATCTAATGAAGAAGATATTCTCGGTTGTACTTCTCATGGTCCTGCTGCTGGTCGCCTGTGCACCGGCTCAGACACCGACTGCAGCGCCGGCTCAGCCGACCGCGGTCCCCCAGGTTGCCCAACCTACCGCTGTGCCACCCACGGCTGCACCGCAGCCCACGCAGGTGCCGCCTACTCCAGCACCTGTCCAACAGACTGTTACGTTAAAATTTGCGATCTGGGATGCCAATCAACAGGACTTTAGCCAGAAGTCAATTGACCTTTTCGAACAATCACATCCCAATATTAAGGTCCAGATGGAACTGCTGTCAGGGGACACCTATTGGCAGAAAATCCAGGCCACCATCGCTGGGCAGGAATCCTATGATACATACTGGATGGACACCTATAATTTCACGGACTATGCTATGCGTGGTGCTATGTTAGATCTTACCCCCTTAATCACAGCAGACAATATAGATATGAATGCCTTGTATGGCCAGGGGCGCATGGTCAACGTGATTTATCAGGGCAAGATTTACGCTGTACCAAAAGATTCAGACGATCCCGCTGTATATTACAATAAAGACCTCTTTGATAAATATGGTGTTGCCTATCCGACCAAAGATTGGACCTGGGATGATTTCAAAGCGATCGCACAGAAACTGAATCATCCGGCAGATGGCGTTTGGGGCTTTACTACCGGCCAATTCTTTGGCGGTCCGGACTGGTGGAACTGGGTCTGGGAAAATGGTGGTGATTTCTTAAATGCCGACGGTACACAGGTTACCCTTGAACAACCGGCTTCCTGCGATGCGATCAAATACTGGTATGGAATGGTGAAAGCCGGCCTGGCCCCGGATGGCAATATCATGACAGCCAGCGATCCTACCACGACGATTTTCCCCCAGGGCAAAGCGGCCATGATCTATTACGGCCAGTGGATGCTCCAACCATTTTCTAAGCTACCCTTCAAGTTGGGTGTAGCACCCGTACCGGCTGGGCCAAAAGGCAAAGCCCTCCAACTGGGCGGTTTAAATTATGCGGTTTGGGCAGGCACCAAGCACCCACAGGAAGCCTGGGAATTTGTGAAATTCATGGGCGGACAACAAGCCATGGATATCCAGGCTCAGGCAGGTGTGATCATACCGGCGCTAACCAGTGCTCAGGCTACCTGGGCCAAGACCTATCCGAACCTGGACCTGCAAGGGACATTCCTGGATATGATGCCTTATGGACGCAGGCCTGTCTTCATCGGTTGGGATTGGAATAATGCTGTGAATAAGGTACTGATGGATGTCTGGTCTGGAAATATTCCGATAGAGCAGGCGTGTAAAGCCGCCGACGATGCGGGTAATGCTGTACTCAAGAAGCGCGCCCAATAGTCGAAGCTAAATTCTTAACAGGGGACGGGCATTGATTGTAATGCCCGTCCCTCCAGTTCGGAGGGTTGAAAATGGGCTCTACAAAATTGCGTGGAAGAGCTTTGAGCGAAGCCTTGTGGGGATATGCCATGATTGGCCCTACAATTCTCTTATTGGTGATATTTTCATACGTGGCCTTGGGAGCTTCTTTAGGGATCAGTTTTACTGATTGGCATGTGCTACTCCCCCCCCATTGGGTCGGTTTAACGAATTACATCAACATATTTCAGGATCCACTCTTTCTAAAAGGCCTTTGGAATACAGCCAGGTATGTGCTAATGTCTATACCAATCGGACAATCCCTGGCGTTGATATTGGCTCTGATATTAAATACAAATATTCGATTTCGTAATTTCTTCCGCCTGGTCTATTTTTTACCTGTTCTAACCATGCCAGTAGCGATCGCAGTAGTTTGGAAATGGATTTATAACCCTGCTTTTGGGCCGATCGCCATTTTTCTCCAAACCGTAGGGTTAAAGCCCATAATTTGGCTGACCAATGTGAAAATGGCGATGTGGTCAATTGTCTTTATCAGCGTATGGGCAGGTATTGGTTACAACATGGTGATTATGCTGGCAGGGCTGCAAAATATCCCCCGTGAATATTACGAAGCTGCAGAGGTGGATGGAGCAAGTAGTCTGGCCAAAATATTTAACATTACCTTGCCTTTACTTACTCCAACCCTTTTTTTTACTTTGATCACTTCATTTATTAATGGTCTACAAATGTTCGATATGGTCTATGTCCTGACCCAAGGAGGACCTATAGATTCAACCCGAACGATTGTATTTCAAGTATATGAAGATGGAGTGAAATCGCTGTATGCTGGCACTTCTTCTGCCGAAGCCTGGGTATTATTTATCATCATTATGGTAATAACTTTGGTCCAATTTAGGATACAAAGGAAATGGGTATATTACGAATGAATCAAGCTGCTGATAATAAGACTGGTTTAGCTAGTAATAAAGTCCAGTCCTCCAGGAAAAAAGAAGACTGGAAGAAAATTATACTCATCCTGGTATTGTTCGTTGGCGGCTTGCTTTTCCTTTATCCTTTTCTATGGATGATCAGCACATCCTTAAAAGATAATGTTGAAGTGTATACGCGCCCTCTGGCCTTGATTCCTCAGATATTTAAACCCGCAAATTATCAGAGAGCTTTCACCTTAGTGCCCTTTGGTCGGTTTTATCTAAATACAATTATCATGACACTGGGGCGGGTTTGCGGGCAAGTATTGTTGGCCGCTATGGCGGCGTATTCCTTTGCTCGATTGAAGTTTCCAGGGAAAAATTTTCTATTTATAATGGTTTTAGGGGTGATGATGGTCCCCTCCATGGTGTCTTTTATCCCCAGATTTATCATGATGATGAAATTGGGCTGGCTGGATACTTATTGGGGCCTTATCATACCGGGGTTGGGGGATGCTTTTGGTGTTTTCTTATTAAGGCAATTTTTCTTGACTATTCCACAAGATCTGATTGACGCATCTGTAATGGATGGGTGTAACCCCTTCCAAACGTTCTTGAAAGTAGCGCTCCCGCTATCCAGGGCTGCTTTGGCAGCTTATGGCTTTTTAGTCGTACTTTGGACATGGAATGATTTTCTATGGCCGTTGATCATTGCCACACGTACCAAGATGTTGACGATTTCTCTGGGTATCCAGCTTTTCCAAAACCAATATTCACAGGATATTCCGGCGATGATGGCGGCAGCTTCCATATCGATTCTACCCATGACGATTTTATTCTTGTTTGCCCAACGGTATATTATTGAAGGTATTACGATGAGCGGCCTGAAATTCTAACCAACCATCTATCAATGGGGTTCGGTTTTTTTTACTCAAAGTGAACATAGGACATTTTTAGCAATGATTGATTTTCTGGTGACTAATGCCACCATCATCACCATGAACCCGGGACGGGAAGTCCTGGAGAACAGCAGCCTGGCGATCGATCAAGGGCGCATACTGGCTATTGGCCCGGCGGCGGAGCTGGAACAAAAATACCCGGCCAAACGGGTGATCAACGCCCAGCGCAAGATCATCATGCCCGGGCTGATCGACTGCCATGGGCACGCTGGTCATTCCATGCTGGGCATCTTTTCCACCGATTCGCTGGCTTATTGGGGACAGGCGGCGGTCAAGGTCTATTTCCATTACTGTGCTGAAGATTTCTGGTACTACGATGGCCTGCTGGGCGCCCTGGCCCGCCTGCGCTATGGAGTGACCTGCGGTATCAGTGTGATGGGCTGCGAGCCGCGCAGCGACGACCCGGTTTTTAGCGTCAATCATGCCAGGGGCTATGCCCAGGTTGGCGTGCGCGAGGTGGTCTGTACTGGGCCGCGCCGGGCGCCCTGGCCGCATACCTTTGGACGCTGGAAAGATGGCAAGCTGGTGGAAAAGCTGGTCACCTGGGAAGAGGCCATGCAAGGGACCGAGGGCGTCTTGCAGCAATGCCATCACAGCGCCAACGACCTGATTCGTGCCTTTGTCACTCCTTTCACCATCGTGCCTTCCCTGCCTACCTGGGGTCACTCTGCCCCCGATACAGCATACCAGCTTACCGATTTCGACCGTAAGCAGTCCCGCGCCGTACGAGAACTGGCGATAAAATACAATACTCGCATCCATTCCGATGCTTTTGGCAACTTGATCCGCCTGGCAGCCAAAGATGAAAATGCTCTGCTAGGTCCCGATGTAATCTTGCAACACTGCCTGGGGATCACCCCGCTGGAATGCCGTATTCTGGCTGAGACGAAGACCAACGTGGCTCATTCCCCGGAAGGGTTCTACGAACGCTGCCCATACCCAGAGCTGATCGAATGGGGTGTCAACGCCGTGATTACCACGGATGGTGCGGCGCCGCGCAACTCGTTTGACCTGTTGAACGCCATGCGTAAAGTGCAGTTCATGGAAGCCGTGTTACACGATGATATCCATTATCTCCCCGCTGGCAAGCTATTCGAAGCCGTCACTATCGACGCTGCTAAAGCGTTGGGCTGGGACGATGAGATTGGCTCATTGGAGGTAGGAAAGAAGGCCGACGTGATCGTAATCAATGCCAACCAGGCTCACATGACCCCCAGTCACATGCCTGTGCACAACGTGGTCTATCACGCCCAGGGAGCGGATGTCGAAACGGTCATCATCGACGGGAAGCTGGTGCTGGATGATCACAAAGTGACCACCGTCGACGAGGAAGCCCTTCTCGAAGCGGCCGACCTCGAATCCCGGCAGACGATTGCTCGTGCTGGCCTGGCCGGTTTCTACAACCAGCCCACCTGGGGGAAGACTTACCTCACCATGGATGAACCCATCGATTTATCACCCTTGAAATACCCTGACTGAAATTATTTACCGGAGGAGATCATGGAAAAATTGCGGCTCATGGTAGTAGCAGCGCACCCGGATGAAGCGGACATGTATGCCGGTGGAACGGCAGCCCTGTTTACTGAAATGGGCGCAGCGGTCAAGTTCCTCTCGCTCACCAGCGGGGACGCTGGGCATTACGAGATTGGTGGATTGCAGCTAGCCCGTCGGCGCTGGCAGGAAGCCCAGCAGGCGGCTGCCTGCCTGGGAATTGAGCAGTACGAAGTGCTCAACGAACACGATGGTGAGCTTTACCCCACCAAGGACGTGCGCAACCAGGTCATCGAGCGCGTGCGCGGCTGGGAGCCGGATATTGTGATCGGTTTCCACCCGGATGGATGGGGTCACCCGGATAACCGCAATGCCGGCAAGGTATTGGTGGATGCAATGGCTTTCATCGGCGTTCCTAATATTCTGCCCAACATCCCGGCTGTAAAGAAACCCAAACTTTGCCTGTGGATGTGGGACTACAGCACTATGAGCGTCTACCAGCATGATATTGCCCTGGATGTGACCCCTACCATCGAAAAGAAGCTCCTGGCTTGTGACGCTCATGCCACGCAATTCTACGAGTTTGCCCCCTGGGGGCGCGGGTTTATCGACCAGGTACCGCAAAAATGGGAAGACAAACGCGCTTTCATCTTGAAATACTGGTCAGAGTTCATGTACTCCCAGGACAGCCAGCGACAGGGCCTGGCGCATTGGTACGGGAGCGTCAAAGCCGCCTCGATTTCCTATGCTGAGACCTTCCAGATTGCCCCTTACAGCAATCATCCGCCGGAAAAAGAGCTCCACCGTCTGTTCCCAATGCTCCTTTAGTTTTTCCGCAGATTTTCATCCTATCTTAACTGGTTTTTTATGCCTTACTTATGTGTCCTTGATTTTCCTTATGGTAGATTAGAGTTGGAGCCCGAAGAATAAAAAGTCGAAAGGTTTTAGATAGGGATATAGCGATTCTATGACAAAAGTAGATACCCAAACTAGCTCTATCACAGAATTGGTCGACGCGATTAATTTTAAAGGCCGCTCTTTACTGTCGATCAACGACCTTAGTAATGATCAGCTCTATAAACTTTTTGAATTGGGTAAGCTTATGGAGCCCTGGAATCGCTCAGTAATTAACTTGGTGCCGGGCCAACTTATGGCACTTCTGTTCTTCCAACCTAGCACACGCACACGTATGAGCTTCGAGACTGCCATGCTGCGCCTGGGCGGGCTGGCTATTACTGAAACGACTCCACTCATCTCCTCTTCAGCCGCCAAGGAAGAAAGCCTGGAAGATATGCTCAAGGTCGTCTCGAAATACGCCAACCTGCTTGTTATCCGACATTACAACGACCAGGATGCATTGCGGGCAGTGAAGTATGCCGACGTCCCGGTGATCAATGGTGGATTCGGGCATTGGGAGCATCCCACCCAGGCGCTTCTGGACCTGTATACCTTGTGGAGCACATACAACCGCATTGAAGGCCTCAGGGTATGTGTTGCCAGTCCCGACCTGATCGAAGCTCGCACCGGTCATTCAATGGCATGTGGTCTGGCCCGCCTAGGCGCCAAGGTTACCCTGGCTTCGCCTTCCTCCCGGCGCATTCCCGAGGCAGTGCGCAAAGAGATCAAGCAGTTTGGCGTCACCTATGAAGAAGCGCTGGATCTGAACCAGGACGGGTTTAACGACTTAGTCTCCGGTATGGATATGATCTACCTGCCTGGCTGCAGCGCTACCAAGGGCGTCGAGTCCGAGGCTTTTAAGAAATCTATGGATGATTACCTGGTAAGATTTGAAACTCTCGACCATGTTCGCCGTTCGCAGGGACGTATTATTTATATCACGCACACCCTGCCGCGTCGGGCAGGGGAGATGGATCTGCGCATCGACAGCACGCCAAACCAGCTTTATTTTGAGGCCATCACTCACAGTATATCCATCCGTATGGCTTTGATTGCCTCTATTCTAGGCATAAAGAAATAATCTCTCGTTTTTTAGGAAATGGTTGGCGGGCATGAGCGTTGACTGCTATCTATTAAACGGTTTAATCGTCACCGAGGTGGATACCTTTTCTGGTGGCGTATCGATCGACGGCGGAAAAATTGTCGAGGTTTTACCTGGATCGCCGGCAGTACAGGCTAAAAAGACCGTCGATTTACACGGAAACATCGTCATGCCTGGCGTTGTAGACAGCCATGTCCACCTCAACGAGCCGGGCCGTACCGAGTGGGAGGGTTTCACCACCGGCACCATGGCGGCCGCCGCCGGCGGCATCACCACTGTACTGGATATGCCCCTGAACAATATCCCTTACACCACCAACCGCCAGGCTTTGTTTGCCAAGCGCTTTGCCGTGGTGGACAAGGCTGTGGTGGATTACGGGCTGTGGGGTGGGTTGGTCGATAACAACCTGGCCGATCTGGATGGGCTGCGCGACGAGGGCGTCATTGCTTTTAAGGCCTTCATGAGCGAGAGCGGGGTGGATTTCAAATATATCCAGGATGACGTCCTATTTTTGGGGCTGCAGTGGATGAAAAAAACAGGCAGCCTGCTGGGTGTGCATGCCATCAATGAGCCGGTCTCCCGCTACTTGCGGATGAAGATGATCGAGGCTGGGCGCAAGGACCGCCGCGCTTGGGGCGAGGCTTTCCCACCCGAAGGTGAGTTGGAGGCTATTCTGCGCGCTATCTATTGGGCCAGGGTGACCGGCGGTCGCCTGCACGTCGTGCATGTTTCTATCGCCAGCGGACTGCACGCTATAACCGAAGCCCGCCGGCAGGGGGTCCAGGTCACAGGGGAGACCTGCCCACATTACCTGTGCCTCAACCTGGATGATTTCGAGCGCATCGGCCCGGCTGCCAAGTGTGCTCCCCCTATTCGCAGCCAGTCCGAAGTCGACACTCTGTGGCAGTGCTTGCTGGATGGGGAAGTGGAATTGATCGCCTCTGACCATTCGCCCAGCACCTGGGCTGAAAAAGAAGGCGGCTTGGAAAATATCTGGCAGGCCTGGGGGGGAATCTCCGGGCTTCAAACCATGCTGCCGCTCATGCTCAGCGCAGGCCATAATCAGCGCGGCGTGCCCTTACCGGCCCTGGTGCGCCTGATGTGCGCTAACCCGTCCCGCTTGTATGGCCTTTATCCGCAGAAAGGCGTCATCGCCCCGGGCGCCGACGCCGACCTGGTGATCGTCAACCTACACCAGTCATGGACACTTGCAGCGGAGGATCTCTTGTACCAGAACCCGATCAGCCCGTTCATCGGCCGTAATTTCCAAGGCAAAGTCATTCGAACCATCGTGCGCGGTGAAACAGTGTACGAACAGGGCAAAATCAAGGTGCAGCCCGGCTTTGGTCGCTTCTTGCGGCCGCTGGCTGCTCCCATGAAATCGGAAACGAGGGACTGATATGCAGAAAGAGAAATTCATCGTCGGGGAAGCGGATGTCACTTCCCGCTCACGCGCCATCAACAAGCCTGGGGTTTACGGCCTGCTTCCGGCGGTCAACCGGGTCTTCAGCGGGCTGCCTGGCTTCCAGTACGTGCGCGCCCAGGTGATGGGCGCTCCGCAGCTTGGGGCAAAGTTCATCGAATACGAACTGTGTGTCGATCCGGGTGGGAAAACGCTTGCCCCTCGCTGCGAAAACCTGGAGCATTTCTTTTACGTGCTCGAAGGTGGGCTGAGTTTTGAATGCTCCGGCAAAGTACACGCTATGGAACCCGGCTGCTTTGCCTGGTTGCCACCCCAAACCATATTTACGTTTGTGAATAAGACTCAGGCTCAGGCCCGGCTGGTATGGATCCGCAGGCCCTATGAAAAGGCTGAAGGGATAAACGTCCCGGCTGAAATTATCTGCCACGCTTCTGAGGTGCCGGCCAACCCTACCGACACTTACCTGGAGCAGCACCTGACACCCTACGAGGATATTGCCTTCGATATGGGCATTAACCTACAAACATTCGAGCCGGGGGTTTATTTCAGCTTTGTCGAATCGCACATTATGGAACATGGTCTGTATATGCTGGAG
>Ga0315282_10013335_pt1 | contig 12409 bp, 12 predicted proteins | sample YL17G07_20_MG_FD_203693 | JGI IMG/M metagenome (GOLD analysis project Ga0315282, IMG submission 203693) | Sediment microbial communities from Yellowstone Lake, YNP, Wyoming, USA - YL17G07_20 | ecosystem: Environmental > Aquatic > Freshwater > Lake > Sediment | place: USA: Wyoming | collected... | reverse complement strand
GTAAAGGGCCCGTGCTTTGAAACCACGTTTGAGGGGGTAGAGTTCCCTTATCCTGTGGGGTTTTCATCTCTCCGTGGAAAAGGGATGACAGGAGGAGTAGACGGATATATCTTCCTCTATCCAAGTACTGAAGGGGAAAGGGCATACAGTGTGATGGTTCAGACCAAGTTTCCTGCAAATCAGGGTTTAAAGGTTATCGACCACTTTACCCAGAGGAGCAAGTTTTCATCCTGGTTTAGAAATGCTAAACCAATTAGTCGGTCAGCAGCAATGGTAACTCTTCGATCAGCAATGGTTACTCCCTATGCTGATAATGTACTTCTTATTGGAGATGCTCCTGCGTTCGGGGAGACGCTCGTTGTTGGTGCCATCCGATGTGGATATCATGCAGCAGATGCCGTGTATAAAGAGCTCTCTGGTGAGAAGGGCTTTGAAGAGTATAAGGACTATTGGCAATCAAATTTTGAATATGTGAAAAATCCCATGAGGCAGGCTGACTACGTCAAAATACTCTTCCTCTATGGATATTTAACCGAGGATGAGCTTGATTTTCTTTTTAAGCTGGCTGAAGAGAAGGGTCTCATAGAACAAAGTGGAGATACAACCCCATCGAATGAGTATACTGGTGCTCATCGTCTCATAGATTATTTTATGAGCTTTCCCCAAGTAAAGGGTGAGCTTCTCAATAAATTAAAGCTGGTAAAAGGTGCGGATATAGAAACCACAGGTGAGAAGAGAAAGTGGAAAGAGGCTAAGCCATGAGATGAGGTTTGTTTGGGAGGCAGGAGTTGGTTAAAAGAATTTAGTTGAAAATCCCGTTCATACCCTTGTAGGAATTACCATGGAAGATGCTCAGATCAGAGAGACCACCGAGGGAACATCGACCAGCTATATGAGAATGATTCTCTATGCTCTCATCGGTCTTATTACCGCACAGCAGGCAGTTTCTGCTATTGGGCCAACCATCGTTCATTTCGTGGAGGAGGAGTTTCATTTTCCCCCTGGGGTAGGGGCCTTTGTTAACAGTTTTGGTGTTTTGGGAACCATCCTCATGGCCCCTGTAGCCGGGGTCTTTTCTGATTATTGGGGAAGAAGGCGTTGCCTCCTCTATGGGGGATTGATTGCAGGGCTCTTTGTCATGGTGGTTTCTCTTTCCCCTTCTGTCTACTTTGTCTTCCCACCCATGTTTATCAAATCAATCGGTTTTGCCATGGTAACGACATCTGTCCTTGGCTTAATCACCGATGTTACCCCGACAAAGCAGAGGGGGATGGGGATGGGTTTTTTTGGAGTAGGTATGACCTTGGGAGCTATTATCGGAGTTAGCCTGGGGACCAATATCGTAGATAAGTGGGGCGGGAGAGTAGCCTATTCCATTTGTGGTGGAATTACTGTCATCGGTGCTCTCGTTACCTATCTCACAACGCATGAAGCAGAGAGGAAGAGTGGGGAGATCGCACGGAATGCTGTGAACTGGGAGAATATCAAGGTTGCCTTTGGCATCAGAGAGAAGGTCAACTTCCTCAAGAAGAACAAGCTGATCACCATTCTCTTCCTGATAGCGATGATCAACAACATTTCCTGGGGAGTGGCCCTGGTTCTTTCTTCGAAGCTGGTGGAATCTGTGCTGGGAAAATCGATAAAATTTGCTGGATTTGGCATCGTCATAGGCTCAGTGGTCATGCTCTTGGGGTCTTTTCCAGCTGGGAAGTGGGTGGATAAGATAGGGGTGAGGTTTCCCTATCTGTTGGCCACATTCATCAATCTCCTTGGTTTGATCACCATTGCCGGGGCTCCCAACATTCTCATGTACCTGGTCGGCTGGGCATTGCTTGGCATCGCTCATACGATATTCAATCCAGCAGGCAATGTCTTTATCGCCCGCCACTGTCCTCCCCAGGAGAGAGGCCTTGCCTTTGGACTGATCTTCACCGGGGCAACCTTAGGCATCTTTCTTGGACCTCTGGTAACTGCCCCTTTCATTGGCATGTTCAGTGCGCGGTTCCCCTTCTTTGTCTCTTTTATCACCTCATCAATTGCCACCGTATTTATGGTCAAGTACATTAAGGATTCTTACGTATAGGGATCCCTGAAGAAAGCGCTCGGTTGCTCGCGAAATATATTAGATACTGGTTTTTAGGATTTTTAAAGGTATAAGCTGTTTATATTAGAAAGTAGGTGTTTACCATGATTTATGACGTAGTTATTGTAGGAGCAGGATCTAATGGTTCCACTGCTGCTTATTTTTTGACTAAGAAGGGTTTTAAGACCATGCTCATAGAGCAGAGTAGGATTCCAGGTGAGAAGTGTCACGGGGCAACAGAATATGCTCCAGGGGTTATATTTAAAAACAGACCTGAATTGGTTGACTTGATGCTTAAGGTGATTAAGAAAATACCTCACCTCAACCCTGGTGATCTGGGGAGAGGTCATTTCTACTACTATGTTAATAAGGAGAACAGGGTTGTTTTTAAATCGTATACAGAGGCCCCTGGTGATACCTGGAAAGAGACCTATGGTGTGCATAACTGTGATTTTGTGAAGGGACTGGCAGAGGAGGCTGTTAAGGCTGGGGCAGAACTTAAGACAAGTACTGCAGTTGTGGATGTAATCCGTAAAGGTAAAGTTGTTAAGGGTGTTGTTACCGAGAATGGGGAAGAGATTAGGGCAAAGCTTACCATTGCAGCAGATGGGAGAATTTCCACTATTGCCAAAAAAGCTGATTTGCTAAAAAAATGGGATTTAGGGAGGAGCTGGTATCAATATGGTGAGGCCTGGAAATTTCAATCAGAAGAGGAGATGTTTGATTACGTGGATTATGGAAGACACCTATTCTTTGGTTCTACTCTAACGCCACCTTACCCTTGGCAAGCCTGCACCATGTCTTTACGTCCAGGGGGCATCGTTACGGTTAATGCTCCAACCAGTTGGACCCCTTTGGATGCCATGCTTGGCGCTAAGAAGAACTCTAAGAATGTGTACATCCAAAATTTATACAAGTTAATGGATGTACGAAGGATGTTGAGGCCCTGTGAGGGATTTCCCGATAGACCGTTTCAACGGCAATCCACTTTCATGCCAGGACCTCCTCTTAAAAAGCCCTATATGGCTGGCCTCATAATCTGCGGTGATGCAGGGGGAGTAGGGGGTATATGTGGAGCAGGTCATCTCACAGCAACCTATGTCACACCATTGCTGGAGAAGGGAGATGTTTCAGAGGAGGCCTTGGCTGGATTTGCCAAGGCTCGATTCCCCTGGGGGTTGCGCTCTGAGAGTGCTGAGAAGAAGAATAAATCGGCCGACTCTACACCTGAATTGTCCGAAATTAGCCCTACACGAATAGTACATTGGAGTACTGGGGCCGGGTTTATTGAGCGATATAAGTGTAGTATCGATGAGATGGTAGAGAATATGCGCCTCGGTGCTGTGCCCCATGTCATGGGTGCACCCAGTCCAGAAAAATGTGGAGAATTTGGATACCTTGAGCTTGGTGCTTGGATAATTGCCAGCAAGATAAACCATCTGATGAACCTCTATGGTCCCTTCCTACAGGATCCTAAAATGTTTCCAAGGATCCTCAAGTGGGTTCAGAAGAATCAGGAGTCATTTAACCAGACCAAGGTCATAGATCATCCGTTCTAATGAGGGATGAAAGGTGACGGGACTCCTGTACCTAAAAATAATGTGATGTAATAATCTATAATGGAGGATCCATAATGGCAAAGGTTGAGTATAAGGACATGATCAAGTTTGTCCATGAGATCACTGAGGTTCATAATCTCTTTAAAGGCCTTTCCCTTGCCCCCTTAAAGAGCTTTGAGGGAAGAGAGATTGAGCCCCTCATGGAGTATGAGACGAAGCTCGCCTCGGGATTTCGGAGACTCTATCAGGTGAATGGGGATAGTAAGATTGAAAAGATTTGCATAGGAGAACTGCACTACATGAAGAGGGCCATCTACAGTTCATTCTCTATGACACCAACAGGAGATTATGATCTCCCCATGTTTATGGTGGAATTTGACCAATCTCCCCCTTGGGTTTCGGTGACTGTGGACTTTTTCCCTTTGGTGGATATTGCTGTCTATGATGATTATCGGGTCAAATATCTTGATCCTCTGGAGCCACTGTGGAACAAGTATAAAGAGATTCCTGGAATCACGGAGGGAGATCGGTGTCTGGTTGGGAGAAGATTTGCTCCCTGGGCCTGGGCCTTGACCACTCTCTCCCCCTATGTCATTGATGGGAAAGTGAGAGAAACAGAGGATCGGTATCGTGCACTTGAAGCAGCGGTGGAATACGCCCGGGTCTGGCTAAAGCTGTGTACGATAGCTGAGCCTATAAAAGAGACGGCTTATAAAGAGGAGGTTTTAGTCAGGAGAAGGCAGATTCGGCAATACTACGAAGAGAGGGATCCTGGGGTTGAGGTCTCAAAAAAGATCTTTGGAGAGGAGAGGGCTGAAATGTCAATGGGTTTACTATTTTAGATAGAGGGGTTAACGATGGCAGAGATTGTATGGACACCGTATCTTGAGAAGATGAGAGAACTTCTCTCCCCTTTGGATTTGAAGGAGGTTAGAGAGATAGGAGGAGAAGACCTCTCCCCCATTATGGATTTTAGGACTCCCAAGTGTCATGGGTCATTCAAAACCTATAGGGCCAATAAGATAGAAAAATTAACCCTGGGGAGTCTCTATTTAGATGGAGAGGGGCACTACGGGATGTGTACGATATGGCCTCAAGGGGAATATGAACTCCCCCTATATTTTTCTAATTGGGAGGAGAAAGCTAAAGAGGTTCTCACGTTAGTGGATTTCACCCCTACCGTAGATCTCCTCATGAATGAGCCTTATAGGAAAAAATATATAGATGAAGCCATCTCCCCCCTCTGGAATAAATTTGGTACCCTCCCTGGGATCCAACCTGCTCCCTACGCCTTTGTTCGGGGAATGTGCTCGATAAACTATACCTGTGCAGTTGTCCCAGTTACCAATGAGGGTATGCGCCTCGTAGCTTTGCAACCCCATTTAGAATATTTAAAGGTCTACCTAAAACTCCTTAAAGAATCAGAACCGATAATCGAGGAGAAGAGAAGGTGGGAGGTCAATAGAAAAAGGGCTGCCCTTAGTCATAATTATAGAAAGAACTTTATACCACGGGTTAAAAAATCTCTCGGTGTCACTATGGGTGAGAACATGGCCAATCTTCTGATCATTATGCTCTTTTAGGGTTGGATCTCAATGCCTAAGGTGGGAGCACTCAAGAAAGGAGAAGAAGATGGGACTTACAGAGATTATGGAAAAGGGAGCTATCTTTGCCAATAAGGATGAGACGATTAGCGATATCCTAAGAGATTTTCATGACCATAAGGTTGGAATGCAGTTCGATCACGAGGAGATAACTATCGTAATCAAAGATGGAGCGGTTTCCATTGAGAAGGGGATCAGGGACGATTGCAATGTTGTGATGAAACTGAGTACGGAGAATATGTGCAGTATGATTGATGGAACCAAGGATAGGGCAGAAATCCGGGAGGAGGGAGAAATCACAAAGGGAGATTTTTCTGATCCCAGCCTCCTGGTTAATTTCATGGCGGTTTCCCCTTACTATGATGCCCTCATGCGTCTCTATGAGGAAGATACAGAGTTTAAAATGAGCGTGGATGATTTAAAGGCCTCACTGGAATGAAGTTAATTTCTGAGAGAAAACCCCATGGTTATTCACAACGTCGATCCATCGAAATGTAAGGGATGTGGAAAGTGTATCGAATCCTGCGGTCTTGAATTATGGGAATTGGTTGATATTGACAATGGGAAAAAGAGAGCAAGGATAATTCCCGGGGCAGGTGAAATCTGTCATACCTGTCGGAGCTGTGAGTCGAGATGCCCAGAAGGGGCCGTTACCTTAATAGACGAAGGGTAGATACCTGAGGAGGTTTTACCATGGAAAGCGATATCAATACGATTGATGTAAATAAAATCATATTTGAAAGACTTCAGGAGGCTTTTGTTGATTTCAGAGAGATGCCACCTGAAAAAACACCTATAAGCCAGGTGGCAGTAATCAAGCTTTATGGTCCAGGAGAGAAGGCAAAGGCTGTATTTGAGAGCCTGATGGTCACTACCATGTATGATGTTGAAATCAGGAATGTAGAGGAGAGAGAAACATTAGACCTCACCAATTCCTTTATTACCCTGCTCATGCCTGCTGATTCTCTTCCCTTACCCATCTACGCTGCTGATACCGATGTCCATAAAGGTAAGTATATCCATGTCATCACCGACCTGATTCCATTGTCGAAAGACTCCGAGTATCGTAAGAAGTATGATGAACCCGTGAAAAAGCTCCGAAAAAAATACGAGAGCTTACCCGGACTCATGGTTAAAGTACCTGAGGAAATCCACAGGGTTTACCCGTCAATAAAACCGTTTGAGTCCTTTTCATCAAGTGGAAGGGTCATTGGAAATATACCAGTTGAGTACGGTCCTCAACTCATAAATCTCCTAAAAGACTATGTCGATCTTTACTGTTCATTCGTCAAGGAAAGTACAGAGTCTGAAATCGTAAAAAGGGAAGAGGTAAGAAAGGAAGCTCTTGAAATAAAGAACAACTTTAAGAAGATGATGGCTCAGAGAGACGTCAGTGTCCATATGCCTAACCTGCCAAGAAGTGCTGGTTAATCAGAGAAGAAGGGAAACCTCAGAATAACATGTGCACGAGAAGGAAACAGAAGGAGGTCTTTCATGAATCAAGAGAAAGTGAGCGTCAGCGTAAATGAATTCAGGTGGTTCAAGCTCTACCTCCCCATCCCTATGGGGTGTGGAATAATAACCACGGTCAATGAAAAGGGGCAGGTGAATGCCGCTCCTTTTGCCATGGTCTTTCCCTGGAACAATGACGAGAATGAGCCTCAGCTCATCGTTATGGCGTTCAGCGGGTGGCACACCAGCCAGAACATCGTGAAGACCAGGGAGTTTGTCGTCAACTGGCCTGAGGTGCATCTCATTAAGGCCATTATGAAAACCGCAGTACTCTACGATGAGGGGGTGAACGAACTGGAAATGGCAGGTCTTACCGCAATACCCGCAATGAAGGTGAAGCCTCCCCGCATTGCCGAGTGTGCCGGTCATTACGAGTGCAAATTGAACCGGATTATCGAGATGGGCGCTGGCTACCATATCATCGGCGATGTGGTAGATATCTCCCTGAACAAGGAATATGCTGCAATGGACCGTGAAGAAAGGTCAAGAAAGATCAAGCTGCCGATTTCATTAGGTGCCCCGGTTGGTCAGTGGCATTACTACTTCGGGATTCCAGGGGAAATCATCAAAGCCGAGTGGGAACATGAGTGATGCACAACTGAGCACCTCACAATTCTATCCCGGGAGAGCCTGCCTGAGCACCTGTTCTCCCTGTCAGGTATAGGGTTCTCCCTTTTCCCTCTCTGAACTTAACCCACTTTCCACGAGAGCCAATTTTTGTGTGTTATATTTTTATGTCACAATTTTCTCTTGTATAAATCATACAGCTATGATAATAAAATATAACCAATTCATCTGAGGAGGTTATTGTAGAGATGGCGAGAGTCTGCGCGATTTGTGGAAAAGGAAGACAGGTGGGCTACAATGTCAGCCACGCCAACAACCGGACCAAAAAGATATGGAAACCCAATCTCCAGAGGGTTAAGGCTATACAGGAAGGGACCGTGAGAAGGATTTACGTCTGTACCCGCTGTTTGAGGACTGGTTTGGTAACCAAGGCTTGCCGGGAGAAAGTCGCCCGCGAAACCTCAGTTTAGGCCCATTTGATTTATCCGGCCCGTTATTTTTATACTGTTTCGTATTGAAGAACATTCAGTTGTTCAGGTTTCACCCTGAGACTTAAGCTGAGTATTTCAACTCCGACAACTTTTCCATCAGCATTGAAGTCCAAGACTACTCCAGGCTGTACTTCCTCCGATTCCATAATAGGTGATTCATCTAACGGCTGCGGGCTATACGAAGTCGACGGTAGCCGATTTGAGCGAACAAAGTGAACCGTATAGCCCGTGTTAGGCGACGTTTGTATTGTGCTGGTAAAAGCAATAAAGGCATTTAAAGTAATGGGAAAACCTTAAATTCGTCCATCCCTTTTAATTTTAATAGATAGTCTATGGCACGCCGGTCTTTTCGCTTCACTAACATCCCTATTATTGCCCGATATGGTATAGATCCGATAGGAATTTCATGAAGATCTGATTTTGGAATTTCAATTCTGACAATATCACAATAATTGAACGGGTACAGTACACCTTTTTTAAAACGAGGATTGTCATAGTAATGGCATTTATTTGGAGGTAGTAGTTGTTTAGGTCGTTCGGTAGAAACATCGATTACCTTAAAATTGTTTCTAATCTTTCTTTTGTTGAGAAGAATGCCGAGTTCAAATTTATCATTCCGTTCGGCATATAATTTTTTTATAGCCTTGTAAAATTCATCATTTACTTCAAAACAATTAAGGCACGGGACTGATGAACTTTTTCCTCGCTGACTTCTAATGCCATGACCTGTTGTGCCCTTAACTATCCATTCTCGTGAATTGCAGAACAGATTGAAATAGGCGTAATCAGTTTTGTCATAATATTGTTTTGTGCTTTCTGGAATGTAGAAATGGCAAACAATTCCTCGGCGATACGATTTCTTCTTAGCCCACTTTATGAATTCATCTATTCTCTCTATGCACATCATTCCATTTTAATCAAATGTCGCCTAACGGGATGCCTGTTTGCGAAGTGCCAAAAAAAGCATTTGGGTGAGCGAAGCGAACCGCAAAAACGCTGTTAGGCGCAGTGGCTATTTTAATATTGTCAGTCATAGGATTAAATCAAGGATTTTCTTTCTAAGAGGTCGCCTGAATATCCCTTTACAAAGATAGTTCATAATCTCAATAGCTGATGACAGACCTGTCTCTATCTTCTTTTTGTATTCAGTAATATCTATTTCATCTTCATCTTGGCGTGGGTGCGTAATGGTGTCTCGAAACTTCTTAAATTCGAGGAGACGAGACCAGCAAGGAGTAGAAAAAAAATCGAAATCAGGTACAAACTTACAAATCAAAAATTTCAGCTTGTCTTCCAGTCTGTGATATTCTATCTGTTCAAGAATTTGAAACGTTCCCCCTGAAACATCGAACTTCTTATCGGTTAAATAAGCTATCTCATATGGCTGAAAGGTTTCACCTTGGGCAAGTGTATCTCCAATATAGTTAATGAATGCCTCAACTGCACTCATTGTACAAAAAACTGCTACTCGATAGTATCGTTTTGCTTCCCGTTCATTAGCTACTTTCGATGCCTCCATAGCTAAATAATTTGCATCTTCAAGATACTCTTCAAACATATTATATTCCCTTTAAAGCTCTATCTGCTTCACGCTTTGCCCTTTTAGCTTCATAAGATTTGATAGCTGCATTGGCAAGTTTTTGAGTAATTCCACGTTGTGTCGCCTTTGTCGCTTGTAGTAAGAATACTTCAAGCATTCTTCCCAATTCTACATTATTGATACGTGCGCCAAGACCCCGATAAGTGTCCGGGTCCACACCTTTTAGTCTTGCATTCAATAGGGCTTTGGCATTTAGTGGGTCATTTGGAGGATCTAAGTCTGCAAGGGCATAGTGATTGTTCAATGCTTCGTTATCACGTTGAAGAAACCCAGCAGTATATGCCCAACTTGCTGCGACACATGGATGCATTACCTTATTCGCAAACTCTATGTGCTTATCTATATCTCTACCAAGCACACGTTCTCGCTGTAACTTATGAACTCGAGCAGACTGGAGGCCCATTGTTTGTAAGGCCTTATCTGACCAGTCAATTTTGTCGCGCAGATTTTTATATTGCTCGTCTATCCCAGGTCCTGAAGAACAAACTACGGGAACATGAAAATCATCTTCTGGTGAATCTTTCCCGAGATAAAAATTCACCAATAGAGTCCTTGCTATACGAACAGTAGGAATTCCTTCAGGACTTCTTCTGTCTACAAAATTTTGTCCTTCAGCAAGCAACCCCACGGTCTGACACCAATTTCTTAGATCCGCGCCTAAGAGGTCTTCCTGCATTCTATCTAACAGATCATTAGATACAGCAATTGAGGTATTATTTGCCATCGCAATATTAACCTTTTGTTCGATAGATAGACTGAAGTAGACTCTAACACCATGCACAACCGAGACATCTTTTTTAACGGCTTCTATAATAGCCATAATTCGATGCTGCCCGCCAAAAACTTTGAGTGGCCTGTCTGCTCTATAAGAAGTGTCATATTCAACCACTAAATCTTCAAAACTTCTCCCTTTTAATGCGTCACTTTCCATCAATCGATATGCATAGGTATCAGTATAGATTTCACGGTTTAGTTTATAATCCTCGCTTTCCGTAGGATCAAGTACTGCATCTAAATCAGTTTTTGATGCAAGAACCTTTGAATCAAGGTGACAATTTAAATAAAAAGCATTGCTCCTGTTGTCACGCAGAAGTAAAAGCTTCAATCCGTTTTTTCCTTCAAAGGTCTTAAAAATCTTGAGAAATTCTCGTAATTTCTTTATTACATTAGGATCAGGGCAGAAACCTTCAGGAACTTTAAAATATTCGCTAACATTCTTCATTTTAGCACCTCTCATAGACAAATTGTTGACTCAGTCATTGCGCCTAACTCGTTCACAGACGACAGCGTCATCTTTTGTCTAATTTTGGAGGTATAGACGACTATGTCGGATATACCTCCCTATATCTGTACCCGGTGCTTGAGGACCGGTCTGGTAACCAAGGCATACCGCGCAAAGGTCGCCCGCGAAATACCCGCTTAAGCCCGCATCCGCTCTATACTGATCACACCTTTCACTTTCTCAATCGATTTAATAATCTTCTGAAGGTGATCAAGGCTATGCACCTCAATCTCAAAGAGATTGACAGCCTGCTTGTCCGGGGTGGTATGAATCCGGGCGTTGCTGATGTTCCCTTCAGCCGCAGCAATCGAGGCAGAGATATTGGCGAGTAACCCTTTTTTGTTCACAGAAACCACCCTGATCTTCGCGGAACAGACAGCTTGGTACGTGAGGTCCCACTGGGCATCGATCTTCCTCTCCGGCTCAGACCCGATAAGGAGCGGACAGTCGCGGGTGTGAATGGTTACACCCCTTCCCCGGGTGATGTAGCCCACCACCTGGTCACCAGGAAGAGGGTTACAGCACTTCGAAAAGCGGACCAGGATATCATCGATGCCTTTGATCACGATCCCTGAGTCCGACTGTTTCTTTAACCTCCTGGCAATTTCCTTAATCTTTGATTCTTTTGACGGTTTTTCTTCAAGCTGTTCCGCAGGGACAAATTGGTGGAGCAGGTGTCTGATGGATACCCTTCCAAATCCAATACTGGCGTAGAAATCATCCATCTCTTTGATCTCCATTTCCTGCATAAAGCGGTGGATAGTGTCGGACTTAGCCAGCTTGGAGAAGTCCAGGCCGTACTTTTTAAACTCCTTTTCACAGAGTTCTTTTCCAAGGGCAATGCTCTTAGCCCTCTCTTCTGTCTTTATCCAGCTTCTGATCTTGGTACGTGCCCGGGGGGTTTTTACCACCTTGAGCCAGTCTTTGCTCGGAGTTTGACGGGACGAAGTAAGGATCTCTACGGAATCCCCGTTTTTTAACTGGTATTTGAGAGGGACGAGCCTTCCGTTCACCTTCGCTCCCACACAGTGGTGGCCGATAGCGGTATGGATACTGTAGGCAAAGTCAATCGGTGTGGCACCTTTGGGGAATTCCTTAACATCCCCCTTGGGGGTAAAGACATACACTTCATCAGGAAAGAGGTCAACGCGCACTGTCTCCAGAAACTCTCGCGGGTCTTTGAGGTCCTTTTGCCATTCAAGAAGCTGTCTCAACCAGGCAAACCGCTTATCATCCACCAGGGCGAGCTCCTTTTCCTCCTTGTACTTCCAGTGAGCTGCAATCCCGTATTCTGCAATCCGGTGCATCTCTCCGGTGCGGATCTGAATCTCAATCCGCTGGCCATAGGGACCGATCACCGTGGTGTGGAGCGACTGGTACATGTTTGCTTTGGGCAGGTTGATGTAGTCTTTGAACCTCCCCGGTACCGGAGTCCAGATGGAATGGATGATTCCGAGTGCCTCATAGCAGTCCTTCAGGGTGGGGACGATGATCCGGAAAGCGACCAGGTCGTAGATCTGATCAAACTCGAGACTTTCATGCTCCATCTTATAGTAGATGCTGTAATAGTGTTTGGGCCTTCCGCTCACCTCAGCACTGATTCCGAACTGCTCCATCTTCTCATTGATGATACGGATCACCTCAACCACGTACTTTTCCCGCTCTTTCTTTTTGGCCGCAACCTTTTTCTCCAGGTCGAGGTATATCTCGG
>Ga0315282_10013334_pt1 | contig 12409 bp, 11 predicted proteins | sample YL17G07_20_MG_FD_203693 | JGI IMG/M metagenome (GOLD analysis project Ga0315282, IMG submission 203693) | Sediment microbial communities from Yellowstone Lake, YNP, Wyoming, USA - YL17G07_20 | ecosystem: Environmental > Aquatic > Freshwater > Lake > Sediment | place: USA: Wyoming | collected... | reverse complement strand
GATCAGATAACCACGAGCATATTGGACTATGGGGTTCCATCACGTGCAAGACCGGTGATTCGCAAAGTATCGTACGAAGAGCTGAAGTCTGGTAAAGTGAGGATCAACGATGAGTCAGTTCGAACGTCTCCACTCTCAAGTTTCAAACACGCCAAGGAGATTGCTCAAACACTGAAAAATTGGATCGAGGAAAAGCGGTTCCTTCTAACAAGGTCTGTGGAACTCATTCCAAACCACAGAGAGTTTCGGCCGCTCGAGATTCGCAAGACTCAGGAGGTGGCCAGATGAAACTAAGACTAACCTACAAGAGCGAAGAAACTGATCGGCCTGTGTTGGCGAATACCATCATAAGGACAGGCGTTCCGATCAACATTCTTGAGGCACATGTGACTCCCGAATCAGGACAGATGATAGTGGACGTGCCCGTTGATAATCGAAAACTGAAAGAGGTCATAGCGGCCTTCGAGACGGAAGGAGTGAAAGTGCAAGAGATCGTCTCAACACTAACATTCGACTTTGCAAATTGCACGTCATGTGGCGCATGTGTCTCCCCATGCCCTACCAGCGCCATCATACAAAAGCCAGACTGGACGATCGAGTTCGATGAGAAGAAATGCATCAGATGCAAAGTCTGCGTTGACGCATGCCCGGTAAGGGTCATAAGCGTCTCGTAAAGGCCAATACGACAGCGTTGGGACAGAAAAAGCATGTATCGCGTAAGAAAGAGGATTAAGCAATCGAACGTGCTCGTACTGAGCGATAATCGTAAGGCAATCGACGTCGCATTTGCATCAATTGTGCACCACAGGAGTAATCTAGAAACCTACATACACACTCATCCAAGCTTCGAGACGGTTCTTGATCCAGTAGTCGTGGACCCAGACGCACCACGCATTGTTCAATTGGCGACGGGAACAACCGAGATCGCTGGTGTCGGCCCAATGGCAGCCATTCCAGGGGCTCTCGCAGAACTTGCTCTGGAAGCGATGCTTTCAACTGGGTCGAGGATTAACCTCGTTGAAAACGGTGGAGAGATTGCGGCGACTTCGATCTCCCCACTGAAGGTTGGAATCTATGCTGGGCGATCCGTGTTCTCTGGGCGCGTGGGTTTCCTACTATCCCCACCTGATTTTCCTATAGGGATCGCCACAAGTTCCGCTACGGTCAGTCATGCATTGAACTTTGGACAGACAGATGCGGCCGTTGTTGTAGCAGACACAACCTCGATGGCCGATGCCGTGGCAAAAGCCGCTAGCAACGCTGTCCGAGGAGATGACTGCGAAGCCTCAGTCCAATTAGGACTTGAAACAGTTGAGAAGATAGGACATGTAAGAGGGGCTCTGATCATACGGGACCGTTTCTTGGGCATGGTTGGAAAGCTACCGCAACTCGTAAGAATTGAAGGCACTGGCGACGAAGTCTTGGCCGCTGGTTTACAAGACATTACGGTGCCGCATGCAATGCTACTCTAGACGGCAGAAGAATAGAGGGCGGATAAGTCCTAACCTAAGCACCTGAAAGCTGCGAAGATAATGAGACTTGCACGGATAGTCGAGTATACGTTAACTGAACTCCTCTTCGCTCTCACTTGAACAGACGATGCCTGACTTTCAACCCTACAACTAAGTTTCTAGGCTCGTAATATAATCGACGAAATTGAATGTTTCGCTGGGCTGGAATCTAATTCCCAACTTATTGTTGAACTCCTTCACAATGTTGAGTTCTATGAGTCTTGACGCGGATCCGAATAGACTGCGAAGCCCTTTAGAGAGGGTTTCTGGTTTGTCCAGAATCTCATCTCTCCTCAGTCCGAACCTCTTCTCAAGATAGTCATAAACTTGAGATTTCGCCTTTCGACCGAACATTTCCAGCGTCTCGTCAACCGCTTGGATCAGTTTTGGCGCAATCTTCGCCCTTTGAGCAACTATCAGCTCTGTTTGAGGCATTGCTTCCATCGAAGCCGAAGCGCACTTGATTAGAGCTAAAGACAGTCTATTCAGGTACATCTCAGTCTCCAGCGGTATTACGGCCAAGGAAGGGTATAAGCCCATATCGGCCTTCTATGATGCTAGACTTGCAATGTCTAAAGTCAAACCCCCCGCAATAAGCGAAAATCATATGTTTCTTCGCATGCAACTACTAAACGGGGTGATTTGATGCCTGAAGAGCAGATCGGCCTGATTTCTAACTTCTTTTCCAAGATAAGTGTAGCGGCCATTCAGATAACCGCTGGAGAACTAAAGGTGGGTGACACGATCAAGATCAAGGGTTCTACAACCGACCTTACCCAGACGATTGATTCGATGGAGATAGATCGGAAACCTGTTCAGAGTGCAGGAGCTGGCGCATCGGTTGGAGTTAAAGTCAAGGACAGGGTCAGACCTAGCGACCTTGTATACAAGGTCACGCCTTAGGATGTAAGCCATCTTAAGACCTATAACATGAAAATGAACATTCGTGTCTAGCTCAACGCATCGTGGACCAACGTCCCTTGTCAGCAGTCGAACACTGGGAAGACAAAATTCTTCAACAAATATTTAGATCCATATTGTAAGGCGACTTTGCCGCTCCTTGAGTTCTCTGTCAATACGGTCAGACCAAGTACCATGGCTAGTTCCGTAGTAATCCAAGCGTACTCATTTGAACCTTGCATCAAGCAAACCAAGAGATAGAAGAGTCAATAGACGTATGCTTTCGGAGTTTTGCTGACCTGCCTAATGCTCTTGTAGTTGGATGGAACCATGTCATTGAAAATGCTCGTGAATGAATTCGGTAAATCGTTGAGTCTAGATTGGTGTCCTCTGGCCTAATGAATCGTAGGGCGTACATGTGAACGTGCTAGTTCTACAAGAAAAGGTATTCACTTTCGTACTACCGTACCAACTTTTTCTCCTGTAATGGCTCTTGCGACATTCCCCTGTACATGTCCGTTGACAATCTTCACTTCCTTCACATGCTTAGCGTCTAGAAGCAGTTCCACCACCATTCTCTCAAGCACCATGTCATCCATCTCCTTCCTTAGGAACTCTTCTGCAGTTATCTCAGGAATAAACTCCGCGGCAGGATTCACCTTCGGATCTTCGGCATAAAGACCATCCACATTCTTTACCAGAATGCAGCTTCTTGCGCCAAGCACCTCAGCTATCAGGAAAGCGCCAGTATCTGTTCGGTGTGGAGGAATTGATCCAGTCTTTGGCGGATGTTCATAGAGCCCGTAGGGCGGAGTGCCATGGGTCACCGGCAGAAGGCCAATCGTGAGTAGTGTGGATATATCCACCACCAAGCAAGGGACACGAGAACTAATCGAAGTTATGACTACCAAATACAAGAAAGAAGCAGAGGCCATAGTTGGAGCAACACTCTTCAATGAACTCAAACGCCGCATAATGGCGAAACATCGACTAGCATAACAACCATCTAGTTTCTGATCTGACTCAAAACTGAAACCCCTTTTCGCCAAACTACCAATTACGAGGGACTTAATCGCGTCTCGCCAACTGCATGTCAACATGCTTCAGATATTCATGAAGGCACGGAATTGCTAAGAAATCTTCAACATTCCAAAGTTGTTTCCAATCGCATTGAGACCTCAAGAATTCTTCTTGGGTACCACCAAATCTATGCGACAAATGGATAATCTTAAATCTGAAGGGCGATATATACGGACAGACATATAGGCAAGTTGTTCACCACAACTTGGATCGTGCTCCATGGTGCGTGGGAGTCGGTGGCGCATTCCTGATGTGGAATTATGGCGCCAAATTCCTCCAGTCCGGCCCAACCATGCTGGAGCACGAACCTCTGAGGTCGCGGATTTTGCTCAGAGCCGTCGCATAGATCGTTGTCTCCATTGCTTGTGTTGGGGATTGATATGTGAAATTGTGTCATTCTTTCGCCAGCATCACTTGCGTCGACTTTATTATTGCTTCAACTTCATCTCTAGGTTTGATTTTCAGCTCGTCGACGGCCTCTTTGGTTATCACCGCAGTTATCGTAACGGGCGCTTGGATCTTGATCTTGACTATCGATGCATGCGCGTCTTTCTGGATACTGTCAATCGTTCCCTTGATTCGATTTCTTGCACTCATCTGCAACCGTATCGCCTGCCAGTTCTGCGAGTTTTTCAAGACGCTTCCGACATAGCTCTTGGTTCGGTCGTAGTTCCGAAGCAGAGTCATAGCTGCTTCTGTCAACTTCGCTCCTCCACCAGCAACTCCCCCTTTTCTTCTTTCGAGAATTGGATGCCCCAATCCTTTCTCAATGTCCGCAAGTTGACCCCAGGCAAATCTGTAGGACACTCCCGTTTGCCTTGCAGCCTCCGATATTGAGCCATAATGGTCAATCGCTCTTAACAGCGTCGCTCCGCCTTCACCTAGGACATAATCGTGATCTTTTCCCAACCAGATCTTGAATGAAGGAGATATGCCCAGTTTTTTTGTCAATCGGGAATCGCCTTAATTCCAGTCACTATTCTTGTGGATCTAGGTGAATAGCTTTTCTGTGGGCCTCGAAGCAATCTGTTGCAAGTTAGTCTTATATATGAGCGAAGTATACCGATGAACACACCGGTGAATTCATTGAGCACGAAAGGCATTTCCAATAAGGTAAAGGCAGTCGCAATTTTGGTAATCATAATAGTTGCGGTCGCAGGCGCTTATGCATATTTGACGAGGCCGAACGAAGGAACACAACCCATAACGATATCGACGACAAGTAGCGTTTACGAAACGAGCAGTATCGAGACGTCAGTCGCTACCTTGTATGGAGAAAGAAAGAGTTTAATCGTTTCAACAACAACGAGCTTTTACGAAACAGGGTTTCTGGATGTCGTGAAGGCAGCTTTTGAAAAGCGCTATCCAAACATCAATGTCTCGTTCATATCGCAAGGCACCGGTCTGGCAATCCAAACAGCGATGAGAGGTGACGCGGATATGATACTCGTTCATGATCCTCCTAGCGAACTGAATTTCCTTAAAGGCGGATATGGTGTGAACAGGAAAATAGTCGCTTACAATTTCTTCGTCATAGTTGGTCCAGCTGATGATCCTGCAAGAATCAAAGGATTAAGTACACTAGATGCTATGAGGCAAATCAAGATTCGCGGCGAAGCCGGGTATGCTTCATGGGTTTCTCGTGGGGATGGGTCGGGCACGCATTCAAAAGAGAAACGTCTGTGGACGGCCGCTGGGTATAGTTCGACTGTGCTTAGGAATGAGGCATGGTATTTCGAAGCAGGATCAGGTATGACCGCCACATTGAAAATGGCAGACGAGAAATCTGCTTATACGATAACTGACTTGGGATCTTACCTTATGAACTATCAGAAAGGCAACATACAACTCGTCGTACTTATCCAGGGCGGATATGATCTATTGAATGTCTACAGCGCCATAGCATGTGACCCGAGAAATCCGAATACGAACAAGGCGAACTTTGAAGCAGACATGAAATTCATAGATTATCTAGCTTCAGATGAAGGCCAAGCGCTATTCGATAGCTTTGGAAGAGACCAATATGGCCAATCGCTCTTCAAACCAGCTGTGAAGCTCCTGAAAACAGACACCAGTTCGACGGACGCAAAGTGGATCAAGCAATATGCGATCGACCCGTTTGGTGGCTCTGAATGCCCTCCACAATACAAGTACGAAGCAGGCGACCTCTATATGATGATGAGCATACCGGCTACAACGATGAGATTGGAGACTTCAATTCTCACCTAAACCCTTTTTTTGATGACAAATGACCCTAGAGAGTTTAGGAGTCTTCGTAGAGGGTTTCATTCAGGCACTAAGACTCATAGTGACGGGTGATCCTGCAGTCTTAGAAGTCACCATACGGTCAGTCTACGTTTCGGTCTTGTCGACAGTCTTGGCAACAACATGGAGTCTCCCAATCGCCCTTGTAATGGGATTGAAGACCTTTCCTGGAAAAAAAATCCTCAAGTCGCTCTTCCAAGGACTACTAGGCATCCCAACGGTTGCACTAGGCCTGTTCTTCTTTCTCCTGTTATCTCGAAGTGGACCACTGGGAATATTCCATCTGTTGTACACAGTAAACGGAATGGCAATAGGTCAATCGGCGCTCATAACTCCGATCATTGTGAGCTTCACCACTAGCGCGATTGAGGCAACAGATATTGAATTACGAGACCTCGCAAGGACGTTGGGGGCTCCAGAGACAAGAGTAGCTCTGACCGTGGCCCGTGAATCAATCTCCGGAATTACACTTTCAATCGTTGCCGCCTTCAATAGAGCATTCGCGGAACTCGGCGTGGTGATGATGATAGGGGGAAACATTCACCACATAACAAGGGTGCTTACTACAGCAATAGCGCTGGAAACAGCCATGGGTGAAATAGCCTTCAGCATAGCTCTTGCGATCATTCTACTAATGATTGTACTCTCTATCACTTTTGTGGTAAATGTTCTGAGGAGAAGTCGTTGACAGTGCACGTTGAGGTCCAGGGTGTCTCGCACAGATACGGGCAGAGAGAAGCATTGAAGGGTATCAGTATGGCATTTGACGAAGGCGAAATCACGGCTCTGATAGGACCAAATGGGTCTGGGAAATCAACTCTTCTTAGAATCATTGCAGGTCTTGAAATGCCGACGGAAGGCAGAATTCTCATTCGAGGTGAAGTTGAAACATCCAATACTTTGAGAAGAATGGCAACCCTCGTATTTCAGAAGACTGCTATGTTCAACACATCTGTTTACGACAACGTAGCTTATGGATTGAAGCTGAGGGGAATTGGAGCATCTGAAACGAAGGAGAAAGTTCAGAATAGCCTTAGGATGGTTGGACTGGAGGGGTTCGAGAAGAGGAGAGCCAGAAGGCTATCTGGAGGAGAGCAACAACGAGTATCATTGGCAAGAGCGCTTACATTGCAGCCTGATATCCTCCTTCTGGATGAACCTTCAGCTAACTTGGATCCTAGAAGTGCATCTATTGTTGAGAGTGTTATCAGCAGAGCTAATCGGGAGTTAGGAACCACAATCATAATGGCAAGTCACAACATTATTCAGGCTAGGCAACTCGCGAGCAAAGTGGCCATACTCCAAGATGGAACGTTTGTAGCTATCAGCAATTCGAGCGAACTCTTCCGCAAACATTCAGATTTCTTGGAGAGTTTTGGAAGATTACAGAACATTTTCTCGGGACATGTACGTATGACCGGTGATGGTATTGCGGTAGTCAACATAGGAGACGGATTGGAACTTGAGGCAACAGATGCAAGAAATGGGCCGGCAACTGTTTTCATCAGGCCCGAAGATATTATTGTATCAACAACGCCGGTCGCAACAAGCGCGAGGAACGTCATAAGAGGAACGATCATTGAAGCTGCAGATCGCGGCGAACTCATTCGCTTGAAGGTTGAAGCCGGAAAGGAATTCATTTCGATCGTGACGAGAAAATCTTTTCAAGATATGAAACTGAACTTAGGATCTGAAGTCTACCTAGTGTTCAAAGCTCAATCTGTTCATTTGGTTCCATAACTGAACACGGTTTCGGCATTGAAAATGCCGAATAATGGCAATCAAGCGGAATATTCGATGAGTAGACAGGTTCCCCGGAATCATGTGCGAGAGAAGAACGTAGTTGCACGTTCGTATCTGAAAGACCCAACTGACAGATAATGGCCCTATGTTGACATGCCGTCATGTTGGGTATGTTTTATATACTAAATCGCGTACAAGTCGCGATATATACAAAGAAACATAGCGAGGAAGGAATTGATGTGGGTGTATTGAAAGATGAGTACTAAACTTTCTGCAGCGTTTCTAGTGATGATCTTTGCACTATCAACAGCTCTAGTTGCTATTCCAGCGCAAGCCCACTTTACTGTTGGGCGTCCAACGGGTACGCTGCCATATCGTGTACGTGATTTTGACCCGCATGTTCCAGGTCCAACTGGTTATGTTTGGCCTGGTTCAGGCGTAGTGTCACTTCCAACTGGAAGTGGTGCACCATCGCCAGTAACTTGGGCTCAACAAGCTTACATGAGCCCACCTGGTTATCAGTCGCCATTCAGCACCAATCCACCGGGTGTTCCAAGTAGCTGGCTACAATTATCGGGCAATGCCTACGCGCCATTCGGCGCAATGCTAACGAGCACTGATGAACATGACAATGTTGGTGACTTAGTCTTTGGAATCAACTTTACAACTAACGGCATGAGCACAAGTGGCAACTACCTCTACCACAACATTGCAATATACATTCCACCAGAATTTGTTCCACCTGTAGACTGGGCAGCGCCGACAGGCGACACGTCAAATATCATAACGACGATCACAAACAATGAGGGCGCGATCTGGGTATGGAAGGCTGATGTGAAAGATCCCTTCGGGCCAGGATGGTGGGTCATATATATCACACCTTGGGTGCCGCTGAGACGTGACACCAATGTGGGAACATATCAGAATTATGGATCTAACCCGCGAGGAATATTGTTCAGTGCAGCGAACAGTTACAAGGAATGGTACTATGTTCGAGTCAATGGCATGATTGCGCCAAGAATTGCTGGACGATACAACTTCAAGATCTTTCTAAGCGACAACTACCCAACATTCAACGTCGTCGATCAAGCTGGAGTCTTCACGAAGCCGTCGATAACATATCCAAGTACGATGCCCGTTGAGAACTGGCCAGTATTGCTTGTGAAGGGTGAAGTCGACCCAAGCATTATTGAAGGTACAGTCCGCTACGGGGCATGGAATACTCAACTATACAATTTACCACTTCAACTGCCAGGCCGTGTCCGCGCAGTCGGTATCGCAGATGACCCATACACAGGCGCAAGCACAGGCCGTGTAGTTGAGGCTCGTGGATACTTTAACGCCTCCGCGATTGGTCACTATGAAGTTGAAGGTGTAGCACCCGGTGTATACGATATTTACGCGAGTGCAGCCGGATACCCAGAAGCGAAAGTTGCGAGTGGCGTAAAGATGCTGCCAGGTAAAAGCTTCCACCTAGACTTCCTACTCAACCCAGGAGCAATCATTACAGGCGTAGTCTATAGCAAGCATAGTTTCGGTGAAGTAAGATGGCCAGGTCTACGCCCTATCACAGTTGAAATCTATGACAGCAATGAATGGCCAGCAGCGAAACCAGGTTACGACTGGGATAGTGCAGGTATCCAATGGGAAGCTGACCACCTGAAGAGCTTCTCCCCAATCAACTTAACCGATTCGCCATTCACCAGCTACGTTACAGGCAACGTGATATATGATCCATCAGCTGGCTATGCTGGACAATTACTGCCAAACAATATTCCAAAGTTGGTTGTCTTCCCATGGGAAGGACCAATCACATTACCATCGGTTTCATGGGTGACAGGTGGAGCAGCAAGCAACCCAGGTGGAGCAGGTCCGAAAGATGATTTCGGATTGTTCAACGGTGTTGGTCCAGCGCAGTTCTGGTGGACTGATCCTGCAGGCACTTACACGAATGGTGGTGGAACGAATAGTTTCCACTTCCAGTTTGGTATCAAAAGCTTCTACGGTGCGCCTATGGAATTCGATGGTCATATTCCACAAGTCTACGCGACATGGGTGAATGGATTAACGGCAGGCACATACTACCTCCGCTCATGGATCAATGGTTACGTCCAAACAGACATCAGTGGCACATACGTGGATTATCCATTCTCAGTAGCAGCTGATGAATGGGCTGGCGACATTAACACGCCGATGGACCTTGAAATCTCGAGCTGGATTAACAAGACTGTGCACTTCCACGATTTGCCAGGCACCTTACAATCAAGTCCAATCCGGGGGCCTGATCGGTACAGGTACTTGATTGCTGAAGCCTATGACGCGGACAACATACTTGTGGCGATGAACTTCACGCAGGTGCCTGCTCGCGCAAGTGACTGGAACATTACATTGAACGGATTTGGCATGATAGGTCCGGCTTACCGGTCTGCTGGCTCTCAAATCTCGGCATATACCGGCGTAGGAGTCCCCATAGGGATGAAGTTTTTCCTGTACAGGTACAGACACATCCGTGACTACGGTATTATGCCGGGCACGTACACGATTCGTATCTACATGCGTGGCTACGTACAACAAGAATTCGAGATGGCTTCAATCAGCCTCAGCCAAAGCCCAGCAATAATCAGCAACCACATGTATCGTGGTGCAGGAATCAATATGACGATCTATTCAATCGACTGGGAGCATCCAAGAGTAGATAGACCATGGAACTTTCCGGATGACGAAATCCGAGTCTATGTATACAACACGGCTACTAATGCCAACATGGGGTATGTCCGATACTTCTCATCAGGTTGGCAATATGTACTACAAGCTCTGAACAAACTGACCGTTCCATATGCAGGATGGCCATCTACGGCGAGCAAACTAAAATACAATGGTACATGGGAAATGGAACAATACGGTCCAGATAATGAAGGATGGCTCAGAGGAGGATCGACATACTATGACGGCACATCTTCATTCGGTGTTTCTCACGTAGCGTGGGGTCTTGACGGTCCCGGAAAATGGGACGCCCAGACTGGAATATGGCTTGAATTTGGTGTCGACAAGTATGGTTTCCTCGGTAACCCGGGTAGATATCGCACAGGGACTCTAGGTACAAAGCTCGCTTTGGAAACAGGCATATACACGTTGAAGGCTTACACGCTTGGTTACGTCCAGAAGAAGGACGCAGTCGTGTACGCGCAGAAGGGTCAACAATCAGATGGAAAGATCAACATAGCACAAGGCGTTAACATAACAGTCAACGTGAAATTCAAGAAAGAAGGCATCTTCACACACGTGCCATACAACAGTTCCGTCAGAATACGCGTCTTCAACGAGAACGATCAGCTAGTAGCTACGTGGTTCAGTAGCGAGTACGGTCGATCTAGATTCTACAATGGCGTGATACACGAAGGCTCAACGGCTTACGGTGGATACGGAAGAGGCTCACTCGCGATAGGACCAGTGACGGGGCACTCTACAGAGAACCGAAGCTGGGTTAGAGACAGTACAACGGATCTCCAAGTCCTTCTGGTTGGAAACTACCTCTTCCAAGAGATTGACCAATACGCAGTCTCCCCCGGTGACTACAGATGGAACAAATTCTACGGAATAGATGGATGGCCAAATTACGAAGGCACATGGCGGATTGAAACAGATATAGTCAACCTATACTACAGTGACAGAAGCTTCCCAGCTCCACCAGGCCTACTACTCGGTGAAAGCTACCACACAATCAATGGTGTCGAAGGACCATACGGAGGCATATGGAAATTGAACCACTTAGGTCCATGGGAGCAGAAGATGGTCATAACGGTGCCAAATGCGCACTTGGGTGCCGAAGCCAGCGTTGTCTTCGAATTAGACCAACGTGGATTACTGTCAGGCAACATAGGAGCCTTCACGTGGAGTGACGAACTAAGACCAGTCAGCTGGGCATCAATCACGGCATCTGGAGCAGGCGGAACATTCGTCAGCTATTCATGGGACGGATACTACGACATGTACCTGCCAACCGGTAACTACGAACTCACAGTGAGCGAATGGTCGCCTTCAAACGAGGGACACGTCAGCCAAACCACACCGATAACCGTTAGCACAGGCCAAGAAGTGACAGGATTCAGTGTCTACCTACAACGCAGCAACATTCCAATCCCAGAATTCGGAGCAATCATGGCATTAGTAACCGCAGTAGGAGCATCGATGTTCGTACTGCGCAGAACCAGACGAAAGGGCTAGAGTGCCCTTTTCCCTCCTTTTTTCAAGATCAGTGTCCGAGTTTTTTTAGCCCAGTCCTCAATACGTGGTTTCGTCTAAAACTGAGCATCAGATCTGTCCTCTAATTGAGGATTGTATAGATCCAAAAGCGTGTCTTGTTAGCCTAGGCTGCATTGTTGATTTTTCGAAGATGCTAAATATCGTAGACTTGGATACGAATCATGGGATCTGATTGGAGAAAGAGGTAAGAACGGCCGTTATGCTGATTCGTTGCACTATTGGCAGCGACATGGAAATCTTGGATAAGATCAAGAAGATAGATGGTGTTTCAGAAGCCTACGCCTGTTACGGGGAATGGGACCTGTTCGCTATACTTAAGGGAACGGAAAGAATCATCGACGATGCGAATATGAGGATTAGGGGTGTACCAAAGGTGTTGCGAACCGTTACATTTGTGGCTCACTTAGCATCTCCTAGTCATCGTCCATACCTTAGATGAAATGTTTAACGACAGTCGACTATAGCAGCGCCGTCTCATGCAGGTTTCAGACTGGTCCGTCTGTGAATTGGAGTCGACTCACCGGCGTTTCGCTAGTTCCTAAGGATGTCTTGGCCTAAGGATTGTTCGTGTTGATCCAAAGCCGTTCCGAAGGAGATACTTGAGGAGCTCTACGCTGAGTAGAGTTATCAGGGCAAAAGCAATTGTC
>Ga0315282_10013333_pt1 | contig 12410 bp, 16 predicted proteins | sample YL17G07_20_MG_FD_203693 | JGI IMG/M metagenome (GOLD analysis project Ga0315282, IMG submission 203693) | Sediment microbial communities from Yellowstone Lake, YNP, Wyoming, USA - YL17G07_20 | ecosystem: Environmental > Aquatic > Freshwater > Lake > Sediment | place: USA: Wyoming | collected... | reverse complement strand
AGCGAAGCGAGTGCCAGCGAGCTTCGCGCTATTATGCCTTGAACTTGAATAACCATTTTTACATAACCTATAATGGCGGCAAAGGATCTATTTAATTTCCTTGTAGATCAAGAAAAAACTTTTCTCCAAGTTTTTTGGCAGTTTCCTGCGCTTCTTTTATTTTTTCTTTTTGTACATCCAGGCCAAGGGCATCCATAGGCTGGGCATTTATAAAGGTGACATCAGTTATACCGGCAAGGCCAAATACAGCTTTAATATACGGCTCCTGAAAGTCATAAGCATGGCTTGGGCTTTCAGGAGAATAATCCCCTCCGCGGCTGGTAATAACCGCCATCTTTTTATTCTTCGCAAGCCCTTCAGGCCCAATTTCGGTATACCTGAAAAGATATTTCGGCTGAAGTATTACATCTATATAATGTTTTAAATAATAAGGAATGCTAAAATTCCACATAGGGGCGCTTATAACATAGCCATCAGCTGAAAGAAACCTCTCTATATGTTTTATAATATCTTCCCAGGCAGGCTTCAGGTCATCCGGCAAATCCTTGCCTCCCAGCAATACATACTTCCCGCTTACTGCCTTAACCGTAAGAGCTGGAAGTTTTATTTTTGTTACATCCAACGTATCCACTTTGCAATCAGGATCATTTTTTTCTAACCCTTCAAAAAAAGCATCTGTAACCTTGAGCGTCCTTGACTCTTCCTCTCTAGGCGTTGCAATAATATGCAAAAGCTTCATAATACTCCTCCTCGTATTAAAATACGCCAGCGATTTCTGCCCCGCATTCAGGACATTTATCACTTGCTATTTTGTTTTGAACTACGTTAAAACCTGTTCTTTTGATTAAAAGATTTTTACAATTATGACAATAGGTGTCATTGCCTTCCAATACATTTCCCAAATATATATAGCGTAAACCTGCCTTCTCTCCTATAGCCTTAGCATTGTTCAGGGTTCCTACAGGAGTCGGAGAAGCATCCAAGTATTTATAATCAGGGTGAAACCTGGATATATGCCATGGGATTTCTTTACTGATGCTTGCGATAAATTCTGCGATCCCTCTAAAATCTTTTTCCGAATCATTCTGTCCTGGTATAATGAGCGTTGTAATCTCAACCCATATCCCCAGTTTTTTCATTGTCTTTATGGACTCCAATACAGGTTCTAAATGAGCCTGGCAGAATTTTTGATAAAACTCTTCGCTAAAACCTTTCAGATCCACGTTTGCGCTGTCCAAATACGGCCTAATCGCCTCAATGGCCTCGATAGTCATATAGCCGTTTGTCACAAAATTATTATACAGCCCCTGTTTTTTTGCCAGCCTTGCAACGTCATAGGCATACTCAAAAAATATGGTCGGCTCAGTATAGGTATATGATATGCTTCTGCAACCGGCTGCTAAAGCGTCCCTGACAATATCTTCCGGATTTGTATCTTTCCCTGAAGTCTCTTTATCTCTTTTCGAAACCTGTGAAATCTCCCAGTTCTGGCAGAATGAACATCTAAAATTACAACCAATAGTAGCTATGGAATAAGAAGCCGAGCCGGGTAAAAAATGGTAAAGCGGTTTTTTCTCTATAGGATCGACATGCGAAGCAATTATATCCCCGTACACAAGAGTGTATAATTTGCCATCTATATTCTGCCTTACTCCGCAAATTCCGAATTTGCCAGGAATAATTTTACAGCGGTGTGAACAGAGATAGCAATGCGTTTTACCATCCTGAAGCTTTTCGTAAAGCATTGCCTCTTTTATCATTTTGATATTTCAATCTCTTTTTTCAGGCTGCCGCTCAAGTTGCAATATCCCTCCACTGATAATGAGTCCCCGGCCTTTGCATCAGGTATTAAATAACTAACTGTCTGGCTTATATTATTATCCTGCTGACTTCTGGCTTGGTTTATTATTTCTTTTCCATTAAGGGCTGTGTCAACCTTATAAATAAAATGTTTTTTAACATCGCTTACGTTGTGCATAATAACTGCTGTCAGAACCTTTGTGTTTGGGTTATATGTTATTTTTATATCTGACGGAGGATGAGCATACGCAGTCGAACAAATAACAAAACTTATGATTAAAAATGCAATTATTTTTTTCATCTTTCCCTCCCAAATTTTGTGAAACAAAATTTGATCCCTCGCCCCGATTTATCGGGGCGAGGGATCTTTTAGGCGGGCCAAATATCTGAAAGCTCCCAAGGCTGCCTTGGCGCCGTCGCCTGCAGCTATCACAATCTGTTTTTCAGGCACGCTTGTAACATCGCCTGCTGCAAAGATCCCTGGAACATTGGTCTCATTTGCGCAATTAACTTTTATTTCTCCTTTTTCATTTTTATCCACGCCTTTAGCAAACCAAGAATTCGGCACCAGACCTATTTCTATAAATACACCTTTTACATCAAGGGTTTGTTTTTTGCCTTGAGTATCTATATTGATACCTTTAACAAACTTTTCTCCTGTTATTGATTCCACTCTTGTATTATGCAGGATTTTGACCTTTGGGTTATTTTTTACTTTTTCCTGCATGACAGGGTCACCTGTAAATGCATCGGTTATATTAATAAGATAAACTTTGTTGGCAATATTCATCATCTGTATAGCTGCATCCAATGCTGAATTTCCGCCGCCCACAACTACCACATCCTTTTCAGCAAAAAGAGGCCCATCACATGTAACGCAATACGCAACTCCTTTATTTTTATACTCCTTTTCTCCCGGTACGCCTATCTCTTTCACTTTTTTGCCCGCAGCTATTATCACTGTCTTTGCCTCGTAGGTTTCTTTAGTGGTTTTAATATGAATTATCTTATCTTTCTTTTCTAATTCTATGACTTCTTCGTTTTCCTTCACCCGAATTCCATATTTTTTCATATGCTCCTGGAATTTTGTCATTAGATCCTGCCCTGTTATAAACTGATAGCCTGGATAATTTTCCACATCAGAACTCCAGACTGCCTGGCCCCCTATATCTTTTGTGATTAATAAAAAATTTATCCTCTTGCGGCTGGCGTATACACTTGCGGTTATCCCTGCAGGCCCTCCGCCTATAATAATAAGATCCAGAATCATAATTTTACCTTTCTTCTTATATGAGAAGGCATAAGGTCTACAACCTTGTTAATATCTACTGCGATCAAATACGCAGGCCCTGGCAAAAGCGCCTCAGGATGCGCTGCATGTCCTTTTTCACCCTCTATATTTTTCAATAACCGGTGTGAAATTCTGGAAATAATTTTGTCTTCCCATAATTTCAAGATGCGCTTTGCGACTTTATCCTTCGGCACAATCTTTGCCTTGCCCTTAAGGCAATATCCTTTGAATTTATGTTCGTCAACCGCAGTTATGCTTATATGAGAATTTCTTTTCAGATTTTCATAAGTCTTGGCCATATAAAGGTCCAATAGATAAACCTTGCCGTTTTTATCTATATCCACTATACCTTTGCAGGAACTATGAGGACATCCTTTTTCATCAATAGTGGATATTATTGTAAAACGCTGGTTATGAAAAAATTCAACGATATTAGGCGCGATCATCCAGCAATTCCTTTATCTTTGCGTCTATGTCTATTTTCTTATTGCTAAATGCGTATTCAAATACAGGTTTCTCTTTCTTATAAAATATACCGAGTGGTATTTTGGAATCAGAATCATAATCCCATTCTTTTATTTTTTTAAAAGCTTCATCGTAATTTCCGGCATCATGATCTTTTAATTCATAAACCCTGCTATTATAGTAATCATACATATTAAAAAATGTCACGCACACCTGCAGAACATCCACCAGGCTGAAACCTTTATGATTAAGCGCTTCTTTTAATATTTTTTTGAGCAGTTCTATGCCATGAGAATAGCCTCTTGCAATAAAGCTTGCGTGGCTCGCCATCATAAGTTCAAGCGGATTTAGAGGCCGCTCTTTTGTGCCTGAAGGAGTAGAACGGCCTTTGAAACCTAAAGGCGATGTAGGCGTATACTGTCCTGTAGTAAGACCATACACCCGATTATTATGGATTACGATATTTATATCAATATTTCTTTTTGCAGCGAATATCAGATGCTCCAGACCCTCCCCGTAAGTATCCCCGTCACCTGCAAAGCCTATCACCTTAAGTTCTGGATTTGCAAGTTTTATTGCCTCACACACAGGCACAACCCTGCCATGTAATGAATAAAAACTGTTTACATTTAAATAATCAGCGATTTTGGCGTGACAGCCTATCCCAGAAACTATCACTATCTTTTCCCGCGGGAACCCCCCATCTATCAATGCGCCGAGCACTGCCTTAATAGAATTCAAAATAGCAAAATTCCCGCATCCAGGACACCACGTATTCTTAGCATATGTAGCCAGGTTAACATTTTCCATTCACTAACTCCTGCTAACTTTACAAATAGTGCTTGCCCTGTACCTGAGCAAAATATATAACATAAATATATAGTATAGGAATTTCCTTTTTGCGCGGAGCTTCGCTCCGCTATTCCAAAAAATTTTGGAGTAGCGGAGCGAACCAGATCCTTCACTTCGTTCAGGGTCGTCCTGATCCTGAGGAGCAGAGCGACGAAGGACGAAGTGAGCTCCGCGCCAACTCGAAATCTTAGCGATTACTAAGAGGCCAGGCACCAGTTGTAAAGTTAGCTATAGTTTTTGCTCTAGTTCGTTAAGAGTAAAGGGCCTGCCGTCATATTTCAGTATCCTCTGGTCCACATTTATATCATAATGTTTTAGGAAATCTGCCAGTTGGCCTGCAGCATTATTCTCAACGCATATTATCCTCTTAACGCCTTTAAGCGCTTCTTTAAACTGCTTCAAAGGAAACGGTGAAAACACAATCGGCTGCACAACTCTTAAGCCAAGCTTCGCCCCGCTCTCTACGCATGGGCCTTTATTGGAGCCCCAGAATAAAAGGGCGGTCGAGGCATCTTTTCTGCCGTAAAGTTTTACGGTTTCATACTGCCCAAGCTCTTTTAGAAGATATTTTTCTTTGCGGAGCCTTTTATCCTGCATCATTACAGTTAAATCTTTATCTTCCGTAGTTATGCCGGATTCATCGTGCTCATAGCTATTGACTTTTACAGTAAGGTTTTTGTCTGAAGGAAAACCTAGAGGCGAAACGCCGCTTTCCGTATTCTGATACCTTTTATAGTCGCCTTTCCTATCCCATAAAAAAGGTTCAAGCGCATTTATTTTTTCTATAGAATCTATATCAAAACTATAGGTCCCTTCATTTAACGTCTTATCGCATAGAATAATCGCTGGTATCTGATATTTCCACGCAAAATTCATTGACATAGCTGACCAGTAATAGGCTTCTTCTGCGTCGCCAGGCGCTGCTACAAAACGTGTAAACTCTCCTTGTCCCGCGCTTAAGGCAAAATTCAATTCTGTCTGTCCGGTATAAGTGGGAAGGCCTGTGCTAGGGCCTGGCCTTTGTCCCAGCACGACTATTATCGGTAATTCTGCCATTCCACTAAAACTCAACCCTTCTGTCATCAGGCAAAATCCGCCTCCTGATGTCCCCACAGCCACTCTATAGCCCGCATATGAAAAACCAGCTGCCATAAGCATCACTGCTATTTCGTTTTCAGGATGAATTACCTTCAAGGAAAAATTTTCCGCAACACCTGCCAGAAAATGCAGCACCCCTGAAGCAGGCGTCATGGGATAGGAAATATAAGATTGAAGACCTCCTTTAATAAGACCCAGGCTTATTGCTTCGTTACCTGTAAGCAAAGGTAAGTTTTTTTGTTTTAAGTTTTCTATTTTACTGTATTCTTTTGCTTCGCTGAACCCGCGAAATGCCACTTTTAGATTTAAATCAATTTCTCTTGATATATCTTTTCTGAAAACTTTTTCCAATACATCTTTTTCTATACCCAAAGCCTTGCACATAGCTCCGATAATGCAAGAATTGCGCATAAATTCAAGCGCCTTGGCCTCTTTTATTATAATGCCTATAGGAATTCCAAAACCTTCATCTGATTTGACTGAAGTTGAATCATATATAATAAGAGATTCGGAACCTAGTTTTGCCTTGTGAAAATCAATGCTATCCTGATTTAAGGCAAGAAGTATATCTATCTTATCCAGATGAGCAGCTATTTTACCATGCGTACATCTTATAATAGAAAAAGTATGGCCGCCTCTTATTATAGACGGATAATCCCGGTAGATGTAAACGCGATAACCCAGCTGGCTAAGGATATGGCCGATAATCAGGCTTGATTTATCTATGCCATCCCCGGCCTTTCCTGCGATAAGGATTGAAAAATTATTCATAAATCAAGTTAACGCGAAGCTCACTCCGTTCGCTCCGCTACTCCAGAATCTTTTGGAGTAGCGGAGCGAAGCCCGCTTCGCCCGCGAAGCGAGGCGAGCTCCGCGCAAAAAAGGAACTTTCTACTATATCCAGTTATCCCACTGTTATGTCTTTAGAGCTTTGCCACAGGCCATGTATATTACAATAAGAGGAAGCTAAAATCGCGCCTGATTTTTCTGTTTTAAATTTCAGATTTACTTCAGGAAATGTGTAAACAGTGCTTGTGTCTACACCCTGGCCTGATTCTCCGTGTGATGTGAATTCAAATTTTCCTATCTGATACAGAAATTTTTCTCCCAGCGGAAGAAAATAAACTTCTATCCAGCGTATATGATGAGCTGTAGTATTAGGATGGATTATCTCTTTTCCAACGCTTACTTTAACAGAAACTGCTTCGCCTTTTTTTATCTTTTCAACAGTTTCTATAACAGGCGCATGTTTTTCTTTTTTCCAGTCAGCATTCTGTAATAAATCTTTTAACTCTGCCATGACTCCCTCCTTGTTAAATCATAATTCTTCAAATTGATCTTTTCCGACTCCACACTCGGGGCATGTCCAATCATCCGGTAAATTTTCAAACGCAACGTTGTTATTATCTGCAGGGTCATAAACATAACCGCAAACAATGCATCTATATTTTTTCATTTTTACCTCCTAAATTATGCTAACTTTACAAATAGTGCTTGCACGATATGAAGCAATGCTAAGATTCGCCCTTAACTTGAAAAATCTCACATCATCTGCGAAACCTAAAGATATATTATCAGACTCTTTTACATAAGTGTCAATAAAATCTGCTTCTTTGCAATATTTCAAAATCTCAGGATACGCGTAAAGCTGGCTCTCGAACTGGGATAAAAAATACCCCACGTCAAATGAACGGAGAAACAAAATTGCATTCCCAAAGTCTATCACGGAAATAAAAAGAGTTGTTATGTCCTGCTGCCTGGCTGCATTTGGAATATTTTGAAGTGTGGCAATGCATTTCCAATAACATAACTATATGATACCATTTTAGTATCTTAAAGGCAAGATTGAATTTCGGGCAAAAAAATAAGGCCCGGATCTTTACGATACCGGGCCTTATTGACTTACTATTTCCGTTAGGTTATACCTTTACTACGTTGACAGCCTGTTCGCCCTTAGGACCATTCTGTATTTCAAATTCTACTTCCTGGCCTTCTTCTAAAGACTTATAGCCTTCTCCCTGTATAACGCTGTGATGCACAAATACATCCTTACCGTTCTCAGGCGTAATAAATCCATAACCTTTCTGGTTATTGAACCATTTTACTTTTCCTCTTGCCATTACTCACTACCCCCTTTCTTTAAGATTATAGCAAATAATGGCAGAAACAAAAACGCCGCAAGGTTAATACTCTTTACCTTACGGCTCCAGACATCTTAACCACTTATTTACTAGTACTTACTATTTGCAAATAGTATAACATCTTTTCTATTTTTGTCAATAGCTATTTTTTGGCTGTTTTTGGCTGTTTTTTTGCTTTCTCCTTAAGGCCTTTTCCATCCTGGCACACGCCTCCTGGTAACTCGCATATCTTAAGATATGCGGTAATCTTTAATATCTTGTATATCACTAACAAGGGTTCGCAGGGAACCAGCTATTGTTTAGCTTTCGGGCTGGTTTCTATAGGTATTACGCCAGCCATTTCTCCTACCATGTTGATTAATTGCGTATTGGAAGGAACAACTATTTTTGAATTATGCATAAGCGCATTCTCCACTGCTTGAAGTTTTCTTAAAACCTGCGCATTACCAACAAAAAATTTATCAGCTGCCTCGTTTACAAGCATTATTGCCTGCGACTCGCCTTCGGCCTCCAAAATCTTTGCCTGTTTTACGCCTTCCGCCTTTTTAATCTCAGCTCTTCTTGCGCCATCAGCCACTGTCTCAGTAGCTGTAGCAAAATCTATCGCGGCGATTTTTTCATTCTCCGCCTTTACAACCTTATTCATTGTCTCCTGGACATCTTTAGGCGGGTCTATTTCTTTTAACTCTGTCCTGACAATCTCAATACCCCAGCTTCCTGTCTCATCGCACAGCGTTTTATGCAGTTCTGAATTTATTTTGCCTCTTTCGCTGTTAGCGGATTTCAGGGTGAGCGTTCCAATAATATTCCTCAGGGTAGTCCTTGCCAGATTCACGATCTGCCATTTGTAATTATTCACGTTGTATTGACAATTTTTAACGCTCTGCTCGTCAGCCTTGACCTTGAAATACACCTGAGCGTCAACACGGGCATTTAAATTGTCGTTAGTAATGATTTCCTGCGGCTCTGCATCCACCATCTGTTCTGTTATATTTACCTGGTATAAGTTTTCAATCATGGGGATAACCCAGTTAAACCCGGAAGTGGCAAATCTATTATATTTACCCAACCTTTCAATCAATCCCATGTGAGTCGGCCTCACTATCTTGATGCCGGAGAAAAATATAAACACAGCTGCTACAATTACAGCATAAACAATATTCATTTCCCGTCTCCTTTTTTTAATAAATCTGCTTTTTAGCTGTTATAACACTTTTATGAAATACTTTCTCATACTATTTACTCCAATTAACTACATCGTCTTGATTTCCTTCTATTCCGTCTCTTCCTGCAGAATACAAATCATAATCAGTCCTATGAGAGCCGGGAGATTTATAATGATAGGGGTTGCTCCAGGGATCTATAGGTTCTTTTTCCAAATAAGGGCCTTTCCAATTCTTGGCTGAAGAAGGCGCAGTTAATAAAGCAGCCAGGCCTTCGTCAGTATTAGGAAACGCTCCGTTATTAAGTTCATAAAGTTTTAATGCTATTGAAATATTAAGGTCGACATCTACTTTTGCCACGCCTTTCCTGGCCTCTTCTGACCTGCCAGTTAAACGAGGAACAATCATTGCCGCAATGACCCCTATAATAATCACGACCAGCATCAACTCTACCAAGGTGAAACCCGACTTGTTAATAAATTTTCCTGACATTTTTCATGTCCTTCTGACTTTTTTAATTAATACTCTTTCCACTGTTTTATTAACGCTCCATTCATTACTATCACATATTTCATTGCAGGCCTACTAAGAATCCCTGTCTCAACCTGCAGAGAAAAACTACTGGATTCTGTGCCAACCATGCCGCTTCCGGCTAAATACGAAAGAATAGCCTCTTGCTCATCTGTCAATCCTCTAAATGAATTAAGAATGCTTACGATCTCGCCCGTATTCTTAAATTCCTGATCATCCTTAGTAGCCTCCTTACCGTCTGCTCCTCTACGAAAATCATCTATAATATTAATAAGTCCTTCATTGCAGCCTAATGCAGCCATAACTTCCAGAGACGCAGTATTTATATTCACTCCACCATAGCTATAGACAGTAATGAAATCTTTGAACTTATTATACAACTCTTCGCTTATTCCATCAATAAGCAATAATTCCTCCTTATTGCGAAAAGGCCTCGACGAAGAAACGCATATGCTTTTAGCTAAATCCAGGCCTAATCCTGGTAATCTGGAAATAACATCCATAGAGGCCATATTAATATCAATCTTGCTATCTTCATCAACCAATGTATAACTAAACTTTCCTATACCTAGCTGCATTTCTTGTTTCTCTCTTAATTTATATAAGGTATTATAACAGGATCTATTTTTCTTTATTTGGTTTTTAGCGTAAATATAGGCCGAATAAGCCATATTAAGGCCATAGAATCTATCCTCTGCAGCTTTAATTAATTTTATTTGAGAGGAAATTATATTATATAGGCCTAAACTCAAAATTGCAAAAAAAACAATAACCCAAATGGTAAAAACTAAGATGCTTCCTTTATTATGATATAGGGATAAAGACGGTCTTGGTAAACTCATTATCCTTAAGCCTCCCTTTTAATTTTATAGCAATAAATATCCCTTTGCCTTTTTCCCAAGTATCGATCCATATGTATGTATTTTTTTCCATATCTTTACATAGATAACTAAAAGTCAACTCTTCTAAAGATAATATCTGTCTTTCTTTAGCGTTTTCTTTTGCTGTTTCTGAAAGAACGTCTTTTAAACCAACTTCTCTTCTTAAAAGCGTTTTTTCCTGTGGGTCAAATTTATAGGTAACCTTAACAATAGAATCTCCAACTAACGTAGGAAAAGAAACCTCCTCACTGGTGCCTTCAAATAATACCCCTGTAACAGACACGGATTGGCGAAAATCTCGAGCTATTGACTCCAGACTCAAAAAAAGCTCATATTTAGGGAAATCCGCATCTTTTGCCCTATTCCACAGCTTCATTCCTGAAATAAAACTACTCCCTACAGCTAAAGCGATAATGGAAAAAATCGTTACCACTACAATGATCTCAATTAATGAAAAACCTTTCTCTGGCTTTAGCTTCCTCCTGATTCTAAACGATAAATAAGGCAAGATAATCATAGATAACCAAACTTACAATATTCGTTATTAAAAGTTAGGGTTACGTTTTAATTACCAATAACCAAATTTCAATAACCAAATAAATTCCAATCATCAATTACCAAACCTTACTGTTTGATTATTGATTATTGGGTATTGGTTATTATTTGGTGTTTGTAATTTGGTTATTGGTTATTTCCATTCTGCCGCGTAACCATAACCTTTTTATACGATACTTTTAAAACGTAACCTTAACCTCTTTGAACGATAAATAATGTAATCATATTAGATTATTTCTCAGCAAGTACGGGTAGATATGTCACTAAAGATTCGTCTTTATTCTTATTTCCTTCCTGCCAAGATAGGCTGAATTTAGCCTCATTTATATAATCTTTTAATTCTTCAACATCCAAAGGCTGTATTTCTAATCTAAATTCTGCGCGGCGATTGCCTAATGCAATCTCCTCCTGGGAACTATCCGGCTCAATACCATCTTCTTCAATTGCCTTTTGCCTTAAGTCTGAAATTTTGCCTTCTAAAAAATTTATTGCCGCAAGACGATTATGGAGAGAATCCAATAAAGAAGCGCTGTTTAAAAAAGACGTCAACACCGCGACTATTCCTACGCTTAAAATAGAAACAGCTATCATCAGTTCTACTAGGCTAAAACCTGGGTCTTTTCTAGTTTTTAGCATATTAACAAGTTGATCACCAAATTAAATTACCAATAATCAAATCTCAATAAACAAATAAGATCCAATAACCAAATCTCAATAACCAAATAAATTCCAATCACCAATTTAACAATAACCAAACATGCATGTTTGGTTATTGGATATTGGATATTGGTTATTATTTGATGTTTGGAATTTGGTAATTGGTTATTTCCATATAAGGTATCCAGACAACATATCTGGACAAGGTCTTGACCTTCTCAAGGCACAGTTATGCTTATGGTTGCCTCTGCCTTTAATGTAGACGCCTGTTCATCTTTCAGGCTCACTGAGATCTTATCTACTTTTATCAAGAGTTTGCTTTCTTGAATTTTGTAAAGAAAATTTAATATCTGTTCTGCATTAGCTTCTATGCGCAGATCTGCATTATATCTTCCCTTGCCTTGCTCTGCAGCTTCCTGAGGGCTTAAATTTAGAATGGACGCTCCTGAATCTTTGGCTATGCGTTCGACCTCTTTTAATAATTCTTCGATAATTTGCCTTTGTTCCATCTTCTCTGTTATTAAGAAAACTTGGTACTTATCATAGTCTGAACTGATCATGCCTTTTTGTTTCTGCATCTCCAATCCTTTCTTTAGATTTGCCTCTGCCAGCTTTGTCTGCTGTTTAAGCTGTTTTAAGCGGGTTCCTAAACTAAAGAAAATAAAGCGGCCGATAAAAAGACAAACCAATATGCTTATAACAGTGTATACTAAAATTTTTTGCTTTCCTTTTAACTGAATTTTTATCATCATGGGATTAACTGAAATGTCAATTCAAAATCAGTCACGTCTCTATCTTTGATCTTTTTCTTGCGCGTGGATTTTGTCTCAACATTCTTAAAATATTTTACCTGTTCAAGCGTGTTGACAAACTTAAATACGTCAGCTAACTGCATAGCCTGCCCCCGCACGCTAACCTTATCCTGCTTATCTATGGTTACAGAACTGACAGATATGTTTTCAGGGGTCATCTTTTG
>Ga0315282_10013332_pt1 | contig 12410 bp, 13 predicted proteins | sample YL17G07_20_MG_FD_203693 | JGI IMG/M metagenome (GOLD analysis project Ga0315282, IMG submission 203693) | Sediment microbial communities from Yellowstone Lake, YNP, Wyoming, USA - YL17G07_20 | ecosystem: Environmental > Aquatic > Freshwater > Lake > Sediment | place: USA: Wyoming | collected... | reverse complement strand
CTCCACGGCAATAAAGGCGGATACTGGGGCAGGATGAAAGCAAACCGTAAAAAGAAATCGCTCTGGCTGGCAGTGGCCGGGGGCTTGCTCATCCTCGGCTTGGGCTTCGGCCCGCTCTTCCCCTGGAGCCCGGTCCATCCTTTCTATTCGGTGACTGAGACCGACCAAGCCGTGGTGATGACCCGGGACCCATCGCGGCTGGACCCTTGCTTCAAGGACATTGACCGGATCATGGCCAAGGCCGAGCAGTTCTGCAACCTCCGCTTCCACCAAAAGGTCAAGGTCATCGTCTGTCTCAATGAATTTGAGAAAAGGCGGTTTGTGCCCTGGATGAAGATGCCGGCCGGCGTCAGCCTGCAAATCGGCGACGTGGTCTATCTCTACCCGCCCAAGATCCTCGAGCGCGGCTACCCGGTCGCCCAATACCTCCGCCACGAGCTTAACCACAGCCTGATCTATCAGAACGCCCAGATCTGGAACTCCTTCCAAATGAGCCGCCAGGCCTGGGTCGTGGAAGGCGCGGCCGAGGCTTTTGGAGGACCGTATTATTACACCAAGCCTGAGTTTATCGCGCTTTTCAAACAGCACCACCTGATCTTCCAGGAAAACAGCAATCACCTTTATCCTGACCTCGATCCCCAGGATCCCAAATTCAACTACTCCCTCTACCGCTTCTTCGTCGCCTACCTGATTGACTCCTACGGCCTCCCCGCCTTCCAGAACTTCCTCCACCAATACCTCGCCGCCCCCGCCGATGCCCACGCCCTCTTCCAACAAACTTTCCACCTGCCCCTCTCCGAGAGCCTTGCCAACTTTAACGCGAGCCTGATTCCTGATACTCCACGCTCTGAAAAAAAATTGTAGCCGCGACCCCGCTGAAAGCAGTATGCAGTAGGCAGTAGTCAGTAGGCAGGGAATTGGAACCATAAACCAGGCACCAGGAACCTGCTCAAGAACTGCAACATTTTTACATTAGTAGGGAGTGAGGAGTTCTGAGTTATGAGTGATGAGTGGATGATATTGATTGAGCTGATAACTAGCTGGATTCTAACAGCTTTTTTGAGCTTTGTCCCCAAGTGGGGACTAGGGAAAATGGGGACAGGCCAAATTCGGGACAAAACCCAGGCTTTTCCAGCCGACTTTTTTCCCAACTTCCGAATTTTTTTCTTTTTTTCTTCCCTGCCTACTGCCTGCTGCATACTGCCTACTGCTTCTTTCCAATCTCTCTCTAAAACAGGCCTATCTCTCTCTAAATCAGGCCATTCTCTCTCTAAAACTGGCCAATCTCTCTCTAAACAGGACCAATCTCTCTCTCCCAAAGGCTATTCTCTCTCTCCCAGAGGGGCATTTGCTCTCTCCCGGCCAAGTTTTGTCCCCATCGCGCAAGGTTTTGTCCCCAATTTGCCACAAAAAAACGGACATAGCCGCGACCGCTCTTCGGTCGCGGTTTTGAATGGTTCTTACTCCGCCTCCCTTGAATTCATTTGCAACCTGGGATAGAGTTGAAACTCAAGCTTCCCTGGGGAGGACAACGCATGAAGAGGATTTCAAGCCGACTCTCTTTCCTGCTCCTGGCCTTGGCTTTCCTGGGCCAAGCCAATCCTCCGCCTAAAACCAGCGTCGCGGTTTATCCGATCAAGGCTGTCGGCGCGGTGGACAAATCTCTCACCGCCACCCTGGCCTCGCTGATGACCAACGACCTCACCCATTCTCCTCCCTTGCTCGTGATAGATGAAAGTATGCTCGAAGAGGTGATGAAACGCTCGGCCATGAACATTTCCGACGCCTGCGATTCCACCTTCTGCCAAGTGAAGATCGGCGAGCTGGTCCAGGCCCAGAAGATGGTAGTCGGGGAATTGAGCAAGCTCGGTCCCCGCTGGATTTTGACCTTAAAGGTGATAGATGTCCGGACCAGCGCCCTGGATTTCAGCGACCGGGTGGAGTGCGCCTGCCCCGAAGATCAACTCGATTGGATTGCTTCGGCCGGCGCGAAAAAAATCCGCGAATATTTCGGGGAAACCAGCATCGAGATTCCGCCTCCGCCCCAACCCGCCCCCAGCTCGGCGTCGGCTAAGGGTCTCGGTCTGGGGACCGGGGCACCGGCTCCTGGCGGCCCTGCCGCCACCGAGGTCACAGAAGTCAAGCCTACCGGCGAGACCCGCGCCGCCTCCGGCCCGGCCACGCTTTACATCACCACCAATCCCCCCGGCGCCACCGTCTATCTGAGCGGCACCGAGGTCGGCAAATCCGATCCGGCCTTCCAGAAAGACTTCCCCTCCGGCCAGACCGTGCAAGTGGTCCTTAAAAAATCCAATTACCATGATCTCGCCTTCAACGCCGAACTCAAACCCGGCATCATCAAATACGAGAACCAAAAGCTCAAACCCGCCTTTGGCACTCTCAAAATCACCTCCGAGCCTTCGGGCGCCGCGGTCGCCATCGCCGGCCAGGAAAAGGGCAACACTCCCTATGCCAATCCACAAATGCCCTCGGGCAAATACCTGCTCAGCGTCAAGCTCGATCTTTATGATCCGGTCGAGGAATTGATCGAGGTCAAGGACGAAGCGACGACCGCCAAACACTATCCCCTGACTGCAGGTTTCGGAACTCTGGCCGTGGCCTCAGACCCCACGGGGGCGAGTGTCCTGGTAAATGGAAAAGATTCAGGCGCTACTCCAATCGAACTGAAACTCAGCCCCGGTAAATACCCGGTCAAGATCAGCAAAGACGGCTACCTTCCCAAGGAGTTCAATGTCACCGTGGCCAAAGGCCAGAAAGCCGCCATCACGCCAGCCCAGGCCAAGCTGATTATGATGACCGGGACCATCACCGTCCTGGCCGATCCCCCCGAGCCGGGAGCCAAAGTGTTCCTGGATGGAATCGAAAAAGGGACCGCGCCGCTGACCCTGGAAAATATTCCCGTCGGAAATCATGCCGTGAAAGTCAAAGGCAGCAAGGGAGAGAAGACAGAAAATATGGACTTGAAAACGAATGAGACCAAAACTGTCAAGCTCGATATTTCCCGGCCTCCCTACAAAGGCGGGTCCATGGTGTTTGTTAAGGATTTCAAATTCTACATAGACAAGTATGAAGTCACCAACCAGAACTACCAGCAATGCGTATCCGCCGGAGTATGCAAGGATAATGAAAAGTATCCCGGCTTCACGGCCCCGAACCAGCCCGTGGACGGGGTGTATCAAAATGACGCCCGCACCTATTGCCAATGGGCCGGGAAGCGCCTGCCCAAGGAGGCGGAGTGGCAAGAGGCGGCGCAGGGGACCGATGGCCGCGAATACCCCTGGGGCAATCAGACCGCCAGTTGCCAGTATGCGGTAATGGATGATGGTGGTAATGGTTGCGGTAGAAATCACACTTGGGATGTGGGGAGCAAGCCGGCCGGGGCTTCGCCTTATGGGGCCTTGGATATGGCCGGGAATACATGGGAATGGGTGGAAGAAGAAGGCGTGTTGCGCGGGGGCAGTTGGAGCTTCGATGCGACGTACCTGCGCGTGTCGGACCGCCTCACGAACTGCGCGAGGTATCGGAGCTTCAACTACGGGTTCCGGTGCGCGCGGGACTGATTTTTTACCCTTGAGCCCTTGTAAACAGTAGGCAGTATTCAGTAGGCAGCAGGCAGGGAAGAAAGAATAGGTGCCAGGCACTCAGTTTAAGTTCGATTTTCTTGAATCTTTTCCTCGCGATGCTGTTGTTGCGGGCAGTGATCCGGTTCCGGCGCGGTCATCGTCCCAGTTCATCTCTAAGTTCTTCGGGGGTCAGGTCCATGTCCCGCAAGATATTTTGCAAAACTTTCGGGTGGAGCGTCTTACCGGCGTGGGCCGGGACGGTTACTCGCCGGCCCTCCGGGTTCTTGTAGATGAGGTGGCTGCCGCTGGAGCGCGCGAGAAAAAATCCGCGGCTGTTCCAGGACGCGGATGATCTCCATTGCGGTCAGCCGTGGCAGGCGTCCGCTCATACGGCTACCGCGACGGTGGTCAGGTTCACGCTTTCCGGGGCCTTGATTTCCTCGCCGGCGGCCAAGCGGTCCTCGAGATGAAGACGGATCGCATCAACCAGGTTAACGCGCGCTTCCTCAAAAGTCGCCCCGCTCGTGTAGCAGCCCTGCAGTTCCGGACAATAGGCAAAATAGCCGTCCTCGTCTTTCTCAATCACCGCGGCGAAATTATAGGTTTTCACGGCTGAAGATCCTTTCGGTTAGCTCACTTACTCCTTCGAGCCAATCATATAACTGACTATAGGCGTATGGCCCTGCCTTGTCAACATCGAGCTTGGGAGGAGGGTGGTTAAGTTCAGAGCTTGACTTTATGCTTTACATTTCTGCATAAACATAAACGGGCGGTGCCTGGTTTCTGGTTCCGATTCCCTGACTACCGACTACTGACTACTGCATACCTGACCGTTCACGTTCACGATCACGTTCAGGTTCACGGGTAATCAGATAAGAAAGTGGCCGTTTTTCTGGACCAATTTGCCGTCGAGATAGATTTCTCCTTGCCGGCGCAGGTCTTTGATCATGTCCCAGTGGATGGCGGATTTATTTTGGCCGCGGGTTTCGGGGTAGGATTTGCCCAGGGCGAGGTGGACGGTGCCGCCGATTTTTTCGTCGAAGAGGATGTCTTTGGTGAAGCGGCGGATCTTTTCGTTGCAGCCGATGCCCAGCTCGCCCAGGATTCGGGCGCCGGGGTCCGCGGCGATCATGGTTTTGAGGTAGCGCTCGTTCTTCTCGGCCTTGGCCTTCACCACCTTGCCGCCTTCAAACCACAACCGCACGCCCAGCACTTCGCGGCCGCCGTAGATCGCGGGGAACTCGTAATAGATATGTCCTTCGGTTTGGTCCTCGAGCGGCCCGGTAAAAATCTCGCCGTCCGGCATGTTGGATTCGCCCGCGGCCACGATGAACTTGCGGCCGGCGATGCCCAGGGAGAGGTCGGTGTCCTGGCCGACGATGCGCGCGGTCCTGGCCCGCTCGAAGGCGCGGGCGATGCGGGTCATGCGCTCCCTTTTGCTCGCCCAATCCAAGTTGGTGGCGCCGTACACAAAGCGCTCGTATTCTTCCAGGCTCATCTCGGCTTCCTGGGCCAGGGCCGGGGTGGGGAAGTTGCAGAGCACCCAGCGGACTTTTTCGGTGAGGACTTCCTGGATGGGCTGGAGCACGCGGGCGCGCGCGACGGATTTTGCCGGCGGCACGCTGGACATGCCCTTGAGGTTCATCGGCGCGTAGATCGCGACCATGGCGGCGATGTGCTTGGCCTCGAACATGGCGATCTCGGGGAACTCGCGGAGCTGGCGGTCGTTGGCTTCGCGGAAGAAGATCTCGTTTGCTTCCTCAAAGCCGATCCTGGGCAACGGGTGGCCGCCGGCCTGGAGCACCTCGCGGTAAACGGCCAGGACGAGCGGCTTGGCCAGCTCGCTCGAGCGGATGAGCACGGTCTCATCGGGCTTGACCTTGAGCGAGTAGCGGACCAGGATCTGGGCCAGACGGGCGAGGCGTGGGTCGTTCATGGGAGATGATAGTAGCCAGAAAAATACGGGGAATCAAGCAAGAAAAGATTTATCCACGAAAAGACACGAAATAGCACGAAGGTCAAGAAAAGAAGAGAGCTTGAGAGGTTTTTCTTTTTCGTGTTCCTTCGTGGATACTCCTATTCTTTCTTTTTCGCTTCGAGCTTGAGCATCCATTGTTTGAGCCTGGCGCCGCCGGCCGCGCTGAAGCCGCCCAGGGAACCGTCGGCGCGGACGATGCGGTGGCAGGGGACGATGAGCGGCACCGGGTTCTTGGCCAGCGCCGCGCCCACGGCCCGGGCCCCGGCCGGCACGCCCACTTTTTCCGCCAGCCAGCCGTAGCTTCGCACCTGGCCGTAGCCGACTTTTTGCAAGGCGCGATAGACCTTGAGCTCGAACGCGCTTGCCTCCGGGAGATCAACGGGCAGATCAAACGCCGCCGGCTGGCCCTCAAAGAAGGCCTTGGCCTCTTCCACGAAGCGCTGGGCCAGGGGCGGGGGCGGGAAGCAGCCGGAGGCGACCTCGTCCAAGGCTTCAGCCAGTTGTTCCCGGATCAGGGCGGGCTTGAGCCCGGGCAGGATCACCCGGCGGATGCCCGCGGGCGAAAGCGCGAACCCGGCCTCGCCCTTTGCAGTTTTGAATAGATAGTAGCAGATCATGCCGGCCTGCTTCCGGCCAACCGCCGGCGCAGGATGTCCGCGAAGGCGGTCAGCTCCTGGCTTTTCAAGAGCCAGGCTACCAAAAGATAAAGCGCGATGCAAATCGCGATGGCGGCGCCAAGGTCAAGGAGCTTGACGGTGACGGCTCCGGGCTGATGCCAGAGCGGGAGGCGCGCGAAGAGTTCCGCGACGACTGCCACCGGCACGCAGGCCAGGGCCGAGCGGCCGAGGGCCAGCGCGAAGGTGCGGGGAAAGGTCAAGTTGAGCCGGCGGCGGAGGACGAGGAGGAGGATACTGAGGTTGATATAACCGGCGAGCGCGATGCTGAGCGAGACGCCGGCGTGCGCCAGCACCTTGGTCAGGAGCCAGCAGCCGATGACGTTACTGAGCATGGCGAGAGCCGCCGCCCGCATGGGCGTGCGCGTATCCTGAAGTGAATAGTAAGCGGGAACCACCACCCGCAGGCCCGAAAAAACGGGCAGGCCGAGGGCGAAGAAGAGGAGGGCCTTGGCGGTGTTGAGGGTGTCGGCATGGGTGAACTCGTGGCGCTCGAAGATCATCTCCACGATCGGGACCCGGAGCAGGGCCAGGCCCACTGCGGCGGGGAAGATGACAAAGGCGACCAGGCGGAGCCCGAAGGCGAAGGCGTCGGAGAGCGCGGGGAAATCCTGTTTTGCGGCCAGGCGGGAGAGGGTGGGCAGGATGGCGGTGCCGACGGAGATGGCGAAGATGCCGAGCGGGAACTGGATCAGGCGGTCGGCGTAGTACACGAAGGTTCGGCCGCCGGGAAAAGGCGAGACAAAGACGGTGGCGATCAGCACGTTGAGCTGATAGACCGCGATCCCGAGGATCGAGGGCAGCATCAGCCGGCCGATGCGGACCAGGGCGGGGTGGGAGAAGTTGAAGTCCGGCCGCAGGCGGAGCCCGTGTTTCCAGAGCACGGGCAGTTGCAGGAGGAGCTGGAGGAATCCGCCCACCAGCACGGCGATGGCCAGGACCAGCCCGGGCTGGCGAAAGCGATGGGCGAAGAGAGGCACCAGGCAGATGGTGGCGAGGTTGAAGAGGACCGGGGCAAAGGCCGGGGCGGAGAAATGCGAGAAGGAGTTGAGCACGCCGGTGGCGAGGGCGACCAGGCCGATGAAGAAGAGGAAGGGGAACATCTCTTGAGTGAAGAGGGCGGCCAGCTCGGTTTTGCCGGGGATGTCGCGAAAGCCCGGGGCCAGGATGAAGATCACGTATTTGCTGAGCAGGATGCCGACCAGCGTAATCACGAGCAGGAACAGGGTCAAGAAGGTGAAGGCGATCTGGGCCAGGCGGAGCGCCTCTTGCTTCGAGCGCTGGTGCAGGTATTCGGTGAAGACCGGCACGAAGGAGCCGACCATGCTTCCTTCGCCCACCAGTTGGCGGAAGGTGTTGGGGATGCTGAAGGCGACCACAAAGGCGTCGGCGACCATGCCGGCCCCGAAAAAGCTGGCGATGACCATGTCCCGGACCATGCCCGCGATCCGGCTGAGCAAGGTCAGCATCCCGATCAGCCCGGCCGAGCGGGTGATTTCGTGATGATGGCTCACTTGACAGTTCTGCCCATTGTCATATAATAATCATTTCGCGGGGCCGGCTGGCCCCGGTTATTTTTCTCAGTCGCAGGAGGACTCCCTTGGCTCACACCCATTCGGCCCGGAAAAGGATGCGTCAGGACGAAAAGCGGCGCCAGCGCAATCAGACGGTTACCACCTTCTATCGGCACCGGATCAAGGAATGCCGCGCCGCCATTGCCTCGGGCGACACCCAAGTCGCGGCCGAAAAGCTCACCCGGGCCACTCGGGCCATCCACGGCGCCGTGAGCAAGGGCGTCCTGCACGAGAACACCGCCAACCGCTATGTCTCCCGTCTGGCGCGGGCCGTCCAAGCGCTCGCCGCGGCCAAGCCCTCAACTCCCGCATAGCTCGATTACGGTCCGCTCAAAAAGCGCCTCGCGGTCGCTGCTGCTGGACTTGAGGGCAAAGTCCAGGTCCGCCAGCGCCGAGCTCAGCCGGCCCAGGTCTCGGGCCCGGAAGTTGCGGCTCTGGGGCAGGTAGGTCTTCTCCAGGATGAAGCGGTTGAGCCCGGTCTCCTGGGCGATCTCCGCCGGCGCTTTCCGCTCTTGCTGGAGCGCCTGGATTTTCCAGATCAGGCGGAAATGGCGGGCCACCATGCCCAGCATGGCCAGGGGAGCTTCCCCGGTCTCCATCATGCGCTGGAAGACCCGCAAGGCCTTTTCCGCGTTCCGCTCTCCCACCGCGTCGGTAAACTCGAAGACCACCGAGAGCTTGGTGTCGGCCACCGACTCGGCCACGTGCTCGCGGGTAATCGTTTTTTGGGCGCCCAGGTAAAGCGCCAGCTTCTCCAGCTCCTGCTCCAGCATCTGCAGGTAGTTGCCCTTGAGCTCGATGAGCAGCTCCACCGCGTCGGGCTCGATGCTCTTGCCGCGCGCTCCCGCCATCTCCTTGATCAACGCCGGGAGCTGGGACGGGTAGGGATGCTTGAACTCGACCATGGCGCCCTTGGCCTGCACCGCCTTGGCCATTTTCCGTCGCGCATCCACTTCCTCGGCCACCAGCACCAGGCAGGTGCCCGGCGCCGGCGCTTCCAGGTAGGGGACCAGCTTCTCCTGTTCCTCGACCCGCCAGGCTTCCAGTTCCTTGACCACCACCAACCGGCGCTCGGCTATCATGGGCAGAGTCTGCGCCGCGGCCACCACTTCCGCCGCGCCCGCCTCCCGCGCCCGGAAGCGGTCGCAATTGAAGGCGATCATGGCGCCGAGGAGCGCCTGCTTCTCGATTTCCGCGAGCGCCCGGTCGATCAGCAAGGTCTCCGGGCCCCAGAGCAGATAGACCGGCCGGAGCTTGGCGCTCTTCAACTCCCGCGTCAGTTCTTCCGGCTTCAGGCTGGGCATGGGGAGGGTTTAAAAATTGCCGAGCAGGAGTTCGAGCGCGGTCCCGGCCAGATCCTCGGCCGCTTCCCGCAAGGCCCGCTCCCGCGCCCGCTCGGTTTCAAGCGGATCCGCGGTCACCGGGTATTCCTCGTCCGCGGACAATTCTCCGGATTCCCAGAGCGCTTCTCCCCCGGCTTTCCGCACCAGCCGGAACTCCGCGGTGATCCGTTCCCGCTCCACGTTCACCCGGCCCAGGCTGGAAAAGGACATGGGCGTCCGCGTCACGCCGGTGATGACGCCGCGCAACTCCACCGGCGCGTCCGAGCTGAGGCGGATGCGGCCATCGGCAAGGAGATGTTTGCGCAGCTCCTGGGACACCAGATCTTCCAGCCCGGCCTCCAGGGTTTTGTTTTTGAGCAAGGGCAGATCCAGTTCCGTTCCTCCACCCGGCAGGGAGACCTGTTTTCCGACCAGGCGGTAGCCGCAGCCGGCGGTCAAGACCAGGATCGCCGGGATCAGCCAGGCGAGCGGCGCGGCGGATAAAATTCGCTTCATTCTCATCGCCAGGCATGGTAACATGAGCATACTTGCCGCGCAAGCCGCGCTCCCGCGGCGGGCCTGAGACATAAAATGGGGTTTTATCACACGGTCAAGAGGATCGGGGTTGTGGCGCAGGCTTCCAGCCTGCGAAAAGATGCGGGCAAGATGCCCGCACCACAAATTCCCCCCTTTTATGTCGCAAGTCCGGTCGCGGCTGGCAGCAAGCAGGCGCGGCCCGGCGGAGACAGGCATGACGCCGCGGAATAAACTTTGGCTCTGGGTTTGGCTCTTTCTCGCTTGCGTGCCCGTGGCTTGCCGGCAACCGGCTGCGCAAAGTCCGGCCCAACCCGCGCTTCCCTCCGCCCCAGGCTCGCAGCTTACCGCCCGGGGCGCGTATTCGCTGGCCGAAAAGCCGGCCCAAGCCTGGAATGCCTCCGCGCTTTTGGCCGAGATTTTAAGCGGGGATGACATCAACGAGAGGGGCGCCTCGGACTATTGGGAGTTCCATTTCGTGGATCCGGAGATGCAGAAAAAGTTCGTGGTGGTGGTGAAGGCGGAGCGGGTGAAACAAGCGCAGGAGGGGCGGCTGGCCGGCTCGATCACCCCGCTTCCCGCCGATTGGATGGACAGCAAGCCGGCCTATCAGAAATCGGTAGCCGCGTTTTTCGCGCACCATCAAGACCCAACGAGTTTCCAGCCGGGCTGGCTGAGCTGCGACAGCCGCAACTTCTCCACGCCTCATTGGACCATGCTCTTCTCCCAGCCCAAACATTTGCCGGTAGGCTCCATGATTGATGCGGCGAGCGGAGACTACCTGGGCGAGATCAATCGCTGAAGCATCGGCCATGAAGGCGAGCCGATGAGCGTCGCCGCCCGCGAACCCGTTCGCTCCCAGAGCCTGCGGCGGTTCCTCCAAAACCGCGCCGCCCTGGCGAGCCTGATCTACGTGATCGCGCTCACCCTGGTCGCGATCCTCGCGCGCTGGCTCGCGCCTTATCCCTACGACTATCAAAACTCGGACCAACTGCTCGCGCCGATCAGCCCGGCCCACTGGATGGGCACCGACGACCTCGGCCGCGACCTCTTCTCGCGCCTGCTCTACGGGGCCCGCGTCTCGATAGCCGTGGCCTACGTTTCCACCTTGTTCTCGCTGCTTTTGGGCACGACTTACGGCGCGCTCTCCGGCTACGTGGGCGGCCGTCTGGACCAGGCCCTGATGCGGGTGGTGGACGTGGTCTATTCGTTCCCGGACCTGCTCCTCATCATCCTGATCAATACCTCGCTCAACCGCGTCTGGCTCGACCACGCGCTCTCCGTCTGGTGGCTCTTCTGGGCCCACCGGTTCCTGAACGCGGAGACGCTCGCGCTCCTGCTCGCGCTCAGCCTGGTCAGTTGGGTGACGGTGGCGCGGCTGATCCGGGGCGAGGTGCTGCGGCTGCGGGAGGAGACCTACGTGGAAGCGGCGCGGGCCTTGGGCACCAGCCATCCGGCCATCCTGCTCCGGCACATCCTGCCCAACACCTGGGGACCCCTGATCGTCACCCTCACCTTCCGCATCCCCGCGGTGATCCTGGCCGAAAGCACGCTCAGCTTCATCGGGCTGGGCATCCAGCCGCCCAAGTCCTCCTGGGGCACCCTCGCCTCGGACGGTTGGACCGCGCTCCGCTTTCAGCCCCACCTGATCATCTTCCCCAGCCTGGCCATCTTCCTCACCATGCTCGCCTTCAACTTCCTGGGCGACGGGCTCCGCGACGCGCTCGATCCCAGGTTGCGGCGAAGGTAAAAATCATTTAGCTTCAATTATATGAAATCGAGCGAAACGGAACCGGAGCTTCGCTTCGGGGTGGAGCTTTCGGCGCGGGAAGTCCTGGAGGTGGCGCTCTGGCTGGAGCGGTGCGGGTCGGAGTTTTTCCGCTTCCTCTCCGAGAGCCAGGAGCGCATGGGCCTGCGCCGCTTTTATCTCCGTCTGATGGGGATGGAAATGGAGCACGAAAACCGGGTCCGGCAACAGCTCCAGTCCGCGCCCTCGGAAAAACCGGACAAGCGGGCCTTCGATGAAACCCTGACCGATCGCGAGTACCTGCGGAAACTCCAGAAGGTGATGGAAGAGCACGTTTTCCCGGTGGACCTGAACTTCATTACCGAACTGGATAAATTCACCTGCCCGGAGGACGCGGTTCCCCTGGCCCTCAAGATCAAGGAGCAATCCCGCCGGATGTTCAGTTGGCTCAGCCGGTTCCAGCTTTCCGAGCCAGCCCGCCAGGTGGTCGAGTCCCTGATCGCCGAGGAAGAACACCACCTCCAGGAAATCCGCAAGATCTATCGCCGCGCCAGTTAGCCGGGCGCCGCCAATCAAGTCTTTCTTGCTATCGGGAATCATTTTATGCTAGCCTAGCTGTTAAGTGCTGGAGCATTGGGAGTTGATTTGATGATTGAGACATTGAAGAAGCATCGTGATGAAGTGAGCGACCTGTGCCGGCGATACCGGGTCGAGCGCCTGGAGCTGTTCGGCTCAGCCGCGGGTGAAGAATTTGACCCCGCTTCCAGCGATCTGGATTTTCTGGTCTCCTTTCAAACCCTGTCGCCCGGCGAACACGCCGATGCCTTCTTTGGCCTGAAAGAGGCGCTCGAGGAACTCCTGGGTTATCGGGTGGAGCTGGTGGAGATCGCGCCCATCAAGAATCCTTACTTCCTGAAAGAAATTGAAAAGTCCCGGGAACTGATTTATGCAAGATAGGGCGAGGAAATATGGCTCATCCGGTTTTTGCGTATTTTTG
>Ga0315282_10013331_pt1 | contig 12411 bp, 7 predicted proteins | sample YL17G07_20_MG_FD_203693 | JGI IMG/M metagenome (GOLD analysis project Ga0315282, IMG submission 203693) | Sediment microbial communities from Yellowstone Lake, YNP, Wyoming, USA - YL17G07_20 | ecosystem: Environmental > Aquatic > Freshwater > Lake > Sediment | place: USA: Wyoming | collected... | reverse complement strand
GTCCCCGCCATAGCGGGCCCTAGGCTCAGTCCGGTCGCCAGGAATGCCGCCATTAACGCTGCTGGTAACACAACTCGTTTCATCTCTGTCCTCTCCTCTTGTGACATATGGATTGTGCGATCACCTGCTTTGCAGGCGCCTCCGGTTGATTCGTACGTTATTGATGCTGCGGCTCCTCCGGCACCCACTTGACCGACCGCCCGCGCCACAGGGAGTAGATCGCGGGCACGATCTCCAGGGTCAGAATGCTCGACGTGATGACACCGCCGATCATGGGCGCGGCGATACGCTTCATCACATCCGCGCCCGAGCCTTGCGTCCACATCAATGGCGCCAGGCCCATCAGGATGCACATGACCGTCATCAGCTTGGGGCGGATGCGCTGCACCGCGCCGTCAGTGATGGCATGGAAGAGGTCGTGCTGCGTGTTCATTCGCCCCTCGGCCTGGTAGCGGTGGTACGCCTCGTCGAGGTACACGATCATGACCACGCCGGTCTCCGCGGCCAATCCTGCCAGCGCGATGATGCCGACCCACACCGCGATGCTGAGGTTGTAGTGCAGCAGGTAGAGGGTCCAGATGCTGCCGGTCAGCGCGAACGGCACCGACAGCAGCACGATCGTCGTCGCGGCCGCCGACCTCGAGTTCAAGTAGAGCATGACGATGATGATCAGCAGCGTGATCGGCACCACGATCATCAGCCGCTGGCGAATGCGCGCCATGTACTCGTACTGCCCGGTCCACGACAGATAGTAGCCGCTGGGCATCTTCACATTGGCATCGACCGCCTTCTTTGCATCCCGCACATAGCCACCGATGTCGCGGCCGGCAACGTCAATATAGACCCATGCGGTGGGCGAACCACCCTCATCCTTGATCATCGGTGGACCGGTGGCGACGCGGATGTCGGCGATCTCGCCGAGCGGCACCGCGGCGCCGACGCGCGGGGTGTCGAAACCGCGGCTCCATGTCGGCGGTGTCGTCGGAGCTCCTCCAGTGCCTGAATCCTGACTCATGGATTCAGGCAGGCCGGAAGGCCCGCCCATCGAGCCGCCAGGGGTGCCCGCCGAAGAGCCGCCCATGGCGCCACTCGCCCCGCCCATGCCCGCGCCCGAGCCGCCGCCGGCGGGACCGCCCGCGTTCACGCCCGACGGCATCGCGCCCGCGCTCGACGGCAGCGCCACCAGCACCCGGCTCAACTTATCGAGATCGTCGCGCAGCTCCCGCGCATACCGCACGTTGATGGTAAACCGGTCCGGGCCTTCGATGGTGGTCCCAATCGGCGTGCCGCCGATCGCGGTCTCGACGATGTCTTGCACCTGCTGCACCGAGAGGCCGTAGCGCGCTGCGGCCTCCCGGCGCGGGGTAATGTCCACGTAGTAGCCGGTGGTGCGCTCGGCGTACACGCTGTGCGTGCCCGGCACCTGGTTGAGCACCTTCTCGAGCTGCTCGCCGATCTTCTCGATCTCGGGCAGATCCTTGCCCAGGATCTTGATCCCCACCGCGGTGCGAATGCCGGTGGTGAGCATGTCGATGCGCGCCTTGATGGGCATCGTCCACGCGTTGGTCACGCCGGGAAGCTGGACCCGCTCGTCCAGCAGGTCCTTCAGCTCATCCCACGTGATCCGTGTCTGCTCGGGCCAGATGTGGCGCAGTCCACGCTTCAACCAGTTCGGCGCCCAGCCCGAATACCAGCGGTGCCGATGCACCATGCGCCATTGATCCTCCGCCTTGAGCAGGATCGTCGTCTCCATCATGTCCAAGGGCGCGGGATCGGTGGCGGTCTGCGCCTTGCCTGCCTTGCCAAAGACGCGCTCGACCTCGGGGAACTCCTTGATGAGCTTGTCCTGCATCTGAAGGATGGCGCCGGCCTCGGTGATCGAGACCCCGGGCGTCGTTTGCGGCATGTACAGGATGTCGCGCTCATTGAGCGGCGGCATGAATTCCGAGCCGAGCCGGGTGAACACCGGGATGCACGAGATGACGGCGAGCGCGGCGATGCTGATGCTGAGGAAACGCCGCCGCATCAGCGCGTTCATCCAGGGATAGTAGAACCGCTGCAGGGTGCGGCTGATGAGATGCCGGGTCTCGGGCACGATGTGCCGCGGCGCAAGCAGGACCATGAGCGCCGGCGCCAGCGTCACCGAGAGGATCGCGGCCATGAACATCGAGAACGTCTTGGTGTAGGCGAGCGGCTTGAACAACCGGCCCTCCTGCGCCTCGAGCGTGAACACCGGCAGGAACGACACTGTGATCACCATGAGGGCGAAGAAGAGCGGGCGGCCGATCTCCTTGCACGCCTGGATCACGAGCTCCTTGCGGTCGGCGTCGGGAGGCGCGTGCTCCAGCTTCTTGTGCACGTTCTCGATCATCACCACCGCTTCGTCGACCATGGCGCCGATCGCGATCGCGATGCCGCCCAGGGACATGATGTTCGCGGTGAGCCCCATCAGCCGCATCGGGATGAAAGCCAGCAGCACCGCGATAGGCAGCGTGATGATCGCGCGCAGGGCGCTCTGAACGTGCAGCAGGAAGATGATGATGACGAGCGCGACGATGATTGCTTCCTCGAGCAGCGTCCGCCGCAGTGTCGCGATCGCGCGCAGAATCAGAGCCGACCGGTCATAGGTCGTGACGAGCTCGACTCCCTTTGGGAATCCAGGCTTGACCTCCGCGATCTTCTGCTTGACGCGGCGGATGACGTTGAGGGCGTTCTCGCCATAGCGCATGACGACGATCCCGCCGACGACTTCACCCCCGCCGTCGAGCTCGGTGAGACCGCGGCGCATCTCGGGTCCGAGGTGAACGTTGGCGACGTCCCCAAGCAAGAGCGGCGTGCCGTCGGGCCGCCGCCCCACCACGACCTGCTCCAGTTGGCGCGTCGAGGTGATGTAGCCGCGGCCGCGCACGACGTACTCGCGTCCGCTCATCTCGATGCTGCGGCCGCCGACATCGGCATTCCCCGCGCGAATCGCCGAGATCACATCACTAACCGGCAGGCGATACGCGAGCAGCCGGTTGGGGTCGAGATCAACCTGGTACTGCTTCTCGAACCCGCCCACGCTCGCGACCTCGGCGACTCCCGGCACGCTCGCCAGCCAGTAGCGCAAGTGCCAGTCCTGGAACGCGCGAATCTGCGCCAGATCGTTACGGCCGCTCTTGTCCACCAGCGCGTACTCATAGACCCAACCGACGCCGGTCGCGTCCGGCCCCAACTGCGGCGTCACCCCGGGCGGCAGCCTGCCCTGCAACTGGCTGAGGTACTCGAGCACCCGGCTGCGCGCCCAGTACACGTCGGTGCCGTCCTGGAAGATGACGTAGACGAAGGACATCCCGAACATGGACTGCCCGCGCACCGCTCTCACCCTCGGGGCCGAGAGCATGGAGGCGACGAGCGGATAGGTCACCTGGTCCTCCACCAGGTTCGGGCTGCGGCCCATCCACTCGGTGAAGATGATGACCTGGGTGTCGCTGAGGTCCGGGATCGCGTCGAGCGGGATCGTCTGCCACGCCCAGACCCCACCGACTATCGCAAACGCCACGAACAGGTAGACGATGAACTGGTTCCTGGCGCTGAAATCGATTATCTTCTCAATCATCTGTCATCTTTCGTCGATACACAGTCCTGTACTCTGCGCGTGCCTCTGCGGCCTCGACCACGCAACGCCTCTCCCTCTCAGGGCTACTTCGCCCTGCGAAGCTGGGCTTCGAAGCCCGCGAAGCAGGGAGAGGTCGCGAGAGGGTGCGCCAGCATCCGCTGTGCGCACCGGTCTGTAACACCCGTGCTGCCCTCTCGCCGGCATCCGCCGTAGGCGCGCACCTCACATCCCCGGCATGCCGGGCATGCCCTTCTTCTCGGGCGCCTTCGGCGCGGCCGGTGCCGGCGCTGCACCCTCGGGGAGCACGGGCGCCCCCGCCCGTGAACCTCCCGGCTCGCCCGCCTTTGCCCCCCGCTTCGGCTGCTCCATCCCCGCCATCCCCGGCATCGCCCCCATGCCTTGTATTGCCGACTTGAGCCGGCTCTCGGAATCAATCAGGAAGTTGCCGCTGGTGACAATGCGCTCACCCGGCTCGAGGCCGCTCCTGATCTCGATCCGGTCATCGGCGGTTTGACCCGTAACCACCTCCCGCGGCTCAAAGTAGCCGTTGCCGCGGTCCAGGAACACAATCTTGCGCTCGCCCGAGTTGAGCACAGCTTCCTGCGGCACCGTCAGTTGATATCCCAGGCGATTCTCGATCATCACGTTCGCGTACATTCCCGGCCGCAGCACCATGCCGGGATTCGCAATGCGCAGCCGCGCGCGCAAGGTTCGCGTCTGCGGATCCACCGCGGGATACACGTAGTCTATCGTGCCGCTCCATGACTTGCCTGGGTACGAGTTCACCGTCACCTTCGCCCGCTCGCCCACATGTACCAGCGGCACGTCCGCCTCATAGAACTCGGCTTGCATCCATACGCCGCTCAAATCCGCAACCGCCATGAGCGATGTCGCAGAATCTACCTTCTGGCCCTCCAGCACCGACTTCTCCATCACGAAGCCGCTGGTCGGCGCATAGAGCGTGATGGTCTTGATGGGCTGCCCGGCCTTCTCGATCCGCCGGATCTCGCTCTCGGGCACATCCCACAACTCCAGCCGCCGCCGCGACGCCGCGAGCAGACTCCGCCCGCCCTCGGCCACCTCCTCGAATGGGCTTTCCTTCAGCCGCTTCTGCGCCCGCAGCGCGAGCAGGTATTCCTCCTGCGTCGCCACCAGCTCCGGACTGTAGATCGAAAGCAATGGCTGGCCTTTGCGCACCTGGTCGCCGGTGAAGTTGACGTAGAGCTTATCGACCCAGCCCTCGACCTTCGTGAAAACGCGGCTGATGCGGGTCTCATCCGCCGTGATCTGGCCGACGGTGCGGATGATCTTGGTCAACGGCATCCGCTCCACGACGCCGGTGCGGACGCCGATCAACTGCTGCTTTTCGGGCGACAGCTGCACCGCGGCCTGCCCCGCCACGGCAACATTGCCGGCGCTCGGGGTCTGCGCCACCTGCTGCTCCTTCTGAACCGGCACCAGCTTCATGCCGCAGATGGGGCAGTCGCCGGGCTTCTCAGAGGTATAGCCGGGGTGCATCGGGCAGCGATAGATCACCTTGGCCTTGCTCGCCTGCTTCGACGCCGGCGGCATGTGCCGCCCGCAGGCGATGTAGAGACCGCCGACGCCCAATGCGAGTACCATCACCAGCACCAGCGGCCACCGCCGCTTGATGAACCGTCTCATTTGCGCACCTCGGTCGTATCCAACGGCGTCCCGATTGTCCGCTCCAGGTCCGCCACGCTTTTCTCATAATCGGTCACCGCTCGGTAGTAGTCGCGCAGATTGTTGTAGAGCGACATCTGGCTGTCGAGCAACGTGAGGAAATCCGCCTTGTTCACCTGGTAGGCCGCGCGCGCGGATTCCAGCGCCAGCTCCGACTGCGGGATGATGCCGCTGTGCAGCAACTCCGCCCCGCGATCGCTCCGGTCGAGCATCGCGACCGTGTCCTTGATCATCGCGAAGACCATCGTCTTCTGCCCCTCGTACGCGCTCTGCGCCACGCCGACCTCGGCCCCTCGCTGCTCGATCGCCTTGTCCTGCTTCGTCCGATGGTAGAGCGGCAGCGTCACCATGACCATGCCGGTAACCATGGGGTCGCTGCTGCCCATGGCCGTGTTGGGGCTGACCCCGAGTCGCACCTCATAGTCGGGCTTCAGGTCGCGCTTGGCCAGGGCGCGCATCGTCTCCGACTCCTGGATCATCAGCCGCATGCCCTTGAGCATCGCGCGCCGCTCCAGTGCGATCTGCTCCAGCGACTGCTCCGGCAGTGTGATCCTGTGTCGCGCCAGCGTCGCCGCCGGGCCCAATGGCGCTTCCGGCGGGCGGTTCAGCAGCGCGTTGAGCCGCGCGCGCGCCGATGTCTCCTGCTGTCGAAGCATTAGCAAATCATCGAGGATCCGCGACTGCGCCACCTGCGCCCGCAGCACGTCCTGCTGGATGCCTAAGCCGACCGAGTACTTCGTCTCGGCGATCTTCACAAAGTCCGCCAACAGCGACTTGTTGGTCTGCGCGAGCTCAATGCTCTTGTCCAGGAAGTACAGGTCATAGTACGCCTTCTTGACCTCGGACACGATCTCGTATGTCTTCTCGGTGTAATCGGTCACGGTGCGATCCGCTCTCAGGCCCGCGCCCTCGCTCATCAGCCGCAGCTTGCCGGGCCAGGGGATCATCTGCCGCGCTTCCAGGCCGACGCCGCGATCGGGATGGAGCACGTCGTCGAACATCACTGCCAGCATCGGATCCGGCAGCGTGCGCGCCTGAGGAACCTTGGCGCGGTCAGCCGCGATCTGGCTCCGCAGTGCCTGCAGCTGCGGGTTCTCCTCGAGCGCGATCTCGATCAGCCGGTCGAGTTCGAGCGGCGGGAGCGTGGGCTGCCCCTCCGCGCCCACCGGCGCGACGATCAGCATCATCAGCGCCGCGAGCCCGACTCCTACCATAACCAGGTAACGCGTGGATTTCATCCTAGAACCTCCGTCCCAAAGCGAGTCCCGCGGCGAACCGGCCCTCCACCGAACCAATCTTCAAGTCCAGATCCGGCCGTACGCCAAGGTCAACGCCATAGTTGAAGTTCCGTCCGTCGCCATTGTCAGCCGACTCCGCGACCAGTTCCGCCGACTTGGCAAAGGGGATGAGGCCGGGCTTCAGAGGCACCGCGGCCCCCGCGAACACGCCATCAAGGATGCCCCCCGTGCCGACGCCCAGCGTTGCTCGCGCAGAGACGCCGCCGAGCCGCAATTGCTTGGTCGCGGCCGCGAATGCCGCCGTATCGTTGCCCAGGCCCGTGAAACCGACCGCGGCGTCAAGCCCGGGTCGGCTCAACCGTTCCAGCCGCTTCTTCGCGCTGACGAATACCCGGTCATCGCCGCCGATTCGCGCCGACGTTGCCGCGAGTTCGATGCCGTCGCCGATGCCGACCGCGCCCGCGCCGAGGAACTTCCCGTTCATCACTCCGGCCATTGCGCCGATATCGCCCGCGTTCCGCGTCGACGCGTCAGGGACTGTCATCAGGCCGGTCAACCCCAGAAGGGATGACTGCGACGGTTGCACTCCCCTGACGGACTCCTCCCTGCCTTGTCCCTGCTCGGGACGGGACGCGACGCTGAGTTCGGCTGGCTGAGTCGCAGGCTCGGGTGCGCCCTGGGCCGGCGCAGTGGTCGTGGTTTCCTGTCGCCGGGCGATGCCACCGGACTCAGCCAACCGAGCGAGGATGGCGGCGAGCTCGTACCGCGTCACGCGTTCGTTGCCGCGGAAGGTGCCGTCGGGATAGCCCTGTATCAGCCCGAGCGATCGCGCCTTGTCAACGAATCCCGCCGCCCAGTGGTCGGATGGAACGTCCTTGAAAGGCGCCGCGACGCGGCTGACCGTGGGAGGAGCGGAAGGCGCCGCAGCGACTGCCGGCACCGGGGCCAACGTAGGCACGCGGGACGCTTGGCCTGGGGTCGACGGTGAGGTCGCCGCGGGCTGCGTTGTCAACAGCAGGCCAGGCATGCTCGCAAGCGCCACTGGCTGCGCGTTCTCCGGGATCTGGGCCCTGTGCTTGTCGCGGTACTCGCGGAACTCGCTGGGGTTGGCGAACACCATGGCGTTGCCGCATCCCCCATCACGCGCGGACAGAAGCACAGCAACTGCTTCCTCCGGCTGCGCGCGCCACGTGCCGTTGATGCGGCTGAGCGTTACGGTCTGAGCCGAAGCCGCGGACTCCGCCGCTGCCCGCGACCACGGAAACCTCGCCGTCATGTCGCGCACTGCGCACGAGAGATCATGGTACGAATACTGTCGGTTGGTCTCCCAGTCCGTCACGACGACGCCCTTGTCCGCAACTGCGGTGCCGCACACCGAGCATACGCCGTTTCCCGACGCCGCCATGGTCGGGGAGGCTGTCGCCAGCATGGACACAAGAACGATAGCTTCAACGACGGTTCCTGCAGTTGACCTGAGCGCGATTCCTCTGCCGCGTCTCATGGGTTGCTCCTCCTCGTTTCATCTGCCAAACGCTCGCTCGCCTGGTGTCATTAGTTTATGTGCTTGGCGCTCAAAGAATCGTCACCGATGTACGATTCGGCGCACAAAGAAATGGGGGTCAGCTTGCTGCGCGGCTTCGGTCGAATGGGGGAGTCAACTGCCATCTGAGCCCAAAGCGCTACATTGCTATGAGATGGCAGAAGCTCAGTGGTGACGAGCGAGCGGATGTTCGCTTCGACCCGCGCAGCAGTGGCTACGCGGCGGGAGGAGAACGCAGGCCAGTGGCGGCCTTCAGGAGCAGGACTGGACCTGCCTGGGGAGTGTGGGTCGGGGCGGTGGTGCCGCAGGAAACTGCAAACTCAGGCGGAGCAGGCGGCAGGGCTGCGGTGCATTGGAAGACTTCGTTCCCGAGTGTTTGCGCGACGGGAAGCGTAGCTTCGGATCGGCTGGACTGGTGGAGCGGGCACCGGCACGCCGTACCGCCGGTATAGCCTGATGCCAGAGCCGCCGCATCTTTGCAGCCGCCTTCATGGAGCGCCTGCTGGCAGCATGCATGCCCGTCCCCGCTGTGCTGGCCGCCATGCACGATGCTCGAGCCGCCCATCGCGCAACCAGCGAATGACGCCGCTGCGCCGAGCAGCATCAGCGCGGTCACAAAGCCAGCCAGAAGCCGTCGCCGCTTCTTCATCGTTGAGATTATACCATATGTTACTTTGTAAGTAAACCTGCCTGTGCAGATGGGTGTGACCTCGAAGAGTGGGGATTGGCTTGCGCACCCGCGGGAACCCGGCCCTCCGGGCGATCCGGATCGCCGCAGGACGCGGCTCCCACGAGCGGCGGCATTGCCTATGGCTACGCTCACAGGGTGCGACCGGCTCCCTTCTGCTACGTTCCGGGCAAGCTCTGCGCTATCAAACGGGTTTCGCCACGAAGATCATCTCCGGGCTGTCGGCTGTGAACGGGCTGCCGTCGAAGTCACCATAGAGGGCCTCCACTTCGAAGCCGCACGCCTCGAGCATCCACTCCATTTCGAAGCGGAAGAAGTAGCGCAGCTCCAGGGCGTACTCGCGCACGGTAACGGTGCCGTCGGGCGCGACGCTTTCATATCGCGGGCGCCAGACCAATCGCTGGGCGGCGATATCGTATTCGGTGCAGCCGGTTTCTCGTACCACGCCGCCGTCGGGGTCGCGGAATTCGTCGGGCGCCTCTTCGATTGGGCCTTGCGCGGCGAGGCGGGACATGCGCGGGTTGAAGACGTCAATGGCCAGGAGCCCGTTAGGCTTGAGATGCCGCGCGCAGGATTCGAGGCAGCCGCGCTGAACGCTTCGTTCCAGCAGCGCTTGAAACGAGCGGAAGGTGATGAAGATGAGCCCGAATCTCTCGTCGAGGTCGAAACCGCTCATGTCGCCCTCGACCAGCCGCACGCGGGCCTGAACCTCCGCGGCCTCTTGCGCGAGCTTTCGTCGCGCTACGGCCAACTGATGCGGCGACACGTCGAGCCCGGTGATCCGGTATCCCGCGCGTGCGACCGGCAGCAGCGCCCGCCCGGTACCGCAGGCGAGTTCCAACACCGGCCCCCCGCTGTCGTTCGCCAGCGCGAGCCAGAGTGCGATGTCGCGGTCGATGCCGGTGCGCGTGTACATGAAGTCGTACAGTTCCGAGGTCCACGGATCCTTGTAGAGGTCCGAGTCGAGCGTCATGATTCGCTCCCCAAATCCTTGTTGAGATACCTCACGTCCTCCCGGACCTCATAGCCCAGGCTTTCGTAGAAGCGGACGGCCTCCGACCGGCGCTCGCCGCCCGTGAGCAGGCCCACCCGCTCCGCGCCCAGGGCCGCCAGGCGCCGTTCCACCTGCCCGATGAGGCGCCTTCCTATGCCCCGTCGTTGGCAGCCGGGGTCAACCGCCACGCGATTGATGAAGGCCCGGCGCCCGTCCCATGCGCCGAACGCGGTGCCTACGATGCGCCCCCCGCTCTCCGCAACCAACGCCAGGCTTGGGTCATGCGCGGCCTTGCTGTCGAGCGCTTCCGGGCTGTCGCCGGCGCGTGTGCTGAAGTTGACTGAGCGCCAGAGATCGGCGACCTGCTCGTAGTCGGCGGGACGATAGCCGCGGATACTGACCTCGTCCGAATTCCCCCTCCCCCTCTCAGGGGGAGGATTGAGGTGGGGGTACACGCCGTCGCCGTCCGCCCTGCCCTCTCTGGCCCCGATGGATCGGGGCTCCGGAATCGCGGCGGAGCCGCGATCACAGAAAGGAGAAAGCTTGGCGTCCGCCTCCCACTCCTCTCGCAGAACCGCCATCATCACGACATCAATCCAGCGGCCGCCCTTGAGCTGGGCCTGGCGGCGCAATCCCTCGCAGCGGAATCCGCACTTGCAATAGCAGCGCTGGGCGCGGACGTTGTGCGCCCACGTCTCGAGTTCAATGCGATGAAGCTTTCGCTCCTCAAAGCCGATGCGAAGCATCTCGCGCGTGGCGGCGGTGCCGTATCCGCGGCCCCAGCAGGACTTCTCGCCAATGAAGATCCCGAAGTCGGCGGTCGCGCCGTCGTCGTGCAGGTGCAGGGCCGTGCCGCCGATGTGCCGCCCATCAACTTCGATCGCTACCGGCGGGAACTCACGCGACGATAGCGTCGCGAACCATTCGCGCCGCTCCTCGAGCGTGGTGCCCGCGTCGCGCGTTAGCCACTGGGTCACCTCCGGGTCATTGAGCCAGCGCACATAGTTGGGTAAGTCGGCCTCGGTGATCGGCCGCAGTCGGACGGTAGGTCTGGTCATCTCACCCTCTCCTGGTTCGGATCCAAGGCCGTGGTGTGCGATCACGATTCGCGGTTTGCGCCGCACGATTTCACGGTAGGGGCGCTTCGCGAAGCGCCCTTCGCTCACGTTGCGTCGGCAAGCGCCTTCCCCATCACGCTCACCTCGCCGCGGTCCGCGTATCCCAGACTGCAGTAGAACGCGCGGGCGCGCGCATTGGCCGTGTTATAGATGACGTTGATCGCCAGCGCGCCCTTTGCGCGCAAGCGCTCCACAAACTCGCGCATGAGACCGCGGCCGATGCCGCGGCGTTGGTGCTCAGGATGCACCGCCATCCGATACACGAAACCGCGTCGGCCGTCCCAGCCGCCGATGACGGTGCCAACCACTCGTGCGCCGTCGCAGGCGACGAGAAAGAGGTCCGGGTCGCGGCGCAGCTTCTTCGCGACCTCATCGCGAGTATCCGAAGGCCGCGGCGAAAGACCAGCGGCGCGCCAGAGCTTTGCCACCTGATCGTAGTCGTTGATGGTGAACACGCGTACGACGACGGCACGTGGTTCGCGCTCGACGAGGCCGAGATTCCTCGCTTCCCCTCGACTTCGCTCCCGTTCGGCAAGCTCAGGGCGAGCGGGGTGAACGTTCGGAATGACACGACCGGGCATGCCGGCGCACTGACTGACGCCCGGCAGTTCCTCCCAGTCTTGGCGGAGGATGGCCATAAGCAGATCGTCATGCCACTTGCCGTCTACGAAGAAGCTATCCCGTTCGACGCCTTCGTGGCGGAACCCGCATTTCTCGTAACAGCGAATTGCCCGCGCGTTGTATGCCGCCACGCGAAGCTCGACGCGGTGCAACTCCAACGTCTCGAATGCATAGCGCAGCATGAGCCGCGTGACCTCGGTGCCGTAGCCCTTGCCCCAACATTGCGGATTCTCGATGCCGATGACGAACCGGCCGCGCTTATTGCTCGCGTCGGCAATGGTCAATCCAACATGGCCGATGTAATGGCCATCTGCTTCGACGGAGAGGTGAGCGGTCGGCTCCCGCCGCGCGCGCTCGAGCCAGTGCTGCCGGTCTTCCAGGCTCGGTCGGCGCTCGGAAACGAGGCTGCCGCCGTACATGTGCCGCAGCTCAGGCGTCCACACCCGCAGCGATTCCTCGAGGTCGCTCTCGCGCGGGGGGCGCAGCAGGACCCTCTCGCCACGAATCGTGAGCTGTTGCGCGTGATCAGACGGCTGTTCGGTTGACATTGTGCCCTCCTCGGAAAAACGAAAACCACAGGCTTTCCTATCTGCCTGTGGTCTCGCCGGGTTGCTTGTTGTGGTGTGAGTTAAGGCATCAGGGCGGACCAGCAGGCAGATAACGCAGGACGCGCGGGAGCGCGCAACCCTTCCCGCGAATCGTCAACGAGTTCAACATGCTCTGCCTGCCGTACGCCATCATCGTGCGCACAGAATACCAGCACGGCACAGGGTTGTCAAGCGCTTGAAGGCGGGCTCTGGTAGCATAGCGATTATGTCCCCATTAACTGCAAAGGGAAAATGTCCCCTCTTGGGGTGAGGATGGGTGAGAGGTAGGACAGGGCGGGACCAGGTCCCGATCCAGGTCCAGA
>Ga0315282_10013330_pt1 | contig 12411 bp, 13 predicted proteins | sample YL17G07_20_MG_FD_203693 | JGI IMG/M metagenome (GOLD analysis project Ga0315282, IMG submission 203693) | Sediment microbial communities from Yellowstone Lake, YNP, Wyoming, USA - YL17G07_20 | ecosystem: Environmental > Aquatic > Freshwater > Lake > Sediment | place: USA: Wyoming | collected... | reverse complement strand
GTAAAGGAATTTACGGTGAAGTAACACTTTCATTTAAAGATGGTGTATATAATTCCCACCTCTATACTTATAGTGATTATCAGGATAAGATGTATATTGATATATTTATGAATGCAAGAGCGCTTTTGAAGAAGATGCCGGGTTAAGTCAACCAGGATTATGCAGACTTGTTAGAGCATTATATAGCATAAATTATACTCATTATATTATATTGACGATATCGGTCTAAATGTGATTAACTTATTACTAAGGAGTCTAAATGAAAGAATCACTAAGATATTTACAGAACGCAAAGGAAATATTAAAGTCTATTCCTGTAGAGGATAATATATATATAGATATTAAACCGGTAAGAGAGGCGTTTGCAACAGCATATCTTGCTATTTTAGAGGCAATAAATGAGTATCTCCGTACTAAAAAGGGATTAACTAAAAAGGAACTCCCTAAATCAGTAGATGCATACAGAAATGCATTACAAAAACACATTGCAGTCCACAATGGAAGATTGATGAGAGAATTTGAAAATCTTTATGATGCCCTGCACATAGCAGGTTATTACAGAGGTCTTATCTACGATACACGTGCAGTTAAAGATTATTTAAAGGCTGCAAAAGAATTTATCGAGAAGATTAAATAAGGGTAATTCACTAACTTTTTCCTCGCACTGCAAGCCTTACGATCTGAAGGATAGTATCTTTAAAACTGTTTTTTAAAAGCCAATTCTTAAGCTTTCTCAATGCCAGATATAAGCCCCTTTGCTGCTGATAAAAATATAGCCTGTTTCTTCTTTCCAAGATTCCTTAAGGAACTAAGCATCTCAGCAATTTAAGCCTCTATCTTTTTGTCAGCCGTGTCTGAAGGAAAGCTGATAAGTTCAGAGGATAAATGATATGCGACTGGAAAGTGTTATAATAGTACTGGAGGCTATAAGAAAATCTCTCTAAGAGGAAGATACTAAGAAACTTGCAAAATATTTTTGTGGCCAGGTCTAAATTTGGGAAAGAAATTAGACTCACAAGAAAAATCTGGTTTGATAAAATATTGGCTGAGCATAAAGAATTTGCACAAAGAACTGATTACCCAGATGAAATTAAAAAGATAATTGAGGACCCGGAATACATAGTCCAGGGCTGGGAAGGGGAATTGCTTGCCATGCGGTGGTGTGAGATAGCGCCTAAGACACCTAAATATCTCTGTGTTGTTTATAGAGAGTTGAATGGTGAAGGTTTTGTTATCACAGCATTTTTTATCTCAAGATTCGGGAAACTTTTAAGGAGGAAAATCCTATGGCAAAAGCGGATATCTTAGAAAAAGTTAAAATGAATTACGACGCTGAGGGTGATGTGCTTTATATTAATTTTGGTGAGCCACAGGCTGCTGATGATTCGGACATTACTGATGAAGGTGTAATAGTCAGACTGCGAGAAGGGCTGATTGTAGGTTTAACTATCTTAAATGCCTATAAAAAACTTTATAAAGTATCATAGAAACCCTGATTCTTAAGGTTGTCTTTCAGAAATTCCTTTCTTTAATCGTCTATTTTTGCTGCAAGCCTTGCAACTTGAAGGACAATATTTTTAGAACTGGTTTTCGTTGATATTTCTGAAGATTTTAAAAGCTATACCTTTGAGAATGTTCTATTCAAAAGCCGAAGGGTCTTTTTGATAAATTGAAGTTCTTGAGAAGAAAGTTTTGACAAAGGGCTTTTCTCTTTTATTACAATTCTTTGAACTGGTATCTTTTCTTTAGAAAATAAATCTCCGATTTTTACCCCTAACGCCTCGGCAATCCTTGCAATAGAATCAAGACTTACATTAACTTGCCCTCTCTCAAGCTCACCTATAAATTTGTAGCTTAACTCCGCCTTTTCTCCTAACTCTTCCTGTGTAATGCCAGCAGATTTCCTTAACTCTCTTATCCGTTCACCTAATACATTTCTGGTGTTACGCTTAATATCTTTCATAACTGAATTATATGTAGACTTACAGGTGCAATAAACCATACATATATGCCATATTTTTGCTCTTGACAAATACCATATATATGTGCTATCCATTTAACGTCTTGCCGGGTAGGCTATAAATGTTAAAGGCCAACATTTTGACAAGGGGGAAGTGTGAAGTGGCAGATGTGATGAATAACTTGGCATCAGGTCTGCAGGATTTGAGACATCAATATTTGATTTCAGATTATAGGGGCGGTTTGCATGCTGCCCTTTTTATTTTTGTAAGCAACTATCTTTTACTTTAGCTCTGTTTTAAGGGGGAAATTATGTTCAGGGCAAATAGGTTTCTGGCAGTAATTGTATTGTTTTTCTTTGCGGCAAGTATGGTGAGTTGTGGAGGAGGGGGAGGCGGGAGTGGAAGCAATTCAAGCGGAACGACCAATTTAATGGAAGGAGCGATTTCACCTCCTGATACGGTTCCCGAAACTACCACAATTCTATACATAACTGAAGACGGGACTTCAGTAAATATTGAAGTGGTAAAAGGGCAGGTTGTTGTTCAGTTTGATCCTAATGTATCAGAGAGCATAGCTGATAGTCTTATAGTCAATAATAGCGGTACTATAATTTCCAAAATTCCTTCAATTAGATATTACCTTGTAAATGTTGCACCGGGCACTGAAATGAACTTCATCACAAAAATGAGGCAAGAAACAACTGTAATTTATGCTGTACCAGATTATCCTACAGAGGCAAGAGAGTTTCCGAATGAATGGGATGGTGTCTCCTCCTTAGATCCGAGCAGATCATTTCTTGAAGTAATCAATGCTCCTCAAGCATGGAATTTGTTATTTAAAAACCCAACTTCAAGATTGAGCGAGATGGAAATTGGTATTATCGACTCCTTTAAAGGTCTGAAAGATGGCTTAAAAGATTTTGAGGGAAGGTTGCAGAATGATATTCCCCTTGTTTTTCCTCTAAAAGAATATGATCACGGGACAAAGGTGACAGCTCTCTGCTGTTCTACAGGCAATAATGGATATGGGAATGTGGGTGTCAACTGGTGGAGTAAAATCAGGTTAGCAGGTATGAACCTTCCAGGGGTACTGACGCAATACCGGATAAAATGGAAATTAGCGAATCTTGTTAATGAAGGATCTAAGGTCATAAACCTTTCTGTCGGTTATGTCGGCAACGAGGATGATAATTGCTCTACGAAAGAAAGAGATCAATACAAAATTGATTATAAGCAGCTCTTTCAGACAGTAGACCAGTTAAAGAAAAAGCAACCAAATTTTTTGTTAATAGTAGCTGCAGGAAACGATAATTGTGATTTAAATTCATCAGATATACCAAACAAACCGGACAATGTAATGATAGTGGGAGCGAGTGATCTTGGTCAGAAATCACCAGGTTCTAATAGGGGGACATTGATAGATATCGCTGCCCCTGATTATATAAATTGGTACGATTACAGTAGCAGCCAGAATAATGTCCCTCTTTCTGGCGGAACCTCCTTTGCTGCTCCTCTTGTGACTGGTGCGGCAGCATTGGTATGGGCTAATGATGCAGGACTTACCGCCCCTCAACAAGTAATACAGCGATTGAAAAGCACTGCTAATGGGGCTATACCTGAATTCGGTGGTGCTGGTATTCTGGATGTGTATAAAGCTTTAGGTGGGACTGAAGGGCCTACCGATACAACACCTCCCTCCATTCCTACTGGGCTTACAGCAACAGCCATCTCCTCAAGTCAAATTGATCTTTCATGGAATGCATCCACTGATAATGTTGGTGTGGCAGGATATAAGATTTACAGGGGCGGGACATATCTCAAGTCAGTTACAACTACATCAACTTCTGACACAGGGCTGACTGCATCTACTCAATACTGCTACACCGTTTCAGCCTATGATGCGGCAAGGAATGAGTCAGGGCAGAGTATTTTTGAGTGTGCAACAACTCTATCAAGTGGTTATTCCATTTCAGGCAGGGTCACTTCAAACGGCACAGGATTGGCAGGTGTGACAATAACCCTTACGGGAAGCGGAGCGAGCTCAACGGTAACAGATTCATATGGGAATTACTCTTTCACAGGGGCGCAAAATGGCTCGTATACGATAACTCCTTCAATAGCGGGTTACACATTCAACCCTTCAATTAGAACAGTAACGGTCAATAATGCGGATGTTACAGGACAGGATTTCGTGGCAACGCAATTAAATGGAGGTGGTTCAATCAATATTGTTGGGAATTGGAATGTTCTCGACAATACCTATGAAATATCCGTTCAGATGTGGCAAACAATATCACTTAATAGCAACGGAACATTTGTGGTGAGGAAGCCTGTTTTATCAACAGTGCCTGGCATGTATGAATTAGATTCTGGGTCTTACCAACTGAATGGCAACGTGATAGATGTATATTTCAATCGGGTTGATATATGTACTTCAACGAGTTGTGAAGGTCAGGACATTCCAGTATGGAAATATGGAACTTTTTTGGTGTCAGTCACAGGAACCTCTATGCGGTGGGACTATACTCCGTGTTGTGGAACTATAACTTTTAATTGTACTGACACAGGATCGATAATCATTCGATGGTGACATAATATCTCAATTATCTTTGTTTGACAGGAGATTCATATGAAAAAGATATTGATGAGCATATTTTTAATTATGTTGGTTATGGCGGCTGTTGGCTGCGGATCAAGCAACAGTCTTAGCGGAGACACTGGCTCCATAATAGCTCAACTTGAATGGGGCGGCACGGCTATTGCAAATGCTGATTCGGAAAAGGAGATAGCAGCAGCGCCTGCAGGTGTAGTAACTGTCCGAATAATTGTGAATGGATCTGGGATGTCTGCGATCCAGAAGGACTTTGATGCCTCTGTTGGGAAAGGGATCATAGACGGAGTTCCCGCAGGAAGTGATCGTACGCTTACCGCTCAGGGCCTCGATTCAAAAGGGTCTGTCATTTATCAGGGAACAAAAGCGAATATAACCGTTGTTGCGGGACAGACTACGGATGCCGGAATTATAATTTTAAGTCCTGTTAGCGACACAACTCCCGTAGAAGATCCTTTTCTAAGCGCGACGACGACTCTTAATGATATAGCTCTAGGCTTGACCTTCGATAGTCTCGGTAACCTCTATATTGCTACAGTATCTGGGAATATCATTAAGCTCGACGGAAAAAATGTCTCAACTTTTATAACTAAGGGGGTAGGTGGGCTTGCTTATGATAGACATATACGCTTTTCTCAAGGGGATTTCTATATTCAAAATGTCTTGAACGTGGGAACGTCATCGGAGCAAATTGATGAAGTCTTACTCTTCAATAGTACCGGAACGTATATCAGGAAGCTTCTTGATGAGAAGGATATCGGGGCATACTTTTTTGAGGACATAACAGTGAATGCCCAAGGACAATTGTATGTGGCGCCATTTACAACATCTAATAACGTTGTAGTTCGCATTGACTCAAACGGCCAGAATCTAAGCACTATTATCCAATCGGGAGGGGGTGGCGTATTTGTTCCCGTCTCTCTCGCTATTGATTCAAATGGAAATCTTTATGTTGGTACCCCAAGCGGGGTCTCAAAATTTGATGGAAACGGGAAATTTTTAGGGGAAATAGTGCAAAGCGGTATGAACGGGTTTCAGTATGCTGCAAACCTATCGGTAGACCATAATAATAATCTTTATATCGGAAACATTATTTTAGGCACTGATGCCAATTCTACAAGATGGAATGTTCTCCGTTTTGGTAGTAACGGCACTTTTCTGGGAGAATTTATCAAGGCAGGAACAGCAGGTCTCAGTGCCTTCCCAGAAGATATGGGATTTGATATTCAAGGACGTCTTTACATAGCTGATTTTCTTGGTGCTGTCAATGGAATTGTTCGATTTGATCAATCAGGAAATTTTGATAGGATTGGGGTAAAAAACTTTGGGGGTTACAGTTCTTCTTTGATGAAATCCTCAGTGAAATCAAAACAACAAGATGAAAAGTACCGCCATTATCGAGAGATAGAATTAAAAAATAAGGCTCTTACCGAGGAATTTGCTCAAAGGACTCAATCAGTGGAGTAAAAAGTAGGAAAGGGTTTTTTAATGGCTTCTCTTAACAATATTAAACAACTTTTTATTTATTAGGAGGGGATTATGAGAACATGTAGGTATTTTTTCTTGATCATCATCTGTTTTATTTGTCTTAGTTGTGCAGCTGCACAGATTGCGTTAGAGAAAAAGGACTTAAAGGTCGAAACCAAGATGTCAGATACGATCTTCTTAGACATTGAAACACAAGTGGAACGAACCATCTTTGTGGATATTAGAAACACCTCAGACAAAGATATTGATATCAAATCGCTGCTTGTGAGCAGACTTCAATCAAAGGGGTACACCGTGACAGCAACCCCTCAGGAAGCTTTCTACATCTTGCAGGGCAATGTCCTATACGTTGGGAAAGCAGATCCATCTGCAATCAGGGAATCTCTTTATGCTGGTTATGGTGGTGCTCTGGCTGGAGCAACAGCCGGTGCTATGATCGGCGGAGCCACTGGTGGTTATAAAGGTGTAGGCTATGGTGCAGGGATTGGCGGACTCTTAGGGGGTGCTGCTGAACTAATATCTGGTTCCTTAGTCAAAGATATCACCTACACCGTTATCACTGATTTAATGATTTCTGAGAAATCTCCAGAGCAAGTAGAACAGATTATACAATCTGACTTACAGAAAGGCAAAGGAACTACACTCCAACAGACGAGTAAGACTACTGTAAACAGGAAGCGTTACCAGACAAGGATTGCCTCCACAGCTAACAAAGTCAACCTTGCGATTGAAGAGGCTTTGGGGCCTATAATAGAAGGTTTATCTAAGTCCGTTGCAGGGATCTTTTAAGGGCAAGAAGGAAAATTTGTCTGTTTTTAAATCCTTAATTACCCTAATTACCAATGAATATATTCTTAATGAATGACTCTGCAACAATATCACAGGATTATTCATTAAATGTAATATTAAAAAGGAGAGGATTTTATGTATAAGGCAAATAGATTTTTTACAATAATAATTATATTGTTTATCTCTGTGGCTATTATGGGAAGTTGCGGAGGCGGTGGAGGTGAAAGTAGCAGGGGCGGAGATGGTGGCGGGAGTGGAGGCGGAACAGATAATACTACTCAATATTTTCCAGCGATATACAGTACATATAAAGTTAAAACTCAGGCAAAATCTACAATAACAATAGGGGGAAATACTTCAACAGTTTCATCCACTATATATCAATGGGTTAATGGTGAAGAGAATATATCAGGTGTAAATTGCAAAAAGGTTTATACTTCAGATAATGATTTCTATCAAACATATAAATCATCTAATGATATCGCTTATGGAATATCTTATGTTGCATTCTTAAATGGAGAAATGAGGACATACGCCGGAGATACTGAAATGAAGAGTGGAAGTGTTAGTAGAACATATTTTGTCCCTTATTCAATCGCTTATATATCAAATATGCAATTGGGCAAGCAATATATTCACCATTATGAAGTTTCTTATGGAAGTACAATTCTTTATACAATTGACACAATAATTGAGATGATTGGCTATGAAGATGTAGCGACCAGTTTTGGAACTTTCTTAAACTGTTTAAAATGGAAAATGATTAACATAATAGATGGATATTCTCAACCTGCAGTCATTATTTGGAACGCAAAAGGACTTGGCACTGTTAAATCAGTAACTAAAGGAACAGATTTTGAAACAACTGTTGAACAGTTATCTACTTTCTATTAGAAAAGAGACAATAGAGGGCCTTCAGGCTCGCAATGACAATGCAAAAGTATTAGTGTTATCTACTTTCTATTAGAAAAGAGACAATAGAGGGTCGTACCTTCAAAATTCTTTTTGATATGGAGAGATGACCGAGGATTAAGTTTCATTATACACGTTCAATACAATATAGATATATTGGCCCCAAAAAAAGTTGTTTCATTTAAACAATTAAGGAGTGGATTTTATGAAAATAATATCAAAACTAATGGATTGATTTGGAAAAATTCTGAGGAGGAGTAGAAATGGTCAAGGCGGTTCTTCTTTCAATCGCAATTTTTCTGATTGCTTTTTTCGTTTTAAGAGGAGTCATGCTATGGTACTGGAAGATCAACGAGATAGTGACAAAGCTCGACCTTATTTTGGTTGAACTGAAGAAGATTTCAGGAAAAACAGAAACCAGATAAATTTTACAGGAGCTTATAATTATGGAAACAGGCAACAAATATGAGTCTCTAAAGAAAATCTTGATGCCCGTTAGCATTACACTTGTGGTTATCCTTGCCATAGGTTTGTTCTTTTACATACTGGCAATCCCATTTGATATTTATATAATTGCAAAGTTATACAACTATGTAGTCACAAGGATAGTAAATATTACAGGTATGAACCAATGGCTTGTTAAGGGGATTGTGATTATTGCACTTATACCGCTTTTATGGGTTCTACCACATATATACCGTGGGAAACACAAAAAAACTGCAAGGGCCATTGGATTCTTATATGTAGGAATTTTTTTCTTAGCATTATTTTTTCTTAGCAAGGATATATACTTTGCCCACTCTGGAGAAGAAACCCTTAAATGGTACGCTTTAACACCCGATGGAGTAAAGTTTTATGATTCGCCTGGGGCCGATCCTGTTTATGGAATCACATTAAAACCTGTAACTCCTGAAGTAATACGAAACTTGAAACTACTCCAGAAAGGCGATTTCAGACTTGTTGAACCTGCGAGTGTTAATTGGTTTAACCCGATTACTGGTGATCCTCAGATCTGGTATTACCAATATCCTGACGGAACCTTTGAATTTTATGACAAACCTGGTTACCATCCTATCACTGGCGACTCCCTAAAACCTGCTACTAAACAGGTATATTTTGAGTGGAGAGAAAAGGCTAAAACAAAGCCTATTTCAGTGAAACCTCAAGGATATTCGGAAGGCAATAAAAAAGGAAAAGAGCAGCAAATCGCTATGGGACCGAGGCCACAGATAAATGAAAAAGAGAGAAGGCTACAAGAATTTAAATCCATAATAAATCATGGAATCAATATCCATTCAGGTAAACCAAATGTAGCTATGGTAATTGGATCTAAAAGGACTGAAACTGGGGCTTCCCCTGAAAACTCACTTTATAACCTTTTAAGAACAGATAAGGTTAATATTATTCTCAATCTTTTTAAAGAGGAGTCATTTAAATCAAAGGGCTACTTTAGAGAAATCTACGATGGGAATACAGAACTTCTGAAGCAGGCAGATGCCCTATCAAAAATTGATTACCTGATACTTGGGAAATTAAATTACTCATTCCAGAAAGGAGCAGGAATTGATAGAGATTTAATTTCCTGTAATATCAATTTTCCTTACAAGATTATTAACAAGAATGCAGAAGTGGTAAAAAGTGATAGCATAAGTGTTATTGGTCCAGGCTTTACTGAAGATGCAGCGATAGAACGGGGATTAGAAATACTTTCTGAAAAATATATTGACCGGATATTAAAATCAGTTTTATAAGGAGGGGATATTATGGGTAAGGTATTAATTGTGGTTTTTATTTCATTAACCTTTTTATTCTCATATTCTGCAATAGCGATGGCCTATGAAAAAGAGATAAAAAACCTGTCTTCAACCATGGCCGAAAGTATAGCTAAAGAAGGCAAAAAGTCAATTGCGGTTGCAGATTTTACAGACCTTCAGGGAAATATTACAGAACTTGGAAGGTTTTTAGCAGAAGAGTTTTCAGTAGCCCTTGCAGGCGCTGGTAAAGGATTTGAAGTTGTGGATAGGACACATCTTAAAACTCTTATTCAAGAGCATAAACTATCTGCAACAGGTTTAATAGATCCATCGATAGCAAAGAAATTGGGGCAAATAGCAGGCGTAGATGCACTTATAACAGGGACAATTACACCCTTTGGGGATATAGCGTTAGACTTTCAGTCAAAGTGCTCGACACTTCTACTGCAAGAGTAATTGGAGGTTCTTCAGGAGATATAGCAAAGACAAAGGCTATTGAAGAACTGCTCGGGAAGGGCATTGATACAGAAAAGCCAGCTGTTTCTCCAGATATATCTATGCATACATCCTCAGGGATATCTAAGGGACTACAAGTTGGGTCTAAATTTGAATTTGATAATATTGTTTATGAGGATAGCAGCTCGAAGTTCAAAATCAAACTCTTATCAATGGAGGTTCTGGCCAATGGGAGATCAAGATTTAACTTCTTGTTTACCCATGACAGAGGAAGTGCAGAACGAATCAGTCTTCAAGGCTCTAAAGAAAGAACTTATATAGCCACCTCAGATGGTGAGCAAATAGAATTCTATTCCGCATCTGGTTTTACAACGGACAAACTCAAGGACCTGCAACCTCAGGTGCCATACAAATTTTCCGTAGATTTTGCAAAAATACCACCGCTCAATAAAGACTTTTCAATAGTATTAAGTCTTTATTGGGGTGGCTATGGCAACTCCGAGAATGTCTTCCGAGGGCTAAAAGTATCCAAATAGTTTGGTAGTGAATTACCATAGGGACGTTGATTCCTGCACTAAACCGTTTACAAATTTCATCAATGATAAAGTACATAAATGGGGTCAGGCATGCAAACATGCGGTGTTTCTGTTAACTTATCCTTTGTTAGCATTTTTATTCCTCCAATTTCCTCATAGCCTTTTCGATTTGTCTCTCGAAAGACATTATTTCTTTTTCCCAGAGGGCTATACACCCTACAATAACACTAAATTATCTCTGTGTATCGCCTCGTCAGAGTATTTATATCCAAGAATTCCTTCAATCTCCGATGTTTTTTTGCCCTTTATTTTATCAATTTCAGTAGAAGAATAATTAGTCAGACCTTTAGCAATACGGTTCCCTTCCGAATCAACACAATAGACTGCATCACCTGTTTCAAAATTACCTTTAACTGAAATAATTCCCGATGGAAGGAGACTCTTACCACCTTGTATGAGGGCCTTTGCAGCACCTTCATCGATGATAAGGTTTCCTTTTGAACGACTGCCGTATGCAATCCACCCCTTTCTTGAAGGCAATTTTTCCTTTTTTGGCTTAAATACAGTACCGCAGTGTTTACCTTCTATAAGAGACTTGAGGATTCCATCTTTTCTCCCGCTGATAATATGAACTATAATGCCGTGGCTTATCGCCCTTTTTGCAGCAAGGATTTTTGAATACATTCCGCCTGTGCCAACTGCGCTACCTGCAGTGCCTGCCTTTGCCTCAAGTTCAGGCGTTATTTCCTCAACGTATTCTATAATCTTTGCCTTTGAGCTACATTTCGGATTCTCGGTATAAAGCCCTTCAACATCTGATAGTATTATAAGCCTTTCTGCCTCTATAAGACTTGCAACTAAAGATGCAAGATAATCATTATCGCCAAACCTTATTTCATCAGTTGCAACAGTGTCGTTCTCGTTTATTATTGGAACAATCTTGTATGAGAGCAACGTAAGAAGCGTGTTTTTGGAGTTAATGTATCTTTTCCTATCAGAAAAATCATCACGTGTCAGTAACACCTGTGCTACTTTCTTCCCATAATCTCCAAAGCTCTTCTCATAGGCCCACATGAGACTGCTCTGTCCAACTGCTGCTGCAGCCTGTTTGAGTTTTATATCCTTTGGTTTTCCCTTTAACCCGAGTTTTTTCATGCCTGCAGCAATAGCTCCTGATGAGACTATTACAACATCATATCCTGTATTGTGTAATTCAGCTATATCACATGCTATAGATGATATTCTTTTTGTATTAAGACCTTCTTTTTCATCAGCAAGTATATTACTGCCAATTTTTACAACAAGCCTCTTCATACGATAATCCCTCTTTATGTTCTTCCTTAAAATTATACATCGACAGTGGTTCTAGTGTCATTAGGTTTTTCTAAATAAAAAGTATTCTCCACTGTCTTCTCCTATCTATATCTTTCAATAAATTTCATACCCTTTTCATATAACGGCCTTTTTTATATACCGGTTTTGAAAAATAAAAATGTATATATTATCTTTTCCTATATTGACAAATTTAAATAACTTCAGTTAATATTCAGAGTAAGTGTATCTCACTTACTTGTTCTTTGAAAAATCTAAAAAAGTGCGTAGCATACCTTAGTCAGTTTCAAATCTATTAATGAGAGTTTGATCCTGGCTCAGAACGAACGCTGGCGGCGTGCCTAACACATGCAAGTCGGACGGATCAAGCAAGGAGCATAGAGCAGAGGGCAAAGGGTAAAATGATTTTATACTCTAAGCGCTATGCTCCATGCTCTTTGCTTGGTTAGTGGCGGACGGGTGAGTAACACGCAGGTAACCTACCCTAAAGCTGGGGATAATCCGCCGAAAGGCGGACTAATACCCGATAAGACCACGAACTGAGATGTTTGTGGTAAAAGGAGCAATCCACT
>Ga0315282_10013329_pt1 | contig 12414 bp, 8 predicted proteins | sample YL17G07_20_MG_FD_203693 | JGI IMG/M metagenome (GOLD analysis project Ga0315282, IMG submission 203693) | Sediment microbial communities from Yellowstone Lake, YNP, Wyoming, USA - YL17G07_20 | ecosystem: Environmental > Aquatic > Freshwater > Lake > Sediment | place: USA: Wyoming | collected... | reverse complement strand
CTTCAGCCTCTCCCCGAGCGCTTCCTGCGTCTGCGCCTTCTCGAAAATGAAGGACCGCGCCTTCGGCGGGAAGACCGTGACCTTGCGCTGACTGTCAATGCCGGCCTTGAGCTCCCAATACGGATCGCAGGTGGCTGCCAGCGAAGCACACATGTCCAGGATGAACTCCCGGGGCTCGGGCAGCTTGATCTTGTCGTTCCCCTCTTCCTTGTACTTCCTGTAGTCAACGCCGAAGAAGAACCTGAACTGTTCCTCGAGCTCGATGAACACGTTCTGCCGGCTGCGACAGTTTGTCAGGCGTTCCTCCCAGCACTGCCTGATGCGCTTGACGCAGGCTTCGATGGAGAAGTTGTCCTCCATGAAGTTCTCGCTCAGGACGATCTTCTCATCAATCTCCTTCTTCAAGCTCCCGGCCAGGTCTTCGGCGGCGGCGACGGGGTCCTCGTCCTTCCTTGTCTTAGTGTACAGGGCATCCCCGAGCTTCCTGACGAGGGACGGCGGGAGTTCCTTGAGTTCGAGGAGGGCGGCGATGCCGTCCTTGGACATCACTGGCTTGATTGTGCGCTGGTGGAACCTCTTCGTGTCGAACTTCGACAGGATTCCTTTCTCGGGCTCTTCCGCCTTGGCGAAGAGCATCTCGTAGGGGTCGCGGCCCTTGCCGACGGCCTTGTCGCAAGCGGCCCGGCCTTCCTTCTCGTAGGTCCGCGCCAGGCTGGTGCAGGCCTTCAGGACAACGTCGTTCAGGCGCTGCTGGACAGCGGTGAGCTCCTCGCGCCACGCGTCGTAGTATTCCTTAGTGGCATCACGGAGCACCTCGTAGTTCCAGTAGAGCAGGGCCTTCTCGGTCATCTTCGTGAGAATCTTGATCTCCTCATCGTTGAAATGCCTGCCCACGAGACCGCCGTACTCGCGCTTGGAGAGTGCCCGCGCCTGCACCTTGGGGTTCGCGTCGTCGGACATGGCCATCTTGGCGGGGAGTTCCCGGATGTCGGTTTCGAGCTGCGTGCCGAGCTGCGTCAGGAGGCTCTGCACGTCCAGGACGGAGCCGGTGTCTTTGAGGAGTCTCTCGATTTTCTGTCTGGCAAGGGCTACCGGGTTCACCTTGAACGCGTCCACGACCTCCTTGACGGCGCCCCTGGCTTCGGTCTTCATGGGCTTCTCGAGGAACGCGAGCTGCTCATACACATCGTCGGGGTTGTCGGCGGCGAGGGCTTCCTTGAGGCCGTCGAGCTTCTTCTTGCCGTTGGCGTTGTTGATCAGGACCTGGAACGCTTTGGCGAGGAAGTCGCCGCGCTCATCGGCCACCAGCGGCTGGTCGGTGCTGGTCAACTGCAGGTCCAGCGACGTCTCGGCGAGGAATTCCTGGAACGCGGCCGTCACCGGCTCCTTGTGCTGGTCCGTCAGCTTGCCGGCCGCTACTTTGCTGTATTCGGCCTCGAAGAACACGCGCAGGGAACTGGCGGGGACTTCGAAGACGGCGGCGGCGACGCTGGCGTACGGCGCGCTCGTGTTCACCCCCGTGTTCTCGATGGCGCTGTTGGCGACCCGCCCGTAAAGGGCGTTGCCCACCATGTCGTGGTACTGGTCGTTGACATCGAGGACCGCTCTGGTGCCGCGGCCGAAGATGAGGAAGGTGTTGTGGGCCGGGCTGTTGGCCAGTTCGTCAACCTTCTCATCTAACTTGATGACCGGGATGCTGGGGTTCGCCATGTTGGGCAGGCTGTACTGGATGTGCGGCACGCCCGTCGGCCGCTTGCCGTGGACGTTGCCCATCCAGGCGGAAATCTCGGAGAAGCCTGTCAGCGAATTCACGCACATGCGCAGGCGCTCGACGCTCTTGGGCTTGGCGTGGTTCTTGAACACCTCGGCATCATACAGGAACACGGCGGGCCGCGGCTGTTTGCCGAGTTCGTTGAGCATCTGGCGGATTTTGAACGAGAGCAACTGCCAGCAACCGCGCCCCGTGCCGCCGGCGAGGCTGGCGACTAAGCAGAAGTTCAACTGGTCCATGGGCGCGCCAGCCGCTCCTCCCTCACCAGCCGCTCCCTCAGTGCGCAGCGCCGGGTGGCGCTTGATAACGGCATTCAGCAGCTTCTTGAATTCCCGCTCGATCTGCTCCATGCTGCTCCACGCCAGGAAGTAGGATATCGGTGGGCACTGGCCGGCGCCCTTGGTGAGCGGGCTGACCTGCGAGGCGCGGAAGGGCTTGGGGCGGCCGTTCTCATCCGGCTCCCACCACCAATGCTCCAGCAGCCGGTTCAGCTTGTCGTTCGGGAGCTTGGCCTTGGCGAAGGGCTTGACGAAATACTCATCCACGAGCGGCTGGAGAATATCCAGGTTCTTGGAGAGGTAGATCGTCGCGGTGTACGGCGTCCCGACCCCGCGCATCTGCTCCTTGATGGTGCTCTCGAAACTGTTGAGCTGGGCGGCTTCGGTGTCAACGGCGACGTAGAAATAGTCGTTGTCCACCGTCTCGCGCAGCCTCTGGTCCTCCGCCAGCAACTGGTTGAACCGCAGAATCGTCTTGATCCCCGAACCGCCACACCCCACGATGATATTGGCCGGCATTGTCACGCCCCTCCTTGTCCTCTGGTTCCCCAGTCCCCGGAAAGTTTCATCTGAGCGTCTGCCCCGCCCACCACACCACGGCGCCCACCAGGACGACCCCGGCCAGGAGGATGATCCACACCTGTCCGCTGCCACGCGGGTCCTTCCTGGATGTCAGCCGCAACCTGACGTTGCGCGTCTGGTCCTCCTTGTCGCTCGCGTCCCAGCTCTCGCTTATCACAACGCACACGTACTGGTTGTTCACCCAGTCCCCATCAAAGGCGTAGTTGCGCGGCTCCTGCGGGGTCAACGTCCCCTTGGCCGTGCCCAGCTTCAGCTCGACCCCCTTGCCCTGTCCTCTAGTCCAGTGCGGGCTGGTCTTAATCAGGTCCCGCATCGGAACAACGCCCTTCTTACACCAGCGGCTCCAGAAGCCGAGTTTGCCGATGGTCTTCGGCGGACCATAGTCCTCGGCCTTCGTATCCAAGTGCTTTCGCAAGTCCTTGGCGGTGGCCGACGGATCAAGCGCCGTCCATTCCACCGTCCATGCCTCGAACTTGTTGCCTAGGAAGTACCAGCAGACAAGGAAGAAGAGCAGCAGCGCGGGAACCGCCACCACGAGGAACCTGACCCACTCGGGCCTCCGTACCGCCAGCAGCGGGAAGGTCGCGCGGGACTCGACCGGCTTGCCGTCCAAACCCGGCGGCCCCGTTACGATCAGTTCGAGCGTGTGGAGACCGAGGGTCTTGAGCGCGACGGAGGCCGCGCCTTTTTCCAGCGGCTGGCCGCCAAGCACCCAGCGCGACCCCACAACCGGGCCCGTAGACTGGTCCTTGAGTTCGAGCATCATGTCCGGGTGAATCTTGGCGGGGAACGGCTTGGCGGCGGCCTTGAGCTCCTCAGCGACGACCTTCGGATTGGCGGTAACTTCCATCGCCTTGCCGCCCTTGCCGACGACCCTGGCCTTGATGCTCTGCAGGCCCAGCTTCTCGAACTTGTGCGGGACGGGGTTCAGATTCGTCACGGTCAGAGGTTCGGTGCCGTCGCCGAAATCCCACGTGATGCTGACGATGTCCTGGTCGGTCTTGATTGAGAACGACGGCTGGGTGCCCCACGGAATGGTCGCGGCCGGACAGACGATCTCGGCCTTGACCTCGGGGTAGCAGACCGTGAATTGCCTTTCGTCGGCAATCGGCCCCGCCGCCTTCAGGTTGTCGGGCAGGATGGCGGCGACCTTGGCGGTGACATCGAGGTCTGTGGGGGACTCAGGCCAGGTGTGTTTCAGGCGCGCAACGCGCTTGCCGCCTTCAGCGGCCACGCTGGCGGCCGCCGCCGGGACCAACTGCGGCTGGTCTTTGGTTGCGAGGCTCCACGAGACCTGGTCAATGCCCGGCCCCTCGACCTCGGCCTCGAACACAATCTCCTTGGCGAATGGGACCCGCTCGCCCTGCGCCGGTTTCACAATCCGGACGGCGCGCTGCGGCGGCTCAATGCGGAAGCTCTGACTGTCCACCGGGGCTTTGGCTTTGAGTGCTTCCGGCAACACGCCGGCGACGCGGACAACAGCGTCGAGCCCGCTCAGGCCTTCCTCGAAGGTGTGCTCGAGCCGCGCGATGCGCCGGTTGCCCTCCTGGGCGATATTGGACGGCTTGTCGAGCAGCGGTTCGGGGCGGCCTTTCCCCTCGATGGTCCAGCGGACCTGGTCCATGTTGGGGCCGATGACCTCAGCCTCGAATCTCACCGGCTGGCCGAACATGAGCTTGGCGCCGGGCGCGGGGCTGATCAGGCGTATGGCGCGGCCCTGGGCGTCAATGCGGAGCGGAATCCTGTAGGGCGCAACCTCGATGGCGACGCCTTCGGCGAGAACGGCGCTGGCCGTGACTTCCACCTCGGTGATGCCCGCGGCTTCCTCGAAAGTGTACTCCATCGTCGAGCGCTTCTGGTCCTTGTCCGTATCAACGGGCCGCTCCACCTTGAACACCGGCGCGGCGGCGCCTTTGGGCGTGAGGCTAAAGTTAACGGCGCGGATCGGGCCTTGGACTGACGCCTTGAACAAGACCTTCTCGCCGTAGGTGAAGGTCTTGCCGGCCTGAGGCTCGACGATCTGCACGGAGGGCTTCGGCAGCACGTCGAGACTCAATTCCCTGGACATCGCCGCAGACCGTTCGGAGCTGGCGATGACGCGCACCGAGTGCCTGCCCGGTTCGATGAAGGTGAAGGGGCACTGGTCCCCTTTGCCCGGCGCACCGGCCAACTCGTCGCCGTCAACGAGCCACTTGTACTTGCGGATGTCACCCGTGCCGGTGCAGGTGAGCTTCAACTCCGTGCCGGCGAAGATGAGACCCGCCGGCTTGTTGACGAACACGTCAAGAGAGTCAATGTGCAGCGTCAGCTTCTTCTCGATCTTCCCGATGGCTCCGGCATCCACGCTGACGGTCACCTGGACATCGCCCGGTTTGTTGTAGGTGTGGCAGAGCTGCGGGCCTGTGCCGGCGCCGTCGCCGAAGTTCCACAGAATCTTTGCGCTCTGCAGCGTGTTGACTTCAAAGAGGATCGGCCTGCCAACCGGGAAGGTCGAGCCGTCGCGCGGCTTGACGTCGGCATCGGCGACGTCGAACGTGCTCTTCTGGAACAGCACGGGAATCTCTGTCTTGCCGATGGACTCGACGCCCTTCATCCGCGGATACGCGATCCGCAGGCTTGCCTGGTACTCGGCGTCGGGCCGCAGCGCATCCGCGCCGGCGACTTCCAGGGCCAGATCGCCGGCGGCGCTGCCGAGCGGGCAGGTCCACTTGCTCGTGGCCAGCGAGACGGGCGAGCTGGGCTTCGGGATGAACTCGACAGAGCCGCTCAGCGGCACGTTGGGGAAGTCGCGCTGCAGGACGGCCTGCCAGTCCTCAGAGATGCCGAGCGTGAGCTTCACGGTCTGCTTGGGATTCTGCTTGGGGCTGGGCAGTTTCAGCTCGGCGGGGGAGATATCAACGTCCACGAGGCGCCGCACAGCACCGCCTTCGGAACCCTCGGGAGGCGGGACTTTGTTGAGCCGTATGACCAGCTTCCTGTTCTCTTTTTCGAGTTGCGCGATCTTGGCGTCAATGGAAGTCTTGTTCCAGGTCTTCGATCTGTTGTCCTCGCCATCGGTGAAGACCTTGACGACCGTGAACCTGATGGCCTGTCCCTGCGCCAGGCGTTCCGCGTGTTCCAGCGCTCTGCCCCAGGCGTCGTAGAGGGCCGTTTCCCCATTTGTCGGGGCGCGATATGTGACGATGAAGCGCTGCACGGCCTGCCGGTCTGCGGGTTCCATGATCTTGAACTCGTTGACCGACTCAACCTTGTCCGAGAAGACGGCAATCCAGACAATGGAGTTGAGCTTGCAGTATTGGGCGAACTCAACCGCCCGATCCTGGAGTTCTTCCCATCGCGTTTTGTGCGCGGGCGTCGGCGTGTCCATGGAACCGGAGCGGTCGAAGACGAACAGGTAGGCGGAACTCAGGCCGTCTTCTCCCGCCGATAGCTCAAAGCATATGCACGAGATTGCGCAGAGAACAGCCGGCAGCAGCCGCGAGAAACGGGTGTCGGCAACATAACCGGTTGGCAGCCCTGGTGCGACGCGCCCCATGACTCTCCCACCCCACATGCACCTTGTGTCTATTGCTTTCTGGTGCTCTACCTTAGCGAGTCCGGATGGCAAAGGCAAGCACCTTGTTGAGCCGCACACGTCACGGAGGGATTACTGCGCAGCGTACAGTTTCTGACACGCGACGGAGGGATTGTTATGAGAGGATACGCCGGCCTGCGCGTCCAGCGCGCCGCGCAGATTGGCGGACGCGGAGGAGAGCCTACGTCTTGATCGTGATCCCGCCGATGTAGGAGCCGCCGCCGACACCAAGGATCGCTCTGCAGTGTGGACACGCGTACACCGGCACCGTCTCATCTTTCCGTGCGGGAGGCGCACCCGGGTCGGCCGCTGCCACAGGCAGGGGATAAACCGCCAGGATGCCGATGGTCTTCGCGCAGCACGGGCAGATGGGGTTGCCGTGTTCAACGTCAGGCATACGGATCTCCTTTTCTCTGCCGCAAAGGCCCAGCGCACAACCGCTCAGCGCCGAACCGCGCTCGTCTCCTCAGCTCGGATGAGTGCCTCGAGTTCGTCCATCTTTGCCCGAATCTCCCGAACCTTGCTGCGCATGGCTCGCACCAGGTCCTTTCGGACCAGCGGGCCATCCGCCGCCATTGGCTCGTCCGGCACAAGGAAGACACGGGATTTCGGCGTGACACGGCCGGCATACTTGCCGCGTACCATATTCTTGAACTCGTACTCGGGCAGCATGTCCGGATCTGCCAGGCGTTTCTTACGCTTCCTCATAACGCCTCCTCTCGCGCGGCGTTGCTTTGCGGGCGCTGATGATGCGAACTCTCTCACCGCGTTCACAGTGTACCACAACAAGCACGCGCTGGCGACTCGATCTGCCAATGGTGACGAAACGGTCTTCGGCGGCCGTGTTGGGCTTCGAATCGCTCTCGGTTCCCGCGAGCGGATCGCAGAACACCGTCATGGCCTCCAGAAACGAGACCTTGTGAACGAGCTCGTTCGCTCTCGCCTTATCCGGGTCCCACTCGAAGTCCAAATCTGGAGAGCCGGATTCGCGCGCAGCCATGTGATGGCCTCACGTCCTCTGTTCCCGCAGCGCCTTCAGCTTCTTCTCCAGCAGCGGCCTGATGAGCGCCGGATCGCCCTTGCCTTTGAACTCGGCCATGCACTTCCCGAAGATGGCGTTGATAACGGCGTCCTTCCCGCCGGCGTAATCGGCCACCAGCTTCGGGAATCTCGCCAGCACGGCGTCAACGACCTGCTCGGTCGCTCCCGTGTCGGCGACAACCAGCAGGTTCTCCTCCTGCGCAATCTGCAGCGCCGGCTTCTTCGTCTCCAGCATTTTCGGGAAGACGAGCTCCTTGGCGGCGTTGCGGTTGAGCCGCTTCTTCTTCTCGACCAGATCAATCAGCTCGACGATAGCCGCCGGCGTGACGCCGCAGGTGTCAATGCTCAGGCGGCGTTCCTTGAGGATGCCCTGCAGGTCGCTGGCGATCCAGTTCGCCGCGGACTTCGGTGCGATGCCCTGCTTGAGCACCGCTTCGAAGACGTCGCCCATGGGCTTGTCGTCGGTCAGCACGGTGGCGTCATACTCGCTTAAACTGTACTGCCCGATGTAGCGCTGCTTGCGCGCCGCGGGCAGTTCCTCCTGCCGGGCGCGCAGCCGTGAGAGCGTGTCTTCGGTGACCGTGATGGGCGGCAGGTCCGGTTCGGGGAAGTAGCGGTAATCCTGCGCCTCCTCCTTGGAGCGCATGGTCCGGATTTCACCGGTGTCGCCGTTGAAGAGGCGGGTCTCCTGCAGCACCGTGCCGCCGAGGACATAGATGGCTTTCTGCGCGGCAATCTCGGCGATGATGGCCTGTTCCACAAAGCGGAACGAGTTCATGTTCTTGATCTCGCGCCGCGTGTTGAACGCGGCCTGTCCCACGGGGCGGATGGAGACGTTGGCGTCGCAGCGCAGGGAACCTTCCTGCATGTTGCAGTCGCACACACCGATGTATTCGAGGATTTGCGCCAGCGCTTCCATGTAGGCGCGCGCCTCGGCTGCGGAGCGCAGGTCGGGCTCGCTGACGATCTCGAGCAGCGGCGTGCCGGCGCGGTTGAGGTCCACGCCGGAACTGGTGTCGCCATGAACCAGTTTGCCCGCATCTTCCTCGATATGTACGCGGGTGATGCCGATGCGCCTGGTCTCGCCGTTGACCACGACGTCCAGATGGCCATGCTTGGAGAACGGCAGGTCGTACTGGCTGATCTGGTAGTTCTTCGGGAGGTCCGGGTAGTAGTAGTTCTTGCGGTCGAATTTCGTGAGACCGACGATCTCGCAGTGCAGCGCCAGCGCCGTCTGCAGCGCGAACTCGAAGGCTTTTGCATTCGGCACGGGCAGCGACCCCGGCAGGCCAAGACACACGGGGCAGACCTGCGTGTTGGGCGGTTCGCCGAACTTCGTGCCGCAGCCGCAGAACATCTTGGAGTCGGTCTTGAGCTGCGCGTGGACTTCAAGGCCGATCACGGGCTCGTAGACAGTTGTCGCCATCGCAGGGCACTCTCGCCTCTCGGGTACGGTCAGGTCGCGCCCAAGATAAATGGAACGCCGCAGGTTGCCAAATACCAAACCTCAGTGGAACCCCACGAACGCCGCTGCGGGGAGCAGAGATGATGCACATATGGCGTTCCCGGGGGGAATCGAACCCTCAACCTGCGGATTAGAAATCCGCTGCTCTATCCAATTGAGCTACGGGAACGCGGCGGACTGGCAGCATTATGTGCCGATTCCGAGCTTTGGCAAGAGGGCTTCGGTCGCGGGAAAGGCTTGCGCCCGGCGCACCGGTACGCTACACACAGGCCATGTGCCGGTTCTCGGAATCACTCATAGCGCTGCGTCATCTGCTCTTGCTGTGGACCGTCGCCGGCCTGTGCGCTCAGGCGGCGGAAACGGCAGCACCGAAGGTCGAAGCCTGCCTGGATATCGCGCCTGTGTGGTCGGGACATCCGGTCGGCTTCTGTCTGATGACCCGCGACAAGCACCAATTCGCAGCGTTCTACGACGCTCAACGGCGAATGACCGTGGCCGCTCGCACGCTGGATTCCGACACGTGGCAGCTCACGCACCTGCCGCAGCACCTCGTCTGGGACAGCCACAACTACATCACTATGGCGATTGACGACGATGGCTTCATCCACGTGAGCGGCAACATGCACTGCGTGCCGCTCGTGTACTTTCGCTCGGCGAAACCGCTCGACGCCGCAAGCCTGCAGCCCGCGACGCCGATGGTCGGCGAGAAAGAGAATCGCTGCACGTATCCGCAGTTCCTGCGCGGGCCGAAGAACGAGTTGCTCTTCACCTATCGCGACGGCAGGAGCGGCAGCGGCGATCAGATCTACAACGTCTACGATCTCAAGACGCAGACCTGGAAACGCCTGCTCGACAAGCCGCTCACCGACGGCAAGGGCAAGATGAACGCGTACTTCCACGGCCCGGTGCGCGGTGACGACGGCTACTTCCATCTGTGCTGGGTATGGCGGAACAGCGGCGACTGCGCGAGCAACCACGATCTGTCCTACGCCAGGAGCAAGGACATGGTGCGATGGGAGCGCAGCGACGGCAAGCCGCTGGAGTTGCCAATCACGCTGGAAACCGGCGAGAGCGTTGACCCGGTGCCGGTGAAGGGCGGCATCATCAATGGCAACAACAAGATCGGGTTCGACACGAAGGGCCGTCTGGTCATCACGTACCACAAGTATGACGCGAAAGGCTTCACGCAAGTTTACAGCGCACGCCTTGAAGACGGACGATGGAAGACCTATCAGACGAGCGACTGGGATTATCGCTGGGACTTCAGCGGCGGCGGCTCGATCAAGTTCGAGATTGGCGTGGGCGCGGTGGCGCGCGAGAAGGACGGCGGACTCAGTCTCAGCTATAGCCACAGCAAGTACGGCGGCAACACGTGGCGTCTTGACGAGCAGACGCTCAAACCCATCGGGACCATCACGCGGCCGCCGTCGCGGCCAGCGGAGACAGGCAAGGTGGAGTCGTCATTCACCGGCATGGCTGTGAAGTGGGCCGCAGATATGGGCGCCAGCGGCGAAGAAGGCGTGACCTACGTCCTGCGCTGGGAGACGCTCGGCCCCAACCGCGACCAGCCGCGGCAGCCTCCGCTGCCCGACCCGAGCATGCTCAGACTCTACAAGCTGAGGAGATGAGCCAGCGAATGCTGATGGGGGAGCTTCATGGATCAGGCGTTCATAGATTTGTTCAAGGCTGAAGGCGTGCTGCGTCCTTCGCGCGACGGGAATGCGGAAACCGTCTTCCGCTTCGTCAACGCGGAGGCCGGCGAGATCGAGATTGAGTGCGCCGGCGGGGCGAAGCGTTACACCCTGAAGCCTCTGGCGGACCTCTTTGGCAAGGGCTACGGCGAATCGTCCATTGACTGGCGAGACGAGAAGTACATGCCGCTCCTCTTGCGCATCGAAGAGGAGATCATGAACCACGACGACGCGGTGCCCGACCTCACCGATGGACTCGTCAGCCTGACGCTGGATCGAATGGCGCTCAATCCCGCGACTGCGCCCGGCAACGATGTGCTGTGCCGGCGCCTTCAGCTTGGGCTGCGAGTCTTGTTGAGCGGGAACGACTACTCGAAGCAGGAAGTCAAACTGGCGATCAAGAAGATCGCGAAGTCGGTCAAGCTGCATACGTGGCATCGCGGCAACCGAGGCTATCTGGACTTCATCCGGCAGCAGTTTCGGCGGTAGACCGAGCAGACGTCACGCCGCGGTGTCGGGTTCGACCACCACGCGGTGGCCTTCCACCTGGATGACCTTGATGGGCGTGTTGGCATCCACGAACTTGCTTTCGGTCACAACGTCAACCCGCTCACTGCCGATCAGCGCGGTGCCGCCGGGACGGAGCGGCGTGATGGCGCGGCCCTTTTGCCCCAGCAGGTGCGTCATCGGCGGGGCGTCCGGCGAACTTTGCGTGCCGCTCTGCAACTCCTGCTTGTGTATCAGCGGGCTGCGCTTGAGGAAGTGAATGCCTGCCCAGAGTGACAGCGGGAAGAGCGCGATGTTCAAGGCGGTCATGAGGTAGCCGAAGGATTCCGAATGACGGAAGCCGAGGTAGGCGCTGGCGACCGCCATGGCCAGCGCGGCAAAGGTGAAGCCCCCCATGGATGGCGTGAGCATTTCCAGAAAGACCGACACGATCATCAGCAGGCAGCAGACGAAAGCCCAGAAACGAATGTCCATGGTCCACCATCGGGTTACGAACACCCCAATGGTACTCGCCCGCAGCCAAAAGCCAATGACGAATGACCGGTCAGAGCGCACGCACGACCAGGTTCCCGCCGGCCACGCGCAGGACCACGACCTGCGTGCCGGGTTCGATGAAATCGCCTTCCGAAACGGCGTCGTAGGTTATGCCGCCGAGCCTGATCTTCCCCGCCGGGCGCAGGATGGTCTCGGCGATGCCGTGCTGCCCGACCAGCGCCATGAGCGGCTCGGGCTGCGGCGCCAGCTCCTCGGCCACAGGCGCCGCCACCGCGGCGGCGGCGCCGCCGCCGTGCGCCGTGGACTGCACTTCGGCGCGCAGCGCCAGGCGGCTCAAGCCCGGCAAGCTGGCGCCTTTGAGCAGCGCGGTGACAATCGCGGCGGCGATGGCGAGCACGGTGATCGCGGCCCACTTCAGGCCTTCGGTCAGCACCTGCATCTCCCAGACTGAGCCGCCGCCTCTGAAGAGGTTCGCGAGGCTGACGCTCTTGGGCAGGAACGCGAGTACGATGGCCAGCAGCACCATGCCGAAACCCACGAAGCCCATCGCGCCAAAGCTGGGCAGGATGAACAGCTCGATGGCCACCAGCAGGGCGCCGGCGCCGAAGAGCGCGACCTCGAGCAGGCCCGCGTTGTCGGAGAACACCTGCAGCCAGAAGAACACACCCATGCAGAAGCCGAAGACGAGGTAGCCGACACCGTGGCCCGGGGCTTTGAGTTCCCAGATCAGTCCCACCAGGCCGATGACCACCAGGAGCACGCGCCAGAGCGGGTGGCCCAGGAAGCGCACGACGCGCTCGGTGACCGTGATGTCCGCGCATTCGATCGTGGCCGGCGTGACGCCAAGCCCCAGGAGGAGTTCATCGGTGTCCGCGGGCAGGCCCATGGCCAGGCCGACGTTGACGGCTTCGGTGGCGGTGAGCGTGAGGATCTCGCCTTTCTTCTTCCACGTACGCACGATGGCGGGCTTGACGCGCAGATCGGCATACTGGTCGGCGGTCATGAAGCGG
>Ga0315282_10013328_pt1 | contig 12416 bp, 13 predicted proteins | sample YL17G07_20_MG_FD_203693 | JGI IMG/M metagenome (GOLD analysis project Ga0315282, IMG submission 203693) | Sediment microbial communities from Yellowstone Lake, YNP, Wyoming, USA - YL17G07_20 | ecosystem: Environmental > Aquatic > Freshwater > Lake > Sediment | place: USA: Wyoming | collected... | reverse complement strand
CTTCGTCCCGGTCCCTGAGCTATGAGCGAAGAGGAAGAACAACTCGAGGAAGAGGCGGAAGGCGAGATCGCCCTGCTCGGCATCAGCCCTGAACCTGCGCGCGGCAAGCGCTGGTACGTCGTGCACACCTTCACCGGTCACGAGAACAAGGTGAAGGCGAGCATCGAGCGGCGAGCAGCATCGCAAGGGCTGGGGGACACGATCGGGCGCATCCTGGTCTTGACTGAGGAGGAGCTGCGCGGCACTCGGCGCGGCAAGCGGCAGGTGCGCAAGCACAAGCTCTTCCCAGGCTACGTCATTATCGAGATGGAACTCGATGACCGGACGCAGCACCTCATCCGCAGCACGCCGGGCGTGACCGGGTTCATTGGCCCGGGGCGTCAACCGGTGCCGCTGGAGCGCGCGGAGATCGAGAATATCCTCTCGACGCTGGGCGGCGAGGAAGCGCCGCGGATGCGCGTGGCATTCCAGCGCGGCGATATGATGCGCGTCATCTCCGGCCCCTTCGAGAACTTCCACGGGCGCATCGAGGACCTCAACGTTACGAAGGAGAAGCTGACCCTGCTCATCTCGATTTTCGGCCGGGATACACCGGTCGAGGTGGATTTCGCGGACGTCGAGAAGCTGCAGTAGGACCCGATCTCCGCTGCGAGAGATGAGGAACGCGCGATGCGCAGAGACGGCGCATGCGCAGGGCGCGTGGTAGTGGGATATGGCCAAGAAAGTCAAAGCAATCGTCAAGCTTCAGATCGAAGCGGGCAAGGCGATGGGCGGGCCCCCGGTGGGGCCGGCGCTGGCGCCGCACGGTATCGATCTGATGGGGTTCATCAAGGCTTACAATTCGGAGACGGCATCGCAGGCCGGAAGCATCGTGCCCGTCGAGGTCACCGTTTTCGAGGATCGCTCGTTCACGTTTGTGCTTAAGACCCCGCCCGCGTCGCAGCTCCTGAAGCAGGCGGCGGGGCTGGAAAAGGGATCGGGCACGAGCGGGCGCCAGACCGCGGGGCAGGTGACGCGGGCGCAAGTGCGGCAGATCGCGGAGACCAAGCTGCGCGACCTGAACGCAAATGACATCGAGAGCGCGATGCGCATCGTCGAGGGCACGGCGCGCAGCATGGGCATCGCGGTGGTGGAGTAGCATCATGGGGAAGCACGGCAAGACATATGTCGAAGTCGCCAAACGGATCGACCGCGACCGCCTGTACCCGGTCGACGAGGCGCTCGCCCTGATCGTCAACGGCCATCGGACGAAGTTCGACGAGACGCTCGACCTTGCACTCCACCTTGGCGTCGACGCACGCCAGGGAGAGCAGATGGTGCGCGGGACCGTTGTGCTGCCGCACGGCACGGGCAAGACGCCGCGGATCGGCGCCTTCGCCAAGGGCGAACGGGCGGCGGAGGCCGAGGCGGCGGGGGCCGATGTCGTCGGCGCCGAGGATCTGGTGCAGCGCATCGAGGGCGGGTGGAAGGATTTCGACATCCTCGTCGCCACCCGCGACATGATGAGCATGGTGGGTCGGCTCGGCAAACGCCTCGGCCCGCGCATGCCCAACCCAAAGGCGGGAACCCTCTCGGACGAGATCGGTAAGACGATCCGCGAGTTGAAGGCGGGCAAGCTCGAGTTCCGGATGGACAAGGCAGGGGTCATCCATGCCCCGTTCGGCAAACTGTCATTCGGGCCGGAGCGGCTCAAGGAGAACTTTGTGGCGCTGATTGCGGCGGTTCTCCGTGCCCGGCCGCCGGCTTCGAAGGGCCAGTTCCTGCGTAAGATCAGCATGTCGTCCACGATGAGTCCTGGCGTGAATGTCGATCCGGCCGATGCCTCGGCCATCGCGGTGGGGGCTGAGTAGAGCTGGTGCGGGAGCAGATGCGCGCGGCGGGGGAGTCGAAACCGATCGCGCGCGCAGCAGACAGTAACGACGGAATAGGCGTCGCCGAAGACAGCAGGTGCTGAAACGCTTAAGGGGCCCTTGGGGCCCGCCTGCCGAGGTGAGTGAGAGCGCGCGCTGCGGCGCGTCGTCGTCCCTCGCTTCGGCGGGGGACTTTTTCTTTGTCCGAAGGGGGCGCGCGACCCGCGTTATACCACAGGGGCGCTTTACCGGCGGCGGCGCGCTAGCCGGAATCTGATGGGCAGGAGAGCGGAATGGCGAAGACAGACAAAGAAGCAACGGTCGCCGAGCTCAGCGCGAAGCTGCGCGGATCGTACGGCGCAATTGTCACCGATTACCGCGGGCTTCCGGTAAAGGCGATGGCTGACCTTCGGCGCCAGCTTCGCACCGCGGGCGCGCAGTACGTGGTGGTCAAGAACACCTTGATGCGGCGCGCCGCGGAGGAAGTCGGTTGGGGTGAGATGTCGCAGGCGCTGAGCGGGCCAACGGCGGTAGTTTTCACTGTGGACGATCCCGCCGCGGCGACGAAAATGATATTGGCATTCGCCAAGCTGTCGGGGCTGCCACAAGTGCGGGCGGCGGCCATCGCCGGCAAGCTGTACGGATCCGAGCGGATGCAGGAGTTGGCGACGCTGCCCGGGCGCGAGACGGTGCTGGCGATGTTCATGGGCGCGCTGCAAGCCCCGGTCGCGAATCTGGTGAGTACCCTTCAGGCGCCTGTGGCAGAACTGGTGGCAACGCTTGAGGCGATAGTGAAGCAGAGAGAATCCGCGGCGCAGCAACCGGTTGCGCCGTAGGGCCCGGATTACCCGTGATGAGTGTCATGGATGATCCGCGTGCACCAATGTGCGGCTCGTCCGGCGGCCCCCGACGACGCGGTCGCGAAACAGAGACAACCCAGCAGGAGGAAGAGATGAACGTAGATGAACTGGTTGAGGAAGTACTGAAGTGGCCGATGCTGGATGTGGTTGAGTTTGCCAAGAAGCTGCAAGAGCGGACGGGTGTCACTCCGATGGCGGCGATGGCGCCGGCGGCCGCCGGCGCGGCTGCTGAGGCGCCCGCCGAGGCGGAAGAGAAAACCGCGTTCGACGTCATCCTTACCGGCTTCGGCGACAAGAAGATCCAGGTCATTAAGGCGGTGCGCGAGGTCACGACGCTGGGCCTCAAGGAGGCCAAGGATCTGGTGGAGGCGGCGCCCAAGGCGGTCAAGGAAGGCGTTACCAAGGACGAGGCCGCCGCGATTAAGGCCAAGATTGAGGGAGCCGGCGGCACGGCCGAAGTGAAGTAGTCCGGCTGCTCGTTTCGCTGCACGGGCCGCGGCAGAGATGGTTGAGTAACCATACGGCCGCGGCCCGTGTGTGCGCAGGGGTCTCCGATCGGGCCATGGCGGCCTGCGCGCAACGATGTGACGGGGGCCGGAAGTGTGGAATAAGCTCTCTGGCGAGGTTCATGCATTAGAGTGACACGCCTATCCGGAGCAAAGGCCTCCCGAAAGAACCTGGTGACACTGCGTGTCACTCCGGAGTCGCGCCGCGCGCGACAAACGTCCGGAAGAGTCCCGTGTATCAGCGCAGCACCGCGCTAATACACGAGACTCCATAGGCGTCGACGCCACACACACGCCGGAGAGCAGCAATGAAGGTTTCCGAGGAGTTCGAGCAGGCGCTGAGCCGTTTTCGCCAGGTGCTGCGGACGGGATGCTGGAACCTCGTCAACTGCGGCGCGGCGAAGTATCGCTGCGAGGCCTTCAAGGATGGCCGCAGTTGTTTCCAGCAGCCGTCAACGCCCTGCTGTGACGTCAACCGGCAGCGGTGCGTGAGCTGTCCGGTCTTCATCCGCCTCGTCGAACTCCCCAAACGCCCGCACCGCGTCCTCGTCACTACCGACAATCTCCGCATCGAGGCGGATTTTCACTGCCCGGTCGGAATGCGCATCCTCGACGCGCTCAATGTGGATCAGCGGGAGTTCATTGCGCTGACCGATGTGACGGTGTCGGGTTTGGGCGGCGACAGCGAGAAGCGCGAGGTTCCATTCATGGCCGTCAGCCGAGCCAGCATCCGCGCTCTCATTCCGCTCACGGCCACCGGAGCGGGCGCCTTGAACGGCGCTGCCGAAAGCGCGGCTATGCCAGAGCTCGCCGACGACGAGGCCGTGACTCCGGTATCATCGCGGGATTGATTCGGCGACAACCCGAAGCATTGCCCGCCGCCACGCGTCGGTCGAGCAGCCACCCTCTGACGCCGCCATCGTCGTCGTGGTGCGGGTCGAGATACGGATCCCGGGATCGCGGCGAGAACCGAACACCGCTGGTGCCCGGTCAGATTCCCACGCGCTGCAGCGAGCGCATGCCCTCCTGTGCCACCATGTAGGGGTCAGCCGCCCAGTAGTCCTCGTTGAAGAGCTCCAGCGAGTAGAACCCCGCGTACCCCTTGCTCGCGAGCGTCGCGGCGATAACCTCCAGCGGAAGCGTCCCATCGCCCGGAAACACCCGATCGCCGTCTTCGACCTCCGCGGGAGGCAGGTCCGGCGCATCGTTGATGTGCACCAGGAAAACCTTGTCGCCCGTCAGCGGTTCGAGGTCCTCGAGGTCAGACCCTCCCTTATAGAAGTGGAACGTATCAATGAGGAGCCCACCATTGGCTCGGCCCGCGAGCTCGACGATCTGCCATGCAGTGCGTACATCCTTCACCTGCTGCGCGCCGCCGACGAACTCGAGGGCCACGCGCACCCCGAAGCGCCGCGCAAGATCGCACAGCTCACCGAAATCGGACGCCGCCTCCTCCAGCTCGCCGGAGCCGTTTGAAGCGCACGCTGCCACGCATCCACAGTTGAGTGCCTGGGCCATGCGGAAGGCATGCTCGGCGTGCTCGTATGCCCTCGCGCGCGCACCCTCTTCGGGGTACATCCAGCCTTCGACGAAGCAGAGCTCGGCGGCTGCCAGGCCGTGATGCTTGAGCGCACGGCTTATGCCTTCGATGCCCTCACCGTCGCGGGCGGCCTGGTCGGTTTCGTCAACCCACAGGCCGACTCCATCGTACCCGGTGGCCCGCGCTATCTCGAGCTTCTTGGCCAGCGGCACATTGCGTATCGTGATGAGGTTGAGTGCGCGCTTGAACGACACGATGGTGCTCGCTTCCTGCGCGCATTGCTCGCGCGCGTTCACGCCAGTCGATCGGGGTGACGGAGGGCCGGGCGATGCAGCAGCGACCGCGCCCGAGTTTCCCCGTGTCGCCCGTCCCGTCGTTGAGTGCTGCCCCGCGCCCCTATCCCAGATCGGGCAACCCCAGTTGCTTTGCCTGCGGCGGCGTCGGCGGTACCTCGGGTTCGGCCAGCTCCCTGCGGAGCAGCGCGGCAGCGCGCGCCATGTCCTCGACGATGGTATCGCGCAGGCGCTCGTTGTGCAGCGCCGCAGCGGGGTGATACAGCGGCACATAGATGATGCCGCTCTTGCGATAGGCCTTGCCGTGCACCCTCGAAATCGAGGTGAGCTTTTCGTCGATCAGCGCCGCCAGGGCGAACCGGCCCAGGGTGAAGATGGCGCGCGGCTTGATCAGGGCGATCTGCGCGAGGAGGTATTCGCTGCATGCGGCAATCTCCTCGGGCTTCGGGTCGCGGTTGTTTGGCGGGCGGCACTTGACGACGTTGGTGACGAACACATTGTCGCGGCCAATGCCGGCGCGCTCGAGGAGCTCGTTGAGAAACTGGCCGGCGGCGCCGACGAATGGCAGCCCCTGGATATCCTCGTGATAGCCGGGCCCCTCCCCGACCAGCATGATGTCGGCATCGTGACGGCCATGACCGGGCACCGCATTCGTGCGTCCCCGCCATAGGTCGCATGAGCGGCACGAGCTGATCTCGCGATGGATTTCCTCGAGGGCGGGGTTAGCCTGCATTCCTCACGCCTACCGGGCTTCTTGGACTTGATCGGCGAAGCGTCGGGCTCGCGCCGGTGATGTAAGACCCATCACGTCTCATGCATAGCCGTGTCAGGCGCCGGACTCACGGCCGCCTCCCGGCAGCAGCCCGAGCCGCCCGAGCTCTCGTGTCAGCGCCTGACGGCAGCTCTCGGTGGCGGGCAGCAGCGGCAACCGAGGATTCCCGGCAGCTATGCCCGTCATCTCGAGTGCCGCCTTCAGCGGGCTGGGATTCGTCTCGTAGAAAAGCGCCTTGACCAGAGGAAGCAGATGGTAGTGAAGCTTGCGCGCCCCCGCGAGATCCCCCGCCTCCACGCAACGCCACAGCTTCACCCACTGATCGGTGGCGACATGTGCCGCCGCCATGATTCCGCCGTGGGCGCCCAGAGCGCCGAGCGGATACAGCAGCGCATCGTCCCCGGAGAGGACGTTGAAGTCCTCGGTGCGAGCGATAATCTGCATAATCTGCTCGAGGTCGCCGCTTGCCTCCTTGATGCCGACGATGTTGGGGACGCGAGAGAGCTCGATGGTGGTCGCCGCCTCCATGTTGACGCCGGTGCGCTTGGGGATGTTGTACATGATGATCGGGAGCGATGTGCTGTCGGCCACGGCGCGGAAGTGCTCGACGAGCCCGGCCTGGGTCGGACGGTTGTAGTAGGGGCATATCAGGAGCGCGGCATCAGCGCCGATTTGCTCGGCGTGCCGGGTGAGGGCAACCGCTTCGGCGGTGCTGTTGGATCCGGTGCCCGCGATCAGGAAGGCACGTTTGGCGGTAACGCGTGCCGTGAATTCGATGACTTCGCGATGCTCCTCGTGCGATAATGTGGCGGACTCGCCCGTCGTGCCGCACGGCGCAATGCCATTGACCCCGGCGGCGATGAGGCGATCGATCAGGGCCGCCATCGCGTCCCGATCGAAGGCATTGGCCTTGTTGAAGGGCGTGACGACCGGTATGTGAATCCCCGAGAATCGGGCTCTGGGCATGTGGGTCTCGCGCCTCCCAAGCGCAGTCGAAGCAATCCAGACGGACTCGGATCCGTGCCGGTGCGGTCCGACCGCATCGCGGACCACGGTCAGCCAATGAGGCACTTATGGAGCGTCCGCACCGCCTCCGTGCGCCGCTCCTCTTTGACCAGAAAAGACACGTGGAGGTCGCCGTCAAGCGCCCCGAACACGTCGATCCCCGCATCCCGCAGCGCCTGCTCGCCTTCGCTGTGAACGTGCGGCGCTCGCCCCCGCACGCCCTCGCCGACCGCCGATACCAGGCCCCATGCTTCTTCGCTGAACTCGGCGGTCGTGTCGCGGTCGAACAGGATATGCTCGATGATCGACACGACATTACGGTACTTGCCGCGCTTGACCGCGAACTGAACGCGGCCTTCGTCCGCCGGAAGCTGGTAGTGCAAGATGCGTTCGTTGCGCATGGCGCCGCTCAGTTGCCCCGCGAGGCGCCCCTCTTCTGCCGGCACCGAGAACAGAATCAAGTTGGCAATGTCGGGGATTCCCGTCACCAGCCGCCCGCTCGGCTTGCCTGTCGCGGGCGAGACTTCCGTGCCACGCGCGTCGGTCTTGAAGTTCTTCACCACGAGCGCCAGCTGGTGCTTGCGCGCCATCACTGCCGCGCTGTGCTGCAGCACGTCCGCGCCCAGCGCCGACATGGTGACCATCTCATCATAGGTCAGGCTCGACAGCGCCGCCGGCCCCTTGCCTTTGTCGAAAAGCTTGGGGTTAGCAGTCATGACGCCGTCCACTTCCTTGAAGATCTGAAGCGGCGCGACGCGCAACTCGTCGCCAAAGGGCAACGTCGGCGTGCGAGCCAGGGTCACCGCCAGCGCGACGGCGGTGTAGTCGCTGCCGCCCTCGCCCAGGGTCGTAATCACGTGACGCTCCGCGGTGACGCCTTGAAAGCCCGCGACGAATACGATGCGGCCTTCCTGCAGCGCCTTGAAGATCTCGTGGGGGCGAATGTCGATGATCTGAGCGTGCCCGTGGTACGAGTCCGTGATCAGCCCCGCTTGCCCGCCGGAAAGAGCGATGGTGTCATAGCCCTTGGACTTGAGGAGGTGCGCCATGGCGACGGTCGAGATGATCTCGCCGCACGACATAAGAAGATCGAGCTCTCTAGGCTCGATCTTGGGATCAATCTGGCGCACCAGCTTGACCAGTTCGGCGGTGGAGTAGGGTTGCCCCTCGCGCCCCATCGCCGAGATGACCGCGACCGGCCACAGTCCTTGGTCGCGGCACTCCATGATGCGTTCGGCGGCCATGAGTTGGTGGTCGTGCGACTCCGTACACGTGCCGCCAAATTTCTGCACTACGACGTTGACCGCGCCCTGCTCCTCGAGATAGCTCACCCTACTCCCTCACAACAGCCCCATGGCGACCAGCTGCTCCGCGATTTGCACCGCGTTGAGCGCCGCGCCCTTACGCAGGTTGTCGGCCGCGACCCAGAGGTTCAGCCCATGCGGCACAGTTGCGTCACGCCGGATGCGGCCGACGTACACCTCGTCGGTGCCGCTGACATCAACCGGCATCGGATAGCAGCCCTCGCCGGGGGCGTCGGTGACGCGGATCGGGTGGTAGCCGTCGCCGTATGGCGCCCACGACGCTAGTAACTCCTTCGCGTCCGCGGGCGCAAGCTCCTCCCGCAGCTCGAGATTAACCGCCTCGCAATGCCCGTTGAAGACCGGGACGCGGCAGGTGGTGGCGGTGATGCGGATCGATTCGTCGCCCATGATCTTGTGGGTTTCGCGCGCCAGCTTGACTTCCTCGGAGCAGTAGCCCTCGTCGTCGAATCCACCGATGTGCGGGAAAACGTTGGCGGCGAGGCGCTGCGGCAGCGCGTCGCTGATCGGGATGTTCTCGCCGTGAACGACTGCGGCCATTTCGGCCTCGAGCTGGGCCACGGCGGCCGCTCCGGCGCCCGACGCCGCTTGATAGCTCGAGACGACGACGCGCTCGATGCCGGCAGCGTCGTGGATCGGCTTGAGCGCGACGACCATCTGAATCGTGGAGCAGTTCGGGTTCGCGATGAGATTGTGGTGCTCGCGCAAGGCCTCGCGGTTGACCTCGGGGACGACCAGCGGCACCTGCGGGTCCATCCGGAAATCATTGCCGTTGTCGATGACAATCGCGCCGCGCTTGATCGCCTCGGGAGCATAGACCACCGCGGCCCCTTTTTCGCCTTCGGTGCCCGCGAAAAGGGCGACATGGCAGCCGTCGAATTCCTCGGGCGCGGCGGGGCGAACGTCGTAGCCGTGTCCGTCGACCTCGACCGTTCCTGCGCTGCGCGCCAAGACCGTGATTCGCGCGGCGGGAAAGCTGCGCTGCCGCAGCACCCGCAGGATCTCCTTGCCCACGGCGCCGCGACCAACAACTGTGACGTTATAACTTCCGGGCATTGCCTATCACTCGCTGATGGCTCACGCGCGCGACGCTGCAGTGGAGCGTCGTAATGGTCGAGCCGTCTGCATCATAGCATGGTCATTTTTCCGTTGTCAAGAAAAGTGGAACTCGCGCCCAGGAGATCCGCTCTTGGGCCATGTATGCTCACCTTGGAAGGGAACCCAGCCCGCTGACGCAGAGCCTGCCGAAGGGTCTTCGACCGGCGCCAGAAACGGAGCTGCTGGAACGTGCGCACCGCGCACGATGGCGCGTCGGCGGTGCGGCGGCCATCCTGACGACGCGCTCGGAGCCATGAATGCTCCAGGCTGATCGCGCGAGGCGGCCGGCGAGGCGACTGAAACGATGGCCCGCCTCGCAACTGCGAGGCGGGCCGAAAGCGTGCAGCACGCGCTGCGTGACGCCGGACGATGGCCAGTCGGTCGGGCCTACTGGATCTCGTTCGGCATCGTCAGGATCGACATCATCTCATAGAAGCCGATGCGGAGGTACTTGACATGCCCATCCACAAACGCGGCGGGCACCGAAACCGGAATCGTTGGCGGCGTTCCCCCCAGCTCTGGCGGCATCGCGTGCGTCATCGAGTACAGGTCGCTGTACCCCTCGTGGTCGCCGTAGGAGTTGCAGCTCACCATCATCTTCCAGACCGGGTTGTCGAACTGGCTGAGGGCGTTTCCACACACCCAGTACTGCGCGGGGTCATCGGTGTCCGTGACATAACCCAATGATCGGGCGATGTCCCACAACGCGCCCGCATAAATGCTGTAAGTCGCGGGATCTACGCCCGAGCCGTATGGGTAGTGCAGGCAGCCATAGAAGTACGAGCCGACCCACTCCCAGTTGTCGGGAGCCGCGTCGTGGAAGTTGCCGACCTTGAGCGCGCCTTGCGCCGGTCCCGACGTCAGCGCCTGCTGCTCGATCCCGAACGGGGGATACCGGCGGATAAGGGTCGGGCACTTGAAGATGTCGATGCTCTTGACGTAAGGGCGCAGCAAGTCGGGAAGCTGCCAGTAATCCTTTGAGCCGAGGCCTGCGGCAAGTGCGTCCGCGACCGTGATCTGGTTGTCCGCCGGCTCGATAGCATGTGACGTGTCCTGGAACCCGGTCGCACACGCGATGGGCAGCACCTCATCGTAGTCCTGCGCGTACATGATCGCCGCCAGTGCGATCTGCTTGAGGTTCGACATGCAGGTGGCTTTTCTTGCCGCCTCCCGAGCTCGCGCAAAAACCGGAAAGAGGATGGCCGCCAGGATTGCGATAATCGCAATCACGACGAGGAGCTCGATCAAGGTAAAACCGCGATCTTTTCGCATCTCACGTTCCTCCTTTGCCCCCGCAAGTATCTGCACTCCTAGGGCTTGTCATTCAGAACGTCCGGACCCGATCCCCCCAGTTTCGGCGACGCCTGGCGCGCGCATCGAGCGATTTCCTACGCCCCCGCCGATGCCGCTGCGTTCCGGGCCAGACTCGGCTTTACCGCTGTATATTCATCTAGCTTCGAAACTGGTTCGCCAGGATCTCCTTTCTTTCCTTCCTATATTGCCGACGAATGACGGGAATAAACTTAACGATGTGTCGAAACACCGCCTGAACCGCCCGCCCGCATCGCGTCGTGCTGCCCGCAGCCCCTTGTTTCGCTGCGCAGAGAGTGGCTGGTTGCTCCGCTTCGTCCCGCGGGCGCCATAGACGCTTCTGCGGCTGATACCCGGCCGCGAGGCCGTAGTGCGGCGGCTGAACGGAACGGCGAGCCGACGACGTGTGTTCGCGGTTGTTTTTCCTGTTCCTCCTCAGTTTGGGTCTGTCACGCGTCGGTCCCGGCAGACTGTGAAGCGCAACTCGGGAGCACCAGTCTCGGGGCGCGACAGGTGGCCTTCGGCTCTCCCTCCGGCCTACCGCGAGTCGGCGCCCGCGCTATGGTTTGGCAATTCTGATGCCGAGATGACGCGGAGACGCAACCCGCTCGCGTTCCGGTCGGCATTAGGATCCCGACCGCGACAGGAAATCCTGTCGCTCTCACATAATAGGCGTTCTCGATGGCCCGGTGAAAGCGGATGTTGATCCCGCCGGGCCGACTTCGGCACATGACACATCTTCACATTCCAGATGGTGTTCTCCCGCCATGGCTGTGGTTGAGCGGCGCCGCCGTCGCTGCGATACTGATTCTCGTGGCGGCGCGCACGATGTCGAGGCCCCCGTTTGCCCGGAAGCTGCCCCTGCTTTCGATGACGGCCGCATTCGTCATCGTCGCCATGAGCATCCCGGTCATCCCCGGCTATGACATCCAACTCGCGGCGGTCGCCGGGATCATCCTCGGCCCGGCGGCGGCCATGATCGCCGCATTCGTCATAAACCTGTTGCTCGCGCTGATCGGCCACGGGGGCATCACCGTCGTCGGCCTCAACGCGCTCATTCTCTCCGCTGAAATGATCGCCGGGTGGGCGCTCTTCCGCGTGCTCAGCCGTGCATTGAGCCCGGCTCTCGCCGGCGGCATCAGCGCGTTTCTCGCGATGACCGTTAGCACCGGGCTGATGATCGGAGTGGTTGCGCTGGGGGCGAGCGCGGTCGGGCAGGTGCCGCTCGAAAACGTCGTGGTGATCGGTGCACCCCACCACGAGGGCGGGATTCAGGTGCCGCACAGCGGCGAGATCAGAAACCTCTCGCTGCGGCGGTTTGCGGCGATGGTGCTCGTCCTGGGCGCGGTGGGCTGGCCGATCGAATCATTCATCTCCGCAGTGGTGATCCGATTCGCCGCTAGAGTGAAACCGGATTTGATGGGTCTGGCGCCGACATATGAGCCAGTTTGACGTCGCGATCATAGACTACTGGTCGACCTCCGGCCGGAGCATGCTTCATCGCGCGGGACCGGCGCCGAAGCTGATCATGGCGGCGTGTTTCGTGGCTGCGGTCATCATCACCCGCCAGGCAGCGCTCCTGGCCGCGGTGTACGCCGTATGCGTCGGGCTGCTCGTGTCTGCGCGCGTGCCCGCACCCAAGGTGATGCTCATTGCCTCCTATCCCGCGTTCTTCGCGCTCCTCTTCGTCATCAGCGAATGGGATGGGACGTGGCAGACGCCCGCGCTCGTGTTCGGCCGCGCCCTCGCGGCCGCGCTGGCGCTCGTTACGCTGCTGGTTACGACCCCGTATCCGCGCGTCTTCAGCCTCCTTTCGCGTGTGCTGCCCGGCATCGTGGGAGAAGCGCTCTTCCTGACCT
>Ga0315282_10013327_pt1 | contig 12416 bp, 10 predicted proteins | sample YL17G07_20_MG_FD_203693 | JGI IMG/M metagenome (GOLD analysis project Ga0315282, IMG submission 203693) | Sediment microbial communities from Yellowstone Lake, YNP, Wyoming, USA - YL17G07_20 | ecosystem: Environmental > Aquatic > Freshwater > Lake > Sediment | place: USA: Wyoming | collected... | reverse complement strand
CTGGGCACTACTTGTCGGTGTCGGCGTATATGCTGAAAATCCGGAGCAGGATCGCCCGGATATGCTCCTCGAAGTCAATGATCTCCATGCCTTGCTTCTTCAGTCTCCCTGGTGGTCTGAGGATCATATTAAGGTGTTAGAGGGCGAGAATGCCACGGTGTCGAATATACTTGCAGGGTTACGGTGGCTTGACCATAAAGATAACAAAAATGACATTTCAGTTGTTTATCTGTCTACCCATGGGTTCCCGCTTGGTATTGATATTCCTCCGAAGGATGAGGCAGACGGGACCGACGAGGCACTCGTGAGTTATTGGGGTTTTGCATTTCCCATGGCCTTTATCTGGGACGATGAACTCAACGTCTTACTGAACCGTCTGGAGTCCAAAGGCGTGTGTCTTATCGTTGATAGCTGCTACGCGGGTGGTTTTAATGATCCACCGAATTGGAATATAACAAATACGGGTATTCAGCCTGCCCATAAAATGTCCGCCGGCGAATGGGTGAAGGGGTTTGGCGAAGACGTGCGCGGGCAGAAACGCGTTGTGCTCATGGGGTCGCGTGAAGATGAGCTTTCGTATTCTGGTGGATTTGGTCCCTATATCATCGATGGTCTCCGTGGATATGCAGACACCAATGGAGATAATGTTGTGTCGGCGGAGGAAGTCTTTTACTACGCACAGCCACGCAGCCCGATGCAGCATCCGACCATGTACGATGGGTATGCTGGTGATCTACCGTTAATAACGGTCAACCCGGCCATGCGCACTTCACATACGACTGCGATATCAGAACGTGCAGCCACAGTAAATAGTAATAATCCGCTTGAGCAGGTTGGTGTTTCTGCTGAAACTTCACAATTACGAGGATATGTCAAAGACGCTGGAACCACGATTCCCATTGCGAATGCTACCATTGACGTCCGTGGACGGATAAATCAATATGAGGACTATGAGAATCAGACAACAACCGATCAGGCTGGGTACTACAACATGCATGTTCCTGCAGGACGATTCCGTATCACGGCGTCTGCTCCAGGATATTGTGATAAGACCACACCATCGTACCATATCTATGAAAATCAAACCGTGTGGGTCAATATTTCGTTGTATCCACGACCGCTTGAAACCGCGACCGTCTGCGGGTATATCACTAATAATAAAACCTCTGGTCCCATAGGGTTGGCGAATGTGAGTCTATTCTGGCAGGGTAATCAAAATCAGTCGTATAGAAACGTCACGGTGTCCGACTCGAATGGTTTTTATCGAATGAGCGTCGCACCCGGGGAAATAGCTCTTGATGTTTCGAAAAACGGGTATTTTTCAGAAAGTCTCGAGGGATATACTGTGAGTGATTTTGCGACGGTATGGCTGAACGTGTCGCTCTACCCAAGTCCCGCTGAAAACGCGATTGTCTGCGGGTACGTCACCGACGATAAAACAGGCGATCCATTACCGGGAACACGTGTGGATGTTCTGTGGACGGATATCGCTATCGGCCACGAGTACAACAAAGAGGCGCTCACGAACGTATCCGGTTTTTTCAGCATGAACATCGCCCCGGGAGAGCTGTACGTTGACATCCGGGAGCAGGGATACGAGTACTATGATCCGTATCGTCATGATGCATTTGAAAATAAAACAACCTGGATGAATATCTCGTTAAGCACCGGAACTATTAGTGTCGACTTCGCGAGGCCATTGCGGGCGTTGTACATTAACGATAAACGGGTCAGCCCATTTGCGAAAGCACGAATTATCGGACCTATCACTATCGAAGCGTACATACCGGGATCTTTTTATGGACCCGGCCAAGCTGAAAAAGTCGAATTCTATGTCGATGGCGCGTTAAAAGCAACGGTGACAACGGAGCCGTATAACTGGACGTGGACGCAGAGAACCGTTGGAAAACATGTCATAAAAATCGTTGCTTATGACGCCGAAGGAAACAGCGCAAGCAAGGAACTAGAGGTCACAAAATTCCTCTAATTCTTTTTTTTATTTTGTCCCCCCAAACACAAATTTGGCAAGTAGGAATTCGTCATCAGAAATTATTCATATAATTAAAAATCCAATTAAAAAAATCTTTTTTCGTTGCGTACGACGCGTCATTTTATTTGGGAATAATTTGGGAACAAATTGGAATCAATTTGTAAAAAATCAATATAAAATAACTTTAACATCAAGGGTCTCAGAAACGCAATGGAGGACAGAAAATGAAACCAACAACCAAAAAATTGGTCGGAGGACTGCTCGTTGGCATACTCATCGCAGCCATTGGAGTACCCTTTGCCACCGGGCAGACCAACGGAACAAACCACGCCACAACCCCTCTGGTACCTTTTGAGGGGAGACATGGAATGAGCGAACTGGGGCCGTTCGTATCTAATTTAACGGACGCGCAGCAAACAGAACTTTGGGATCTGATCACGACCCTTAGAGACCAGAATGCGACCCCAGAGGAGATCAGCACAGCGATACAAGAGAAGCTCGATGAATTCGGTGTGCTGGATATGCGATTAGACTTTGAAATCAACCAAACCGAGCAACGACTCACTCTCTTAACAAGACAGAAAGAACTGAGGAACGAAGGATACAGCTGGGAAGAAATCAGAACCATCATCCAAGACGAATTTGATGTACAAAATACCACAGGACTCAGTCAGGACATGATGCTTAACAATTCATTCGAACGCGGACCAAGCGGGGGTTCACACGGTTTTATTCCTCCTGAGGAGTCAGATCAATAACGCTATCCCGCCCTTATGAGATCTGCGAGAAGGGAAAAAATCATGCATCGTTTTTCCCCTTCTTCATCTCATCGTAATGCCACCGTTGTGCCAGATTATAGCCATTTTTTTACCTCCCCCTAGATGTAATTTGGCACAACTCAATTTTTTTAAAAATTTGGGGATAAATTGGGAAGAAATTGGGAAGAAAAAATATAACCAAAAACGATGTTAATAGCATTAAAAAAAAACCACATGGGGGATTTAAAATGAATGAACTCTCAACCACGAAAAAAAAATATGTAAATAGGTACATCGCTGGATTTGCCACGATCATGATAGTGATGATGTTCATCGCTGGGTATGTCGTAGGCGGGTCGTTTGGTAATAATAGTAGCAGTGGCGGTGTATCCTCTACGACTATTGATAATTTACAACAACAAATCGATGCGTTGAAGCAACAAAAAACGAGCGATGAATACCAAAATATTACATATCTGTATAACAACGTTTCTCTAGCGCAGTTATATGACAATACTCGAAACTCTGTGGTCGTCGTCTACGGGATAGTGAACACGTACTCGTTTTTCGGGGCGCAGTCTTCCGAGGTGCAAGGGTCTGGGTTCGTGTACGATTACAACAACCAGATGGTCATCATCACCAATAAACACGTGGTCGCCGACGCAATGAACATCACGGTCACCTTTTCCAACGGAGACTCCTACCCTGCGACCGTCATCGGCTCTGATGCGTACTCGGATCTAGCGGTACTATCGGTGCAGGCACCTGCCGGGGAATTTAACCCAATTGAAATCATCAGCTCGTCCGTCCTTGAGGTTGGTGACCCAGTGATCGCCATCGGCAGTCCCTTTGGGCTCGGCGGAACCCTCACCACTGGTGTCGTCAGTCAACTCGGAAGGACAATTCAGGATTCGGTCGCGGGCAATTTCCCAGTGGCTAACATCATACAAACAAGCGTGCCGATAAACCCGGGTAACTCCGGAGGTCCTCTGTTGAATTACCACGGGGAGGTTATCGGGATCACCACTGCGATTATTTCGAATTCCAATGGCCTTGGGTTCGCGATTCCTTCAACGACCATACTGCGGGAGATCCCGGCCCTTGTGGCGACAGGCACGTACGATCAACATGCATGGCTTGGCGTTTCAGGTGTTGACATGAAATATTCAATAGCCCAAGAAATGGGTGTCAATGTCACCTATGGCTGGTTGCTTACTCAAGTAACGCGTGGAGGTGCCGCGGATAAAGCAGGGCTGAAAGGTGGAACCCAACAAGTGAATATCAACGGTGAATGGGTTGTCACAGGTGGAGATATCATCATCGCCGTGGACGGAACACGCATCATCAATGGAGACGTGTTTATGTCCTACATCGAGGAACACGCTGTGCCGAACCAAACTATCACTGTTACAATCGTACGAAACCACCAGGTTCTCGACATCCCCGTTGTGCTCGGACAGCGGCCGGCTGCGGCTTAATATAAATGATGAGTTGTGCCCATCCTTTCCTCTCTTCCTTATATTTTTTCCTCCCGGCACAACTCTTCTTTTTTTTAAAGGAATTTATATTACTGGAACATTTACCTTTGTTCCTATAGGAATTTTGGGGGTATTACTCTGCTGATAAGGATGAAAGCGCGATGCTGGTTTTTGCCGACCAGTTGAAAATAAACTAGGTTTTATCTCCAGATTATGGGAAGAATTGGGAATGATTTGGGAAAAATGATTATAAACAATTTTTTCCATAATATACATTATAGATATGAATTATGGAGGTTCATAAAAAATGAAAAAAATGAGTAAGAAACTCATTGGGGGACTGACGATTGTCACGCTCATTGCAACCGTGGGAGTCGTGTTCGCGGCCGCTCAAACCGACGGAACAGCGAAAAACAGTATCCTGTCAATGAATTTTTGGCGAGGACCATCGGTGAACGAGACCAACAAAAACTGTACCGTACCAAAAAATTTTTTCGGAAGAGCATCTGTGAATAGATACAGCCCATTTCTCTCTGATTTAACGCCAGCACAGCAAGCGGAACTCCAAACACTCATAACGACCTTAAAAAACCAAAATGCTACCCCTCAGGAAATACAAGCGGCAATACAACAAAAACTCGATCAGTACGGCATATTCGACAAACAGTTAGGTAACGAAATAAATCGTACTGAACAAAGGCTCCAGATATTGAACCGAGAAAAAGAGCTCAGAGCCGAAGGATACAGCTGGGTAAACATCACTGACATAATACAAAAAGAATTTAACATCACGGCTTTTGGTTGCAACGGCCAAGAAATGGGTTTCCCTTCTGATTTCCCACGAGGGTCACCCAAAGGCCCACATGGCCTCATGCCTGGGAAAGACTCAGACAACTAAAAGTCAGCACCTTTTCCCGGAACCATCAGAAGAGGAGACACACACTTTCTCCTCTTCATCACCGCCCCCTTCTAAAAATGGTTCTTCATTGATAAAAACCAAAACGAAGGAGGAAAAAACAATTGGGTACGAATTGGGAATGAATTGGGAAAAATCCCTATAAAACAGGGACACCAATTAAGGTACAACAAAAAAAGCGGACGATAAAATGAAGCGAATAAAAGGCCAGCTGAATAGTAAGGTGAAATCATGAGCGATGTCGTTATCGAACTTCAAGACGTGAAAAAAATATACAAGATGGACGGGGTGGAAACCCCAGCATTGCGAGGTGTTGACCTGAAAATAAACAAAGGGCAGTTCATCGCGATCATGGGCCCAAGTGGCTCGGGAAAATCAACGTTGCTGCATATGATTGGCGCGCTTGATACACCAACCTCAGGAAAAATCATTCTTGACGGCGTCGATATAGCAACCTTGAAAGAATCAGACCTCGCTCGGTTGCGGGGGAAAAAAATCGGTATTGTCTTTCAGTTTTTCAACCTGCATCCGACATTGACCGCATTGGAAAATATCGAGCTTCCGATGATTGTCGTAGAGAGGGACAAAAAGGAAAGACAGCAAAAGGCCCGCGAGCTATTACGTGCGGTCGGTTTGGAACATCGGGCGCATCATCTTCCCTCCCAGTTATCCGGTGGAGAGCAGCAGCGAATCGCGATTGCCCGCGCGCTCGCAAACGATCCGGATATCATCCTTGCAGATGAACTCACCGGGAATTTAGATACCAAAACGAAGGCTGAGATAATGAATTTTTTATTAACATTACAAAAGGAGAAGAAAATGACCGTAACCGTGATTACCCATGAGCTGGAGATAGCACAATATGCTGAAACAATCGTTCATATCGTTGATGGAAAAATAAAGGTAGGTGGTTAAAACATGAAGAAAACATCTTTTATAATCACGCTGGTATTAAGTAGTCTGTTTGTCGTCAGTACGCTGGGAGTAATCGATGCATCGGCGGCAGGACTGCAGGTGACGTTTACCACAAATCCCACAGTTGTCGCGCCTGGGACAAACGGGTATATCGAGGTGAATGTAAAAAGCATCGGGAGCGCGGCAAGCAACGTTGAAATCACGGCAAGTTCCTGGGATCCGACCGTAGTCATTTCACAGGGAAACTGGGATGTGGATGTCGGTAGTCTGGACAGCGGAGCATCCTCTTCGATCATCTACGAGTTTCGGGTTCCTGCCACAGCAGCCCCAGGTTTATATCAAGTGGTTTTCGAGATAACAGGAGGGACCGGGACGATCCGGCAAACCGCGGTCATCAGAGTGGAAGATGCGACCGTCTTGGATATCGCATCGGTGTCGCCATCTTCGATAACTATCGGAGAAGCAACAACCCTGACGTTTAATATCACAAATAATGTCGGAACCGATCTCCATAACGTTCTCTTCACATGGGTGGATTCGAACAACCTGATTCTCCCCGTCGGCTCAGATAACAGGATCACGATCCCGTCGATTGCTGCAATGAATCATACGGCGCTTCCCATAGTCCTAATGGCAAGCTCAGGGATTTCACCGGGTATTTACCCGCTGACCATAACCATGGAGTATTTTGATCAGACGGGAACCAAACAAACCATGGTATCGACGGTCGGTTTGCAGATCAGCGGTACCACGACCTTTGATCTTGTAGTACAACAATCAACAAGCGGAACAACATTTTCTGTCGTGAACACGGGAGCCAATGTTGCATCGTCGGTGATTGTATCGATTCCTCAGCAACCAAATTATCAAACGAGCGGGGTGTCTTCTTCGAGTTTGGGAAATCTCAATGCCGGTGATTACACTTTAGCGACGTTTCAGCTTACTTCAACAACAAGTAATTCGACATCTCAGTTCCTCTCCTTTAACAGAACGGGAACGGGTGTTCAAACAGGAAGGAATTTTAGCGGTCGAAACACGTTCACGAACCAATCCTTTGCAGGGCTCAGAGGGAATTCTCTGCTTGTTCAAATATCCTATACCGATGTGTTTGGCATACGGCAGACTATCCAGAAAGAGGTGACCATGTCATCCAGTTCCTATGGAAGCTCCACATCTCGAAGTAGTACGGGAACACAGAACAGTTTCAGTGGTTTGAGTCAATCACAATCATCTAGCGGCTCAGGCAATAGTCTTGTGTACATCGCGATAGGCGTTGCCGGCATCATCATCATTATCGGCATTATTCAATTAGGTCGGAAAAAGAAGCTCTCTCGTATTTCGAAATTTTTCAAAGGACGAAAAGAATGAAACTGGCAGATGTTTTCAAGCTATCATTGAATAGTCTGACCCATCGCGGGTTACGTAGCTGGCTGACCATCCTTGGGATCATCATCGGGGTTGCAGCAGTCATCGCAATGCTGTCAATAAGCGCAGGGATGTCTCAAACCATGAATGCGCAGATGTCAAGTTTCGGTACAGACGTTCTCACCGTAAGCGCAGGACGTACACGAGCACAAGGACCCACGGGTGGCTTCGAGGGAAGATTTCAACCCGGTGAAACAGGAGGCGGTTTCACACAAACATCTAGCACGACGTCAACAACGACTACACCAAAATTAACAGACACGGATATTACTGCGATATCGACTGCACAAGGTGTTGAAACAATATCTGGGATCATCACCGGACGTGCATCAGTCCAGTATCTCGCACAGACCGTGTCGGTCACTATTGAAGGAATTGATCCAACTGCGTGGAACACCATGACGACCGCCAAATTAGAAACAGGACGGCTCCTTGAACAAGGGGACGGTAACAGCGTCCTCATAGGGTATAGTGTCGCTCATGAGATGTTCGATTATAATCTTACGGAAAATACTCCGATAAAAATCGGGGGAAAAACATACAGCGTCGCCGGGATCCTCCAACAATCCGGCACCGGGGGATTCGGGGGAGATGATCGAACAATATTCATGACCATAGGGTCCGCACGGGATATCATTACCGGTCTGGACTCCAATCAATATTCCTCAATACAAATAAAGATAACAGACACCAATGCCATTGATCAAATCATACAAAACGTTGATCAGGTGCTCTATAATTCGCGGATGGTCACGTCGGACACCGCGGATTTTACGGTGACGTCACCAACAGCGATGCTTCAAACCATTCAAAGCACCATGGCGACGTTGACGTTTTTCCTGACCGGCATTGCGGCAATCTCCCTTCTTGTTGGGGCGATCGGGATCGCCAACACCATGTTCATGTCGGTGATGGAACGGACACGACTCATCGGTATTTTAAAATCCATAGGGACAAGGAACTCGGAAATCATGAAGCTATTTCTCACCGAATCAGGAATCATCGGCCTCATGGGCGGACTTTTGGGTGTATTCCTTGGGTTCATTGTCGTGGGCATTATCTCCGACGTGGGGATTAATATTATGGGCATGGGGAGAATGGGGACGAGCACGTCAGTTGCAATAGTGACTCCGAACCTCGTCCTGTTCGCACTGTTGTTCTCCACCATCATCGGGATCGTATCAGGGTTGATCCCCGCCAGAAAAGCAGCGAATCTGCAGATAGTAGAAGCAATGAGGAGCGAATAATATGATACGGAAGAGAAAAATAACCGTACAGTTAGGTGCCTTAAGCGTAGTATTATTTTTAGCTATGGTGAGTTTGAGTGGATGCACTACAACACGGACCGCTGACCAGAGTACCATCAGGGCTACCAATAACCTTATTGGGACTTGGGCGGGGAATGTGGAGGTGCCGATGGGAGCAAGTAACAATACGCCTGTTTCTCAATTAACCTTTCAGGATAGTACCGTGAAAGTCGCATTCTTGAATGAACGTGGTACGTTTACTATGAATTACACTTATTCGGTATCTGGGGAAACCCTGGTACTGCAGCCAGCATTTCCTGGGAGAGGCGGACTTGGCGGAAGCCAACCTTTTAATGGCACGCGCCCATGGAACGGGACCGGGCAATGGAACGGCACACGACCGCCGGGGAATGAAACGTGGTCGCCGAATGGCACCAGGCCGTACAATGGAAGCTGGCCGTCGAACTGGACGCGACCAGGGAATGGAACGCAGTTTCCTGGAAATGGGCGATCGTCTATGGAGATTTCTTTTACTTACTATCTCGATGAGCAAAACAATATATTATTTCTCAACGGGTCTCCGTTTACCAAAGTGCAGTAGAGAACCAAAAATCTTCAAATAAAAATTCTTTTTATGTCCGTATTCGTACCAGCATGGAATACAAAATGATGTTACTCACAAACCAAAGAGCGGCAAAGCTAAACAACGTAAATTGATGGAGTCTTCCTTCAAACATCGACACCGCAAGTATCGCGCCGGCCCACAAAATGGCGTTTGCGATAATGACCATGGAGATCTCTTTTTTCAAGGAACGGATAATATGGGTTGATACTGCATATGCTGTTATCTTGGAAAGGAGATGATAGGTTTCCTGACCTATTTCATTGAGCCGGTATTTCCCGTTTTGTTGGACAACGAGTTGTTCTAAGGCATTCAGATGGTATGAAAGTGAAGAGCTGTCTTCAATTCCAATAGAATTTTTTATCTCCGTAAAGGTCGCCTCTTCTTTTTCGCCGATGACCCGTACGATGTTTCGTCTATTTTCATGGCTTAACGTCTTAAAAATCCGGTCTTCGAGGCTTGTAGTTTCTTTTATTTGAGAGATATCTTCGGTCACGATATTCACCGCTGTTTTCTCGTAATGATTGACCAATATTTAAGACAGCGAGTGGAAAACATTTTACTAAAAAAAATTAGACTGAAAATCAACAAAATATTGAGAGGATATTTAAGCGCAACTTTATGATCTCCTTGTGGGGGTTATTAAAATAAAAACCATCACTTTGCCTCACTTCTCTTTTTTTTATACTCGTTAGATAAAATGAAACTCCTTTGGAATAGTATTTTCCTTTTTATAGGCTCATACGAAAAATAATATATATAAGATGTGCATTAGCAATGTATACGGGGGTAAAATACGTGAAAAAATTAATTCCAATTGTAATAATGGGAATGTTGGTCCTTAGCGGACTTGGGGCTGTTGCAGTATCAACTGACACACAAAAAGTAGAACAAGGAAAACAAGTGAAAACTACGTTTACTCATACGGTGTTTGCTGAGGATGGAACGGCGACATGGTGTGTTCATTGTCCGTACGCCCATGGCTCATTGAATCGCCTTTATCAGATTGGGACGTATCCATTTTTTTACACGTCACTCGTCGTTGACAAAAATACACATGCATCAGCGAGAACCGCCGAGTATAACGCCTATGGCTGGCCAACCGTTTGGTTTGATGGTGGGTATCAAACTGATTGTGGATCTTATGATAATTGGCAACAACAGATGAGTTGGTATAACCAGACACTTGTTCAGTGCGGTGCTCGGACCGTCGCAAATATCGATGTTGCGCTCAATGTGGCATGGCTCGGAGATGCAGCGATGGACATCACGATTGATGTTAAGAATAACGAGGCGAATCCCTATGCGGGGCATCTTCGTATCTATGTGACCGAGGTTGAATCATCAATGGGGTGGATTGATACACAAGGACATAAATATACATTTCCGTTTTTGGATTACGCGTTCAACGGGCCTATTACCATTGCCAGCGGGGACACATACACGAATACCATCAACTGGGATGGACACAACTATAATGATGGTAATGGTCATAACTTTGGATCTATCCAATATGGGAACGTCGAGATTATCGCAGCTGTGTTTAATAATACGATGCACCAAGGATACTCAAATCCACCCAGCGGAAATCCTTTTAACGCCTACTATGTGGACGATGCCGCCGGATTCTTGGTTGGTGGTAACGCGCCACCGAACGTGCCAAGTAACCCCAGTCCAGCAGATGGCGCGACAAATGTCGGTGTCAACACTGATTTGAGTTGGACCGGTGGCGATCCAGATTCTGGTGATACGGTAACATACGATGTGTATTTTGGAACCAGTAGTCCTCCTCCGCTTGTCGCCTCTGGCATAACAGGGACAACGTATGATCCTGGCACTATGACCGGTGCTGTCTATTACTGGCAAATCGGTGCAAAAGATAACCAAGGCGCATCTACCATGGGGCCGCTCTGGCATTTCGTCACTGTCGGCGAAGCAGCACCAGGTGCACCAACGGTTACAGGCCCTGCCAAGGGAAAACCAGGGACACCATACAGCTTTAATTTCGTATCGACTGACCCTGATGCGGACACCCTTTCCTACTCGATCGACTGGGGAGACAGCACAACGACAAACTTGGCTGGCCCGTACGACTCTGGAGTACAAGTATCCGTTAACCACACCTACAGCGTCAAGGGAACATACACCGTGAAAGCAAAGGCAAAGGACGTACACGGCCTTGAGAGCGACTGGGGAACCTTCCAATTCAAGGCACCGGTCTCATCAAATATGCCGTTCCTCCCATTCTGGGAGCAATTGTTTGAGCGATACCCGAATATTTTCCCGTTGCTCAGACACCTGCTGGGATACTAAACAATATCCCCTTCTTTTCTCTTTTTTTTTATTATTTCTTCCAGAACGTGCTAGTTAGAAATAGCGCTGGGGAGGAGATTTGAACTCCTGAGGCGTTTCCACCAGCGGTTTTCGAGACCGCCGCCGTGGACCGAGCTTGGCTACCCCAGCATCAGGGAGAAGCAGGTAAAAAGTTTAATCAAAGGCTTTTTTATATCGGTATCGGTTCCATGAAGATAAAAGTTAAGTTTATTCCTCGAAATACGTGTCAGGAGGTTGAGGTTCCACACGGCACAACTGTCACCGATCTCCTCCGGACGATGCAGTTGAGACCGGATGCGGTCATCGTCCTGAGAAATAACACGCCGATTCCTATTGATGATGTCTTGGAAAGCGATCAGGAACTCTGCTTGTTCCAGGTCGCATCTGGTGGATGACCAAGTTTTTTGCTCCCGTAGTGTAGCGGCCAATCATGAAGCCCTCTCGAGGCTTCGACTCGGGTTCAAATCCCGACGGGAGCATGTTATATATTAGCATGGATAATTCATGACGAAAAAAACCATACTTCAATAAAATCATTTTCTCATCGCACAAATCGCTTGTAACTTCTCATGTAAGAGACCTTTGAATTTATTATATTCTATATTATCTCTAATCTTGCATAAACATAGTTCTATAAAAATGTTTCAGAAAGAAAACCACAATCAGGGATTAATTTGAGAACAATAATGCAACAATGATTCGTCAGAACACTAACAAAGAGTTTCATGAGA
>Ga0315282_10013324_pt1 | contig 12417 bp, 17 predicted proteins | sample YL17G07_20_MG_FD_203693 | JGI IMG/M metagenome (GOLD analysis project Ga0315282, IMG submission 203693) | Sediment microbial communities from Yellowstone Lake, YNP, Wyoming, USA - YL17G07_20 | ecosystem: Environmental > Aquatic > Freshwater > Lake > Sediment | place: USA: Wyoming | collected... | reverse complement strand
TGCGGTTGGGCCATTCACCGTTGACGTCAAGGTGAAGGAGCTCTCCACCGCCGGATATGAGGACGTGAACCATGTTCATCTCCCTGCTGTGTAGAGCTCGGACTTCGGTAGTGTCTCCCATCAACGTTTCCGTCTCTTCTGCAGGATGATTTTGAGCGTTGCTTGCTTGTAGAAGCTTTGGTGCTATTTCCTGTACGAAGCGGTGTATGGTTCTTTTTGGCACGTGTATGCCGGTTGCCGTCTCAAACTCTAAGCTTGCGTCTCTGTAACTCATCTTTGAAGCGTACTCAGCCAGTGCAACCCGCAGGTCTTTTGAGTATTTGCGGCGTTTCAGGTCTAAGTATTCTAGGATAGGCGAGGCGATTGAGTTGTCAATTCGATTTCTGACTTTCTGCACCTTGAAGCTGATGTTTCCCAATAGCGTGGTGACTTTCTTCGTGTATGAGCCTGCTCTTTTGAATTTGAATGAATGTTTACGCGAGTATTTTGGTCCACACAGCTGCATTATGATTTGTTCTTGGCGTTCATCGATTTGGTTGATGAGTTCAGATCTTGAATGGGCGTTGATGTCTTGGATGATTTCAGCTAAATCTATATGGAAAGCCGCGTTAACGTATTCCAGGCTTACTTTCACCTCCGCTATGCTGTATTGCTTACAACACAACAGAGGCTGAAGGTAAGCCTATAATTCTAACCTACAAATGAACGGCACGAAAATCTTATAGCCCTTATAAAACTCACCCTCTATTGGTGCATTTCTTGATCTCTCTTGTCAAGACAATCGTCGTGTTCACAGCCCTCTCCTTCGCCTCCTACCAGGACCTAAGGACCAGAGAGATCGACGACAGGGTGTGGCTCGTCACGATCCCGATAGGGGCCGTGCTGACGTCGTTAGAAATCCTCACCACGCCGGGCTACCCCCTATTACTGTTGGTTTTCAGCCTGGGTCTCTCGGTTGTCCTTGCACTGGGCATCGGCTACATCGGTCTCTACGGTGGGGCCGATGCAAAGGCCCTCATCGCCATAGCCGTGACCCTGCCCCTCCCGCCATATTCCCACATTGGCACCTCACCGTTTTACGCCCTTACCGTCTTCGGGAATGCCGTTATCCTCTCCTTGGTGCTGATACCCGCATGCACCATTTGGAACTCGGTCTGGTGGATAAAAAGAAAAAGAAAAAGAAAAAGAGAAAGAGGAGGCCTCTTTGAAGGCCTCAAGGCGACGGGTCTTCAGAAGACCGCCGCCTTCTTCATAGGCGTAAAGGTAAAGTCGGAAACCGCCAGATCTGTGCACCTCAACCTGTTGGAAAAAACATCCGAAAACGGCGTCCATTACATAAAACTATTTACCAGAGTTACTGAGGATGAAGAGCCCAAGGCCATTGACAAAGAAAGCAAGTATGTCTGGGCAACACCTGCGATCCCGATGATCGTATTCTTTCTCTTTGGTTTTCTGCTCTCTTTTGCTGCCGGGGATATCATACTCAGAATAGTCCAATTCTTTATGGGCGCGATGGCTTAATCCCGAGCTCATTATAGCCCTCTACCACCGCCCTTATGGCCGCCTCGGTATCGCCGCCCGGCATGAACAGGAGGTGTCCGCCGCAACCGGATCTACAGTCCGTACTGCCGAAGCCCTTCACAACCTGCATGCCCTTGTCCTTCAAGACCGAGGTGAGGAGGCACTCGGTTCTGCGCTTTGATTCGGCGCAGACCGCAATGAAGGAATCTGCTACGGGCAAGAGGCAGTCTATGTGCCAGTGATACCTCCCACTCTCAATTGCGCCGTCCTTGCTACCACCTCTCCGTTCGAAGCGTCTCAGGTGCCTCTCGACCCTTGCCTCTACCCCGCCCGGTCCCAACGCCGAGCCTGAATAGATGTAGACGCCCGGATCAATGGCGAATGCCCGCCTGCCGATCATGATGGTGGCCTCTTTACCGACTCGCAGAATCAACGCGTAGCCGCCCCTCAAACAGCCCACCTGATGATGATGTAACCATTGGTGCATATTAATTATTACCGTTAAAAACTCCCCGCTTAATCCCTCCCATCGCTCTAAAGGTCATTGTTGGTGGGAATTTTTATTAGATGGGATGTGGGATATCTAACTTGGTGGTATAATTGGGCGAAACAGCGGTGAGGGTCGATGAGAAGGGGAGGCTAGTCATACCGTCAAAGATTCGGAGGGAGATGGGGATAAAGAAGATTATGACGATGAAGGTTGAGCGGGGCAGCATTGTCTTGATTCCGGTAGCGGATCCGTTAGAATCTTTAGGAAAGGTTGTGGTAAAAGGCACAAAGGACGTCGAGATGGATATCAGGAGGCTCCGCCAAATTGCTCAACGGGAACTCAGTAAACAATGAAAAACACCTTCTCATAGAGACAGATACTCTCCTCGCCCTCATTTCAATAGGTGATAGACACCACGATGAAGTCAAGAAGCTTCTTGAGAGCGTTAATGGAGGGTTGTACCTCTCCCCATACTCCCTTACAGAGCTGGATCTCTTAGTGCGCGCCAGAGAGATCCTATTTACTGAAACTAGGGCCTTCTACAGGTTATTGAACGATCTCATCGATTACTACGATATAGGGCTCCTCCCCCCTGAACCTGCATATCATGGTGAGGCCTACGAGCTTAGGTCAAAATACAGAGGGTTGACCTACTTTGACAGTCTTCATGCTGCGGTAGGAATAATCGAAGACCTAAAGCTGGTAAGCTATGATCAGGAATACGAGAAAGTAACGACCCTGAATTACAGTCGCCCAAAGGAGTTTCTCTAAAACGTCCAGAAGCTTTTGAACTCCATGTTCCTTTATCATGTCTGGCGCGAACATCTCATTTCTTGCACACGTTAACAAAATTCCTCAATATGGTCATACCCTTCGGTGTATCCGCCACCTCAACGTGGAACTGCACTCCGTAGACGGGCCTTCTCTCCTCCTTCAGTGCCTCCACCTCACAGTACTCGCTCTTTGCAAGCACCCTGAACCTTCCGCCGTCCTTCTTTACCTCATCGTTGTGAGAGGCCCACGCCACGAACTCCTCGCCTACGCCATAGAGTATGTCGTCGGGCTCAACAACCTTTATTGTAGTCTTCCCGTATTCCGGCTTCCTTCCCTTGACCACCTTCCCGCCCAGCAGCTCGCCGATCAGCTGGTGCGAGAGGCATATCCCCAGTATCGGGAACTCCGCCCTCTTGATAATCTCCGGAGTATTGCCGAACCTCTCCATGCCGTCGTAGACGCTGTGCGGCCCGCCGCCCATGACCAGCCCGTCCACCCCCTTCAGCATCTCCAGCGTCGTGTTGGGCATTACGAGCCTGCTGGATACGCCCAGCTCCTTCAGCGCCCGGACTATAAGGTGGTTGTACTGCCCGCCCATGAAGATTACCGGTATGTACATCACTATTCGAACTCCACTGTCGCGGGAGGTTTGGATGTCAGGTCGTAGCAGACGACCGAGACCCTGCCGTCCTCCATCACCTTGTCGGCTATCCCCTTTAAAACCTTCAGGGGAATCGCGGAGGGCTTTGCCGTCATGAAATCCCTCGTCTCCACCGCCCTCACTATCACTGCGTACTTCCCTGCCCTCTTTTCGCCGCCGTCTATCCTGTAGACAACCCTCACGACCTCCCCATCCTTGTGTATCACCTTCTCGGGCAGGCCGAAGAGCGCAGCCGGCTCCCTCTCCCTCCCTGACACAATCGCTATCTTACCGTAGGCCCTATTGTCCCCCTTCACCCCGGTGGCGAGCCACCTGAGGTACTCTACCCTTGCCTTGGGGAGTACCTGCGATACCGCCTTCTCGACCCCCTCTTTACTGGGAGACCTCTCGTCCTCGATGACAGCCGCAAGGTACTGCTTTGGCGCCGGGCGGAGCGCCCCGAGCCCCTCCTCCACCACCGATGTCGCCCTCCTCAGAACCTCCACCTTCTCCTCCGAGACCGGACCTATGCACCTCACCAGCAGGCCCGGACCCGGGAAGGGCTGCCTCTCGGACGCCTCCACCCTCGCGCCAAGGTACCTAGCGAGCGCCCTCACCTGGTCCTTATAAAGGTCAAGGAGCGGCTCCAAAAGCCTGAAACCGAACCTTTCGACGGTGTTTACCCCCAACTGTTCCAACACGTTGTGCTGGGTCTTGATCCCCCCGGAGCTCTCTATCCAGTCTGGGGCTATCGTGCCCTGTATCAATACGTCGCACTCCTCCCTCCTTGCCGCCTCCCCAAGAACGGTGTAGAACGTCTCCCTGAATGCCAGGCGCTTGGACTCCGCGTCGGTCTTCCCCTCCAGCGTCTTCAGGAACCTGTCCTTCACTAACAAGATCTTCAGGGGCAGCCCAAGCGACGTGAGCAAACCCTTGACCTCTTCCACCTCCCCCTCCCTCATGAAGCCCGTGTCCATGAAGAAGCAGACCAAGTCCTTGCCGAGCGCCCTATGCGCCAGCGCGGCGCACGCGGTGCTGTCCACCCCGCCGGACGTGGCTATGGCTGCCCTGCCCTTCCCCACGGCGCTCCTTATCTCCGCCACCTTCTCCTCGACAAAGGAGGCAGGGTCAAAGTCAAATGAACCCGATGAATCAGAAGCTGAAATCGCGTAGCCCTCCAGAGATAATTCTTCAGAATTCTGTAAAGTCTTCGTAGAATTTAAATATAGTACCAGGTAATTGGGATGCTAAGATTTGCTTGCAATAAAGAGCGTCAAACAGAACTACATTCCGTCTGATAAAGTATTATGAGAATTATGGCAGAAGACCACCGATTTCAATCGGTGGATGAATGCCGAAAGGCATAAAATAAATGTTGCAGGAGAATCGATAGAGGGTGTTGACAAAGGATGTTCGGGCATGCCGCCCTCGGATGGAGGGTTCCTTCGCACCCAGCATCCGACGGTGTACGGAGAGGGAGGGACGCCCGCACCTCTCCACCAGGAAGGCGTAAAGCCACGGGCTGGAGAAGAGCCCTGGGGCCTCTGCACGATGAAGGGTGCGTAATGCATCCATTGGTGAAAAGCTCTGGGCTGTGAAGCGGGAAGCCACCCATTTCAATGGGTGGAGGACATCACGGTAATGATTCGGAGATAAATCAGTATGACCTTTCCAAGTGTGTCAAGATAACGAAGATGTCTAAAGATATCGTTGCCTCATTTAAGAGAAACGATGTAAGAATAAGGAAAAGAATCGCCTCAAAATATGGAGAAAGGCGACACAGGCGGATCAATAATGTTGTTCACAGGATAACAAAGGATGTCGTTGAGATTGCATTAAAAAACAAAGCGATAGTTCTCGAAGAAATAAAGGGCATAAGGAAACTATACCGTAGGGGCAACTACCAAGGCCGTAAAATCGGGCGCTTATGAATTCTTGGTCCTTCTGGGAGGTGCAAAGGCAGATGGAGTACAAGGCACGATGGGTAGGTATTCCGATAATCCATCTGACGAAGGGCGAAACGAGAAACACCTCCACAACCTGCCCGAGATGCGGGGAGAGACTCCAATTCGGGCAGTATAAGAAGAGGCAGTTGTGGTGTCCATCATGTAAAACGTGGGAAGACCGAGACGTTGTAGCAGCAAAGAACCTGTCTCGGAGGGGCTGGATGAGGTTCGTCCAGTCCTTGCCTGAAAGGGCGAAAGGCGGGGCAGTTGAAGCGGTGAGGGGGAACCCTCTTCAGACGGAGGTAATCCTCGGAGTCGATGCCCCGAAGTGGAGCCTTCAGAAGAAGACTTGAACCACAGAACCAGCAAACTTAATCTTAAGCCTCCCCCAAACAACTTTCCGAGGATTGATGTTGCTTGCTGAACAAGATCAGGTCCGCCGTCGCCTCTGCGTTGAAGCCAGTGGCATCATCCATCGCTGCTCTGGGCCTCTCCCCCAACCAGATAACCGTGATAGGCCTCCTCGTCTCGATACTCTCAGCCTACGCGTTCTACCTCTCGTACCAGTTCTGGGGGGGCATACTTCTACTATTCGCCGGCTTCTTAGACATCATCGACGGGGCCGTGGCTAGAATTACAGGCAAGGTCACTAAGTGGGGTGGCGTCCTCGACTCCATCCTCGACAGGTACTCCGACCTGATAATCATCGGGGCGATTCTGCTCGCCGGGCTCTGCGACCCATTATGGGGGGTAATCGCCATGATCGGCTCCGTGATGGTCAGCTACGTCCGGGCCAGAGGGGAGGTGGAGGGCATCAATATGTCCTCCGTTGGGCTTATGGAGAGGGCGGAGCGGATGGTCATCCTCGCGGTATCCGCCATCGTGGGTTATACTTGGGCTGGGATTATCCTTCTGGCAATTTTAACGCACGTTACCGTCGCCCAGCGCCTCTGGTACCTTAGGAGGTCGCTGGCGAGGATGTCATGACTGCTCAATACCGCTAATGACACCTTCAAGTTCCCTGACTACTTCGCCAAATTCAGGTAATACTCCAAATACCAGCGGTCTCAGCTCTCCCTCCCAAAACCCCTGAACGGCGCCAACCCTGTCTCTAAACTCCCTGAGGTCAAAACTCTTGCCGTAAAAGGAGAGCTTATCGTTAATTCCAGCAAGATCCGGTTTCACGCCCAGTCTCACAGTAACGTACCATAGATCGTACAGGTCCCTTGCTGTATTCCGCGTCATTACCGCCCTCACCTTCTCGGAGACAAGCTCCCTGAGGTCCATTCCCCTTAAGAAGACGAGGGGTATCCCGTAGTATGCCTCGTCCAGCTTTACCGGCAATGGCGCGAGTCTGGGCCTGTCTCTCCTGCTCACCTCTACGTAAACGTGGCAGAGATCCTTCTCAGACGTGAAGAGCGGACCTCGGGCGCTTATCCGGAAGGACAGCACGTACCTGTCGTTCTTAACAATCTTGGCATCGTTCCCGACACCGAATAGCCGCAGAGTGTCGCTCACGGGCTCCAGCATTGATCTGCCGACCTCCTTAGCGGCAGTGAAGTCCAGATCCTCCGAGAACCTGTTCAGGCCATGGAAGAACCACAGGTAGGTGCCGCCCTTGAGCACGATCGGCTCCTCGCTCAGGGAGTAAAGCACAAGGGCCTGCAGGTACCTCCTCTCCTCCTGCCAAGGTTTCAACCTCCTTAGCCTCGCCAGCCTGCCTATCTCCTCCTCACCTAACATTCTCTTTCACCCACCTGATTGCCCTCCTTGCCCTGTAACCTCCTACACCATTAAACCTCCCAATATAAGACCTCAGCCGGTTCCGGTCCAGATCCCCGCCCACGTCTGCAAATAAGTGGGACGGTAGCCTCCCGAGGTAGACCACGTCCAGCACCGCCTTCTCTGGCGTTGCCACAAACGTATAGCTCCCCTTCTTCTCAAGGCGCTCATACCCGAAGAAGAGATCTGGATGAACCCGGTGATACTCGATTCCCAACGCCGCGAACTTCCTAGTATTCTTTGTCGTGACACACTCGGTAACGCTGGGCACCTGCCTGATCAGGCCGTTTAGGTAGAGAGCGCTCGTGAGGGAGACGTAGGACGGCTCCAAAAGCTGGGTGGCCATGACAAAGGGGTCGTCCGTCAGGGATATGGTGCCCTCCATGATTCTGCTGGCGAGCCCCTTCTTTACGAGCCTGCTGGCGTATACCCTGGCAGCACCCCTGGGTATGCCTGTTATGTTGGAGAGCTGGGACAGGGAAAGTACGAGCCGCCCCCCTGAGAGGATCCTGTCCCTCAGCTGGTAAATACTCCTTCTTTCTATTATTGTCACACGTAGGTAACAGATCTGTTACCCTTATAAAACTATTTGTCGGACTGGCAACTCTTGCAAGCCACGGACTTGCTCACGTGCAACAGGCTAAGTCTCGAGAAGGTCGAACGTCCTCCTCAGTATCTTCTTGCCGTCCTCAAGCGTTTGGAGCCCGGTCTCCGTCAGCCTGTAGTACTTCCTAATGATGTTGCTCGGCGCCCGCCTCTCGGCGGCACTTGTCACGAGCCCCTCCCCCTCCATCTTGTAGAGGACGACGTAGACGGTTATGGTGGCAGGCTCGAAGCCGAAGGCAGCCTTGATCTTGTCCCTTATCTCGTAGGCGTAGAGCGGGCCGCCCCTCAGCAGGTGGAGGATGTAGATCCAGAGGTTCTCCTTGGTGAGCTTCTGCTCAAGCCTCCTTAGAGCCAATTGAGATGCCGCCTCCACCTGATGATCAAACTCGGGATCAGTAGCAGTAACTACCTCTCAAATCTGTCAAGTTCGTTATTAACGATTGTGATGCAGTGGCTTGCCAGATAAGAATTGGGACCCAGGCTCACCCGTTTCGCCCTAACCTCATCGAGGAAACGCTCGCTCCTCACGTCGAGCCCCTTCTGATCCCCCAATATGAACGCAGAACTTTCCTCGAATTTCACCTTGGAAGAGTCCTCCCCTTCTTCGTGGAGGTAGTATAATGAGAATCCCCCCTCCCTGTATTCCGAGACAATCCTCTCGAACCCCTTCCGCTCCTTTCTTACACCGTCAACCTCTTTCCCGGAGAGTGCATCAAGTACGCCCTCCGCCGCCTCTACCTCGCTCATGGGCGCTTTCCCCATCTCCTCCCCGTAAAAAGTCAGTGAAACCGGCGGGTCCGGCGGTCCCTCCAAAACAATCGTGAGCTTCGCGTCCTTCCTTGGACCCTCCGGAGTGTAAAATGCTGCGACTATGCACCTCGCTATCAGGTCCATCCTCCCGCGACCTGCCAAGGACTTTAAAGAGAAGTCAGGGGCCGTCCGCCCCTCGGAGGCCTTGAGTATAAAAGCCCTGAACAAAATTAGGAAACCTCTCTATCTGAGAGGCCCGCCGTGCTTTCTCTCGTCCTTAGCCCTGACCTTGACGACCCTCTGGAAGATCGCGCACGAGACGCAGTAGTACTTCATCACGACCCTCCTGTAGATCAGGGCTCCCTGTTTGACCAGCTCCCTGGCCAGCTGGGGCTCCACTACCGAGACTGGCTTCGTCACCTTGATAGCCTTGTCCCTGGGCACCCATGCTCCGCAACCGTCACACTGAACCCTGCCGGACTTGCCCTTGTCACCCTTGCTCCTTCCACGGCTCTTCCTCTTCTTCGGCAATTCTAGCCCTCTATCAGAATTAAGTGATAACTGAACATTTAACTTATTAAGTCTTTCATTTATTGTAGGATTTAACCCGATGCCTCAAGGGCGCCTACAAATAATCGTGATCGTCAAGCCGTCAGCCCACCATGGAGAGGAACGCCACCGCCATGGCCGACGTAACTAGGGCGGTCGGGAGTCCGGCCTTAAGGAACTCGGTGAAGGAGAAGCTCTCCCCCCTGCTCTCCGCCGCCTCCAGCACGATGATGTTGGCCGCCGCGCCCAGGAGCGTGCAGTTCCCTGCCAAGGTGCTCCCGGCAGCGAGGGCGAGCCACTGGGCGCTGGATGCCCCCGCCGTCCTGAAGACCGGCAGCATTATCGCCACAAACGGGACGTTTGACGTTATCTGGCTGAGGACGATGCTCAGCCCGAAGATGGACAGGACCGAGGTGGGACCCGGCGCGAAGAGGGTTGAGCCGAAGGGGGCGATGATGCCCTGGAGGAGTCCGCTCCTCTCCACCGTGTCCATGACAACAAACATGGACGCGAAGAAGAGGAGGGTGCCCCAGTCGATACCTCTGACGACCTGCCTCCTGTCCGTGCTGACGAGGAGCGCGGCTGTGCCACCTATGGCTGCGGTGAGTGCTATGGTCCAGCCCGTAAGGTCGGAGGTTATGAAGCCGAGGATTATGCCCGCAGTTATTACACCAACCATCTTGGCACCCGCCCTGTTCGTGAGCATGCTACTCGGCTCCGGCATCTCCCCGTCGAATGTCCTATTCATGTCCCTCCTGTATATCGTCCTCAGTATGAGGTACTCCGCCACCACGCCGAGAACCACCGGCACCAGCATTCTCCCCACGAAGTAGAGGACGTTGATGCCCGACTCTATCTTTATCAGCACGTTCTGTGGGTTCCCGATGGGTGTGAGGGCGCTACCTATATTGGATGAGAGGGCAACCGCCAGGAGGTAGGGCGTCTTCCTCACCTTGGCAATGGTGCAGGCCGCCACCACTATGGGGGTCATCACCAGAACGACCGCGTCGTTCAGGAGGAACGCCGAGGCCACGCTGACAAAGACTATCATGATCAGGAGCAGCCTGGAGGATGTCCTTGCCATCCTGATGAAGGTGATGGCCAAGAACTGGAGCAGCCCAGTCTGTGTCATCACCTCCACAACCACGAACATCCCGAAGAGGAAGAGGAGAACGTCCATATTAATGGCGGAGAAGGCCTCCTTAAGGCCCACGGCACCGATGCTGAGCAGGGCTATGGCGCCCAGCAGCATCGCCATCCAGACCTCGACCTTGAACCTGCCTACCCGCCTCACAACTATGAGGGCATAGACCATTAGGAATACCGCGAGCACTTCCAGCTGCAGTGGTCCTGGCATCATCGCCCCTTACCTCGTAATTAATGTTAAGTATCTCCAAGAGCACTATTAAATAAAGGTGTGGCGCTGGCTTGATACACCTCATCCTGGTCCTCGTGGACTCCTCGCCCATAAGCGAGCAGGCCCTGATCGAGGCCATAAACATAGGGAGGATATACCGCTCAAAGATTACCTGCGTCCATCCCATTCCCCGTCATGACGAGCTACTCCTAAAGGTGGGCCACGACATAATAAAGAGGGCCGAGGAGATAGTCCGATCCACCGGACTGGAGTTCGAGTGGCGCATCGTTGAGGATCAGCCGGGTCCGGCGATGGTCAAAGTTGCATCTAGGCTGAAGGCGGATCTGGCGGTAGTCGGGAGTTTGGGGGAGCAGGGCATCGCGAGGCATCTCCTGCCGAGCATTGCCGAGCACGTCGTCAAGAACGCCCCATGCGACGTGCTCGTGGTGAAGAGGGACAGACCCGTATTCTGATAAGGGGGCAATGTCAAGCAAAGGTTATGAAGCTAATCCCGTCATAATATAGTATCTGGAGGGTAAGCGGTGGATTCTGGTTACAAGGGCAAGGTTCTCGAGCTCATCAAGAAGCACGGCCTGCAGGTAGGGGACAGGGTCCTCGCCAAGAACGAGAGGGTCTCATTCACCGGGATACTGATGCCGAGGTCGGAGCTGGACGACGACCAGCACATCATACTGAAGCTCGACGACGGCTACAACATCGGCCTCTCCATAGAATCTCTTTCGGTTCAGAAGCTCGCCTCCGACGAGTACAATGTCAGCCCGCCGCCCTTCGAGGCAAAGTCGAACCCCAACCTGCCGAAGGTCTCTATAATAAGCACCGGCGGGACAATCGCCAGCAAGGTGGACTACAGGACCGGGGCGGTGAGCCCAGCCCTCTCCGCGAGGGACCTCTACCAGTCCGTACCTGAGCTGGGCGATCTGGCGGACATCAGGACCGAGATCCTTCTCAGCGTCCTCAGCGAGAACATCGTCCCCGAGAACTGGACCTCCATGGCGAGGTCCGTATCCAACCACATAAAGAACGGCGCAGAGGGCATCGTTATAACGCACGGCACCGATACCATGGGGTACACGGCTGCGGCGCTGAGCTTCGCCCTAAGGAACCTTCCCGTGCCAGTTATCCTGGTGGGCTCCCAGCGGTCATCGGACAGACCCTCCTCTGACGCGTATCTGAACCTGAAGGGTGCCGTCTTTACTGCCGCAAGAGCTCCCTTTGCCGAAGTAGGGGTGCTCATGCATGGGGGCAGCTCAGATACAAGCCTCGTCGTTCACAGGGGGACGCGGGTGAGAAAATTGCACACGAGCCGGCGGGACGCCTTCGCCTCTGTAAACGCCCTCCCCCTCGCCAAGGTTCATGACGGCAAGATAGAGACGTACGGCGAGTACAGGAAGAGAGGAGGAGAGCTCGAGCTCAAGGCAAACTTCGACGAGGACGTGGTGCTCATCAAGTCCTTCCCTGGGGTGCCCCCAGACATGTTCGACCCCATAATCCACAGGGGCTTCCGCGGCATAGTCCTGGAGGGAACAGGACTCGGGCACGTGCCTGAGAGCCTCTTTCCCTCTATAAGAAGGGCAGTTCAGAGTGGTCTGATCGTGGTCATGACCTCCCAGTGCTTATACGGGCGGGTGAACATGAATGTGTACAGCACGGGCAGGGAGCTTCTTAATATCGGCGTCATCCCTGCAGGGGACATGCTCCCCGAGACCGCCCTCGTGAAGCTCATGTGGGTCCTGGGTCAGACCGACGAGCCCAGGAAGATCCGCGAGCTCTTCCTGACGAACATCGCGGGGGAACTGTCGGACCGCAGCGACTTCATTCATGTGGAGAGGGGCTGATACATTTGACAGAAAATACTCCGAGCACAAGCTCCCGACTTTAGTCGTGGAGTTGGCGAGGCTTAAATATGGGCTCTGAGAAGATGTTAAGCGTGCTAAGGACCTCAACAGTTCTCCTCAAACCCGCCGATACACAACCGCTCAGC
>Ga0315282_10013323_pt1 | contig 12417 bp, 15 predicted proteins | sample YL17G07_20_MG_FD_203693 | JGI IMG/M metagenome (GOLD analysis project Ga0315282, IMG submission 203693) | Sediment microbial communities from Yellowstone Lake, YNP, Wyoming, USA - YL17G07_20 | ecosystem: Environmental > Aquatic > Freshwater > Lake > Sediment | place: USA: Wyoming | collected... | reverse complement strand
GTACTCAGCCAGTTTCATTCTGAGGTCTTTTGAGTATTTTCGCCGTTTAATGCCTAAGCAATCAAGGATAGGCGATGAAACAGTGTTGTTCGCCATGCTTCTGACTTTCTGCACCTTGAAGCTGATGGTACCCAATAGCGTGGTGACTTTCTTCGTGTATGAACCTGCTCTTTTGAATTTGAATGAATGTTTACGCGAGTATTTTGGTCCACACAGCTGCATTATGATTTGTTCTTGGCGTTCATTGATTTGGTTGATGAGTTCAGATCTTGAATGGGCGTTGATGTCTTGGATGATTTCAGCTAAATCTATAGGGAAAGCCGCTATAGTGCTATTCAGGCTTACTTTCACCTCCGCTATGTTGTATTGCTTACAGCACAACAGAGGCTGAAGGTAAGCCTATAATTCTAACCCACAAATGAACGGCACGAATTTATTAAAAGCTGCGAGAATACCGCACCCGGAAGGGTGCGGATGAATCGCAGTCTCTTTTTCTATCTCCTGCCGCTGACGGCAAGTTCTACAGGTCCATCGGCAACGTGACGGCTGAGACGATACAGCACTACATCGCCAGATCGAGCCACGTCTAGTCCGCGGATACCCTACCCGCAAGGGTAGGGTTCTTCATTTTTAATATAAAGTATTATAAAATTCAGCAGAATTTTTCATTTTATTATGAATAAGGTTAATAGGTTAATGGGGCAATCGTATTAATGATCAAAAATGCCAAAAAAGCATGAAGGCAAAAAGGGAAAGCGAGGACCAAAAGGGAAGAAGGGTAAGTAATAAAAGACAATTCTTTTCTGCGGTCTCACTTTTTTTCCTAATCATCTGTTTTTAGCGTTCAGATAGCAGAAAGGTTACCCGATCCATAACCTGAATGCATCGCTATCATTACCAAATTTATCACCCAGACTGCTACAACATAAAAGAATTTACCATCAGTTTCCTCCACCGTGAAGTCACCATTAAAAATCCGCAGAATTTTATAAGAACTATGGCAGAAGACCACCGAATTTATTCGGTGGATGAATGTCGGCATACTTAAATATTTCAGGTCAATAAAATACATTGATAAAGCATGGTGCTTCGCTGGACCCACGGACGGTGGGCTACCTCTCGGAGGCTGTGCGACGCTGCACAGTGAAACGACGGGCGCCCGCGCCGTACGGCAGGTGTCGCGACCGTAATGCCCCCACTGGGACTCCTGAGCCTCTGCAGGCCTGTAAGTCGTGATAAACGCATGGCTGGCAAGCCTGGGAGGATGAAGCGGGAAGCCACTGGTTTTAACCAGTGGAGGACGTCACATAAAAACAAAGGAAGATAAAGGGTGCTACCTCAGTTGATGGGTGGGTTCAAGTCCCACCCAGTCCACGTTTTAGCAAACCCGGGAACTCGGGAAATATCTTCCCCTTTTCTTTGAGATCTTGCCGCCACTGAACCGCCAGCTAATAGGCGACCTTATTATCATTGACCTCTACTAAGAAGGCAGAAGTGAGGTGAGAAACCAATGCCAGAATCAGGAGGACACTGGAAACATAAGTTCTCAAGGAAGAGATTGATCACGGGAGGGCCCTTTAAAAAGCCAAGAAGGAGAACCATGACGTGGGTCGGACAGAGGAAGAAAGCATCAGCATGAGTTGTGTGGACAATACCTACAACCCATCGTCGAGTTGCATAAAAAAGTAGACATATTCTTAATTGCCCCTCTTGTCAAGGTGTAGTGGAGTTGTGAAGAAGATTTTAAGGTCATGCAGACAATTTCTAGTTCTATGCATTCTCTTAAGCTTGATAAGCCATCTCACGGTCTTTTCTCTTACCTGTTTAAGACTATGGCGTCTACAACATAAAAAATCTATCTTGGACAGCTACACACTCATGAATACATTTATGTAAAGTTACAACTTAACATAAAAGAATTTATATAGAGTCTTGTTTTATCTTTGAAGACGCAAATGGAGAGGAAGATAATTGCCTTTGGCTCAAAACGTTCCTGCTGACAAACTGATCAGCGCCATCGCAGAGTACCTCAAGGAGGAGGTCAAGGAGGTCTCGCCTCCGGCTTGGTCCGTCTACTCGAAGACAGGCATACACGTGGACAGGATCCCTACACAGACAAACTTCTGGTACATCAGGTGCGCATCCCTGCTGAGGCGAATCTACATAGACGGCCCTGTTGGCACCGAGCGGCTCCGATCAGTCTACGGCGGCAGGGCAAAGAAGGGCATGATCAACGAGCACTTCTACAAGTCTGGCGCGTCAACTATAAGGAAGCCCCTCCAACAGCTGGAGAGCGCCGGTCTGGTCACCAAGTCCGGAACAAAAGGGCGGATCCTCACCAAAAAAGGGATATCGCTGGTGGACAGGGTGGCATACAAGCTGCTCAAGGACCTGCAAAAGGACATGCCCGAACTGAACAAGTACCTTCCAGTTAAGGTTCAATAAGGGGGGAAGCTCCTGTGTCTGGGTCTCCTGACGAGTTAGAGCAGATAAAGCAGCGAAGGATGGCTGACATGAGGAGGAGGATGGCAGAGGAGGAGAGGACGGAACAGGTAAGGCAGGAGGTCGAGGCTCGGAAACAGAACCTCTTGCGCGCGATCCTCTCGCCGGAGGCCCGAAGCAGGCTCAATAATCTGAAGATGGTCAGGCCCGACTTCGCCGATCAGCTTGAGCTCCAATTGATACAGCTGGCCCAGCAGGGAAAGCTCCCTGTGCCGCTAAGCGACGATAATCTGAAGAGGATACTGATCGAACTTCAGGACAGAAAGAGAGATATCAAAATAACCCGAATTTGAGGAGGAAGATCTTATGGCAAGAAACAAACATCTCTGTAGAAAGAAACGGCTGATTAAAGCCAATAAGGAGAGCAGTCCGGTCCCTCTGTGGGCAGTAGCCAAGACCAGAGGAAAGTTCAGGCGCCACCCGAAGATGAGGAACTGGAGAAACCGAAAGCTGAAACTCTAAGGTGAAGGTTCATGAGTGGCGATGAGAACAAAGAACCAGTTGAGGCTAGCGAAGAAGAGTTGGAGACCGAAGAGGTATCCGAGGCCCAGGTCAAAGAAGAGCCCGAGGTAGAGGAGAGGAAGACAAAGAAAGCTACGAAAGAGGAAGAGGTCGTAGAGAAGGAAGTCAAGAAGGAAGAGGCACCCAAGGAGAAGGGTGCAAAGAAGGAAAAGGAAGAGAAAGCTAAGGAAAAGAAAGAGAAAGAAGAGGAAGAAGATAAGGTAGTCGAAGAGAAGGTCGTAACGATCAACCTGAGGCATGCCTATCTTACCTACGGTAGAAAAGCTGCTCCCAAAGCCGTCCGTCTGGTGAAGAAAGTCACCAAGAAGATCTTCAAAACGGAGGATGTAACCATCGACAACAGCCTCAACGCCATCCTGTGGTCAAGAGGGAAGACAAAGACAGAGAGGAAGGTCTCAGTAAAGGTTCAGAAACTGAAGAGCGGAACGGTCCGGGTGTTGCCTGCGGAGGCATAGGTCTCTTTTGTCCATCACTCGCCTCTCTCTTTACGGCAACCCGAACATAGGCGCCTTCACCTTTGCCACTGACACATTTGCGCTGATCCCTCCAGACATGCCACCGGGTGCGGCTGAAGATTTCTCCTCAGCGCTGGGCGTGCCCACCTTCAGAGCGACGGTGGGTGGGAGCGTACTGCTGGGCATCTTCCTGACAGGCAACTCGAGAGGGGTCATCGTCCCCAACAGCGCAACGGAGGAGGAGATCTCCTTCATAGAGCGCGAAGCAAAGGTGCCTGTCGCCGTTTACGACGGCAAAAAGAACGCCCTCGGAAACATGATCCTTGTCAATGACAGGGCAGCGATGGTGGGCTCCGGCATAGATCCGGTCCTGAAGGACCTCATTGCCAAGCATCTGAAAGTTAAGGTTCACGAAGGCAGGATCGCGACCCTGAGCATGCCAGGCGTCTGCGCCGTAATAAACAACAGGGGCATAGTGGCTCACCCTCTTACCTCGGAGGAGGAGATGGCGAGGCTAGGGGAACTCTTTAATATACCAGTCGACGTCTCTACCATTAACTGTGGGTTCCCGTACCTCCGGGTCGGGATGACTGCAAACTCACACGGCGTGATAGTAGGAGAGGAAACAACAGGTCCTGAGATGGCCCGCATCGAGTCGTCTCTCGGTTTCATGTGGTGATCGCAAATGAGTAAAAACTTCGTGGTTAAGGGAAAGGCAAAGATTGGACTTAAATGGGAGAAGTTCAAGAAGAACGTGACCGCCGATAGAAAAGAGAGGGCAGTAGACAAGGCTCTTAGCGTGCTGGGCGGCTGCCACGGGATAAAGAGGCACCAGGTAAAGATAGACTCTGTAGAAGAGTTGCCGGTGAGCAAGCAATGAGCAAAGGTGGACCGCCGCCAACACAGCCAAAGTCGCCCCCCCCAAAGGAGGCGCTCGACCCACTCCTCGTAGAGTTCTCAAACCTAAAGGCGTACAGTGACGTGATAAGGCAGCAGATAGAGTTCGCCACTGGGATCTTGGCAGAGCTCGCCCTCAGCAAGGCAGCGCTCCAGGAGATAAAGAGCAGGGAGGGGAAGGGCGAGATCCTCATACACATAGGCGGGGGGAACTACATACGGACGCAGCTGCAGGATGCGAAGACCGTCGTGGTGGGAGTGGGCGCTGGGGTGTCCATAGAGAAGAGCCTCGACGACGCCATATCCGACATAGACGGACGCACGAAGCTCGCTCAGGAACAGATCAACTCCCTCCAGAACCAGTACCTCCAGATAGCCACGAGGATGGATCAACTCCAGACGAAGATCGACCAGCTCTACTCACAACTAGAGGCCTCCGGGCAGGCGTAACACTTGTTCGAGAAGCTCAGGAGTGTATTCAACAACCTGGTAAAGGACATCTCCACGACCATCTCCACTAAGTCGCTATCGGAGAAGGACCTAGAGACCTCCCTATGGAACTTTCAGCTGGCTCTGATGGAATGCGATGTTGCCCTTCCGGTGGCAGAGCAGCTCACCACGAGGCTGAAAGAGAGCCTCGTCGGAGTCAAGGTGAAACGGTTTGAGGACATATCGCCTACCGTGGAGTCCGCATTCAGGGAACTTCTGAAGGAGAACCTATCCTCGGCCGACCTAGCCACCATGGTCAAGTCTAAGAAGCCCTTCACAATAATGTTCGTGGGCGTCAACGGCACGGGCAAGACCACCACCATAGCAAAGGTTGCCAGATACCTCATGGACAGGGGCGCCAGCGTGATCTTCGCGTGCAGCGACACCTTCAGGGCGGGCTCTGAGGAGCAGATCGAGACTCACGCGGAGAGGCTGAACGTGAAGGTGATAAAGCACAAGTACGGTGCCGATCCAGCGGCGGTGGCATACGACGCGGTCTCATACGCAAACTCCAACACCATTGATGCCGTGCTGATTGACACTGCAGGCAGGATGCAGACCGACAGAGGACTGATGGATCAGCTCCAGAAGATATACCGGGTTGTGAAGCCGGATCTCACCATATTCGTCGGGGACTCCCTCACCGGTAATGACGCCCTGCAGCAGGCCCAGGACTTCAACCAGTACGTCCCCCTAGACGCCGTGATACTCACCAAGGTGGACGCCGACGCAAAGGGCGGTGCGGCGATCTCCATATCCAACGCCATAAAGAAGCCCATACTCTTCCTAGGCGTGGGCCAGAACTACAAGGATCTCATCCCATTCGACCCGAATTGGGTGATTGAAAACATTTTAGCAAAAGCACCAAAAAAATAATTAAGCCTGATTTTTTTGCCTTTTTCTTTAGCGTAAAGATTTTAAGCATCTTATATTGTCTTAAGAATCCTTAAAAAGGGGTGTTAAAAACGAAGAACATGAAAGGACGAGATCTGCTAACGCTGGCAGACTTCACTAAGGAGGAGCTCTACAACATACTGAAGAAGTCCAGCGAGATAAAGTCTGACCTTAAGTGCGGCAACTACATACGCCCGTATCTCAGCGGCAAGACAGTGATCCTCCTGTTCCAAAAGCCCTCGACGAGAACGCGCGTCTCCTTCGACGTAGGCGTGCACCAACTTGGGGGACACCCTCTATACTTGGGCTGGAACGACCTCCAGCTTGGGAGAGGGGAGACCATCGCCGACACTGCAAGGACCTTCGACGTTTACGCCGACGGGATCGTTGCCCGCGTCTTCAAGCACACAGACCTCGAGACCATGGCCGCCTGCGCCCGCGCTCCAGTGATAAATGCCCTCAGCGACGCTGCACACCCGTGCCAGGCCATGGGGGACTGCCTGACCATCTGGGAGAAGAAGAGCAAGCTCGAGGAGGTGAACGTGGCGTTCGTGGGCGATGGGAACGACAACGTCTGCAGGTCCCTCGCCGAGGCGGTGATGAAGTTGGGAGGTAACATGACCATTGCATCGCCGGCGAAGTACCAGCTATCGTCCCCCTACGCGGATGCCCTGAAGAAAGGGGCTTCGAAGGGCGCGAGCCTCACGCTGACCGAGGACCCCAAAGTTGCGGTGAAGAACGCAGACGTCATCTACACCGATGTCTGGGTCTCCATGGGCCAGGAGGCCGAGAGCCAGGAGCGCATGGCCGCCTTCAAGCCCTACCAGGTCAACTCCGAGCTTATGCACCATGCGCCAGAGGACGCCATAGTGATGCACTGCCTTCCCGCACATAGAGGCCAGGAGATAACGGACGATGTGATCGACGGGAAGAACTCTGTGGTCTGGGACCAGGCGGAGAACCGCCTACACGCCCAAAAGGGTATTATGGCTCTCCTCCTCTAACTTTTTTTTGGTGCGCTAATTGAAGCTGGTCGTCTACTTGAGGGAGGATCTAGCGGGCAGAAACATAGCCTCCCACCTAAAGGAAAAGATCTCCTTCTCCGAGTCTACAAGAGGCCCGCTCCGCGCACTTAACCATGGCGACATCTACCTCCTCTGCACGGAGATGTCCCTCGTGAACCTCTCCCTTCCTTTAGAAGGGTTCGAGTGGGTGCTCTGCCTCTCCCGGCACCGTAGCGAGTCGGGCAAGAGGTGCCTCACCGCCCACACGCCTGGGAACCTGAGGGGGTTCGCAGACCTCGGCGGCAGACCTAACGAGGTGGCAATCTCCAACCCTCCCCTCCAATCCTCCCTAATACGGGAGTTGCACCGATCCAGTGCCGATCTCAGTCTCACCTGCCAAGTATCTGTGGAGGCGACACACCACGGTCCCACCGAGCTCCCCTGTCCCGTGACCTTCGTCGAGATAGGTAGCGACGAGGAAGCATGGAAGGACGAACTGATGGGGGAGGCAGTGGCGAGGGCCGTCTCAAGGGTCCTCCTATCTCCCATGGGGGTGGGCAAGGGCGCATTGGGGGTGGGCGGCGGTCACTACCCCGAGAAGTTCACCGACCTCATAATCAACCAAAATCGCCTCATCGGCCATATAGTGCCGAAGTACGCCATGAGCGAGGGGCTAGACAGCACCATGTTCAAGACCTGCATAGAGAGGACCTTTGGTGGCTGCTCCTCCATAATCGTGGACTGGAAGGGCACGCCCTCCAATTTCAAGGAATCCCTACGAACCCTCTCCCAATCATTAGGACTAGAACTCGTCAGGGTATGACCGGAGAGTAAATCTACTTCTTTGTGGAAAGATGTGACCTCCTCCCCACGCTCTCCAGTAGATCAAAAGTTATTGGGGAATGGCCCATAAATCTACCTCATGTTCTACCATGGAAGCAGATTTAAGCACGGGCGCATCCCCCGATCTACTGATCGTGCAAGTACCTACTTATTTCTTAAGCACGGCTTGGCCGATTTCTTCCGTTTCCGTTTTGCTGACCGCCTCGAGGAAACATTGAGGGTGGTCACCCTCGCTGCACTTAACAACGCCTACGTCGAGGGGACGGCCGCAAGTCTTGGCCAGTGCGGGCAGACCATGAGGAACCGCCTGAGGCAGCAGGATCCATCGGGTTTCCTCCCTGCAAACGAGGGGCTGATAAAGAAGATGCGCGCGAGGGGGGCATTCTCCAAACCCGTCCCGCTGGCCATAGACACCCACGACGAGATGTTCTACGGCGATCCTGCAGCCGACGGCGTTGTTGGGACGCAGCGGAAGAGGGGCACCAACTACGCCTACAGGTTCGCCAGCGTCCTGACGGGCGGGCAGAGGGTCACCGTCGCCGTGGTGCCCCTCACAACGGGGCCGGTCGTGGACCACGTTAGGAGGCTCGTGGAGCAGGTGTCCGCCCTCGGCATACGCATAGAGTACCTCCTGCTCGACAGGGGGTACTACTCTGCGGAGCTGATACGGTATCTCGAATCCTCGGGCATCAGGTACGTGGTGCACATGCCCGCTCACACCCGCCTCGAGGCGGGGCAGGACCGCGTCTACACGTCGAGGAGCCACAGGAGGAGGGAGGACGAACAGGCCACGTTCAGGCTCGTGACCATGATGGAGAGCGGGGAGCTGTACGCCTTCGCCACGAACCTCGGACTGAGCCCCAGGGGAATAAGGAGAGCCTTCAGACAACGGTGGGGAATAGAGACCGCCTACCGCATGATAAGGATGTTCCTGCCGAGGACGACATCAAAGGCGTACAGGACGAGGGTGCTCTACTTCTTCACTGCGGTGCTGCTCTACAACCTTTGGGTGCTCCTCAACTTCAGAAGGAAGGTGCATGTGATCGTCGAGGCAGTAAAGCTTGAAGCGTCTCTACACATACTAACTATGATTGAGGCATGTGGGGATGGTGGATGAAGGTGAAAAGTTTTGATCTACTGTCTCGCATGGGGCTTCCACTTCTCCTTCAAGTTACTCCATCATCGCCTCTGCTCGGGGAGTGTTTCGCGGAATTTTCGGTTCCTGCCTCATCCACCAGACTCGATCCCTTTTTACGAGGTTACGGAGGTCTTAATGTCCAGCCCACCGCTGTTCAGCGGTCATCGGCATTGCGCAGGCGTAAATTCGGGGTAGCCCCTCCCTACCTCAGAATATGGGGATGCTATACAAGTCCACACTTCATAGCGAAGTCTGACGACTTTCCGCCGATAAAGTTAAATTATACCTTAGCTTTTTACCCCTTTGCTCACATAAAAGGAGCAGATGAGCAGTATGGCAGTCTCCGAGTCTCTGCGTTCGATGGGAAAGGTGCTAAAACTCTCTAGGAAACCTGACTTTGATGAGCTTAAGCTATCTCTAAAGATCTGTTTCCTAGGTCTGATCGCCGTCGGAGTATTCGGCTTCATAATACAGCTGATCTCATCGCTCATCCTAGGCGTTCGGGGGTAGCTCTCTTGGCTTCTGGTCAGACTGCCGAGTCTAGAATTTTTGCCATAAGGATCACAGCTGGCCAGGAGAGGAACGTTGCCCTGCTGATAGAGCGTCGGTGCTACGCCAAGAAGATCCCCGTCAAGGCGATAATCTCGCCGCAGGACGTGAGCGGCTACGTCTTCTTGGAGACGACCGGACCAAACATCGTCAACATCGCCATAGAGGACGTGAAGCACGTCAAGGGTTGGGTGGCTGGCAAGGTCAACTTCGATGACATAAAGAAGTTCGTAATGCCGAGGCCCGTGGTGGATATCGTGGATGTCAATGACAAGGTCGAGATAGTCACCGGTCCGTTCAAGGGCATGGCGGCCAAGGTGACCCGCGTCGACAAGGCCAAGAGCGAGGTTACACTGGAGTTGCTGGAAGCGCCCTACACGCTGCCAATAACGGTCCACGCCGAACAGGTGAAGCTGGTATCCCGCGGTGAACCGCCAAAGCCCGAGGCAAAGGCGGTGGCGCCAGAATCGGATAAGGAGAAGAAGACTGACATCTTTGAGGCTTTCGGAAAGCTTGAGGAGGAGTAAAAGTGGGAACTAAGAAGACCTTCAACTTCTTGGTGGACGGTGGCAAGGCTACTGGAGGACCGCCGATTGGCCCGACGCTCGGACCGACCGGTCTGAACATCCTTCAGGTAGTGAACACCATCAACGACAAGACCAAGGAGTTCGAGGGTATGAAAGTTCCGGTAAAGGTAATCGCCGACCCAGATACCAAGGAGTTCGAGGTCGAGGTCGGTGTGCCTACCACCACTGCCCTTATCGTGAAGGAGCTACACCTGGAGAAGTGCTCCACAAACGCCAAGGCAGAGAAGGTGGGAGACCTCAGCATTGAAGCGGCTATAAAGATAGCCAAGACGAGGTATCCTCTTTCTGTGGCTAGGTCACTGAGATCATGCTTAAAGGAGATCCTTGGTACCTGCATCAGTATCGGCGTTACCGTCGCCGGTAAAGACCCCCGCGAGGTCCAAAAAGAGATCGACGCGGGAGCATATGATGAAGCGATAAAAAAGGCGGAGGTACCATGAGATGCAATATGACCTTCAGAGGCTCACGTCCCTAGTGGACGATGCCAAGAAGAACTCGCAGAAGCGCAAATTCGTCCAGGCCGTGGAGCTGGTAATAAACTTCAAGGGTCTGAACGTAAAGGCGCCGGAGAACAGGATAAACGAGGTAGTCGCACTCCCCCACCCCATAGGGAGGGACATAAAGGTCTGCATAATCGCAGACGGCGACATGGTGGTCAAGGCGAGGCAGGCCGGCGCCGACCTTGTGATCACAAAACAGGAGCTGGACCAGTACGCCGGCAACAAGAAGGCGGTCAAGAAACTCGCCAACGCGTACGACTACTTCGCCGCGAGGACCGACCTGATGGCTACGGTCGGCAAGACCCTAGGTTCAGTCCTGGGTCCGAGGGGCAAGATGCCCGACCCCCTGCCCCCGGCAGCCAACGTAGAACCCATAATCAAGAAGTACCGCAGCGCCATAAGGGTCAAGATCCGAGACCAGCTCGCCATAAGGTGCAGGATAGGCTCAGAGGAGATGGACTCCAAGGCGATCGCGGAGAACATCCTTGCAGTGCTCAGCACCATAGAGCGGAGGATAAAACTCGACCAGTACCTCTCCTCCATCGTGGTAAAGACAACCATGGGCAAACCGGCAAAACTCAGGTGAGGTAAATGACAACACAAAGAAAGACCCCGACCAAAAAAGAGAACGCCGTAAAGGATCTTGAGGCGCTCTTCCAGAAGTACCCCATATTTGCCATAGCGGACCTAAAGGGGCTCAAGGCAAACCAGCTCCAGGTACTGAAGAAGAAGTTCAAGGACGATCTCGAGATTCACGTCGCGAAGAACACGCTGGTCAAGCGGGCGATGGAGAAACTGGCTAAGAAGTACGTGAGGGCAGAAGAGATAACAAAGTACCTATCCGGTCCGAACGCGTACGTCTTCTCAAACAAGAACCCATTCTCCCTTTACCTCATGTTCGAGAATAACAAGGTCGAGTCCGCCGCCTCCCCTGGCGATGTCGCGCCAAACGACATAGTGGTCAGCGCTGGAAACACCGGCCTTCAGCCAGGTCCAATATTAAGCAAGTTTGGTGCTGCAAGGATCCCAACAAAGATACAGGACGGTTCAGTCTGGGTCTCCAAGGACACGGTCGCCGTCAAGAAGGGCGATGCCATATCGGCGGACACGGCTGACCTGCTGAGCAAGTTAGGGCTCAAGCCGATCATGGTCGGCCTCAAGCTGAGGATGGCCTACGACAGTGGGGTGATTCCGGGCGACATCCTCTGCATAAACCTCGACGAATACAAGGCGAACATGAAAGTGGCAGTCCAATATGCGGTGAACCTCTCGGTCAACGCGGTGTACCCGACAAAGGAGACCGCTCCGTTGCTTATAGCCAAGGCATACGCACAGGCAAAGAGCCTCGCTGTGAAGTCCGGAATGCCCGTCCCAGAGGTCATCGGCGAGGTGATGTCGTTGGCAGAACAGCAAGGCAAGGTGCTGGCCGATGCCGTCTCAAAGAAACATCCGGAGCTTAAACTCTGAGAGGCGAAGGATTTAAGTATCGAAATTTGCGTATAACATACGCTTTGGTTGGGGGTGATTAAGATCGAGTATATTTACGCTGGCCTGCTCCTTCACAACGCGAAGCAGCCGATAAACGAGGACAACCTCAAGAAGGTTCTCACCGCTTCCGGCGTAAAAGTGGATGCGGCGCGGGTAAAGGCACTGGTGGCAGCTCTGAGCGAGGTCAACATCGATGAAGTTATCAAAGTAGCAGCGGTTCCGGTGGCGGCAGCCCCAGCAGCAACAACCGCTCCTGCGGCTCCGGCAGCAGAGGCAAAGAAGGAGGCCAAGGAAGAGAAGAAGGCAGAAGCTTCTGAAGAAGAGACGGCCGAAGGACTGGGCTCTCTGTTCGGCTGAGCCTACCAGATCGGGCGCCCGGCATATCCCTCTTAAAGGGGTGCTTGGACTCCCGCCTTAACCACTTTTAATAAAATCTGCGAGAATTCCGCAACCGGAAGGTTGCGGATGAATCGCATGCTTCTTTTTCTACTCCCTATAATGATAACGTCCCCCTAGGCAGTAGTCCATTTACCGCCTAGGGGGTGACAC
>Ga0315282_10013322_pt1 | contig 12418 bp, 9 predicted proteins | sample YL17G07_20_MG_FD_203693 | JGI IMG/M metagenome (GOLD analysis project Ga0315282, IMG submission 203693) | Sediment microbial communities from Yellowstone Lake, YNP, Wyoming, USA - YL17G07_20 | ecosystem: Environmental > Aquatic > Freshwater > Lake > Sediment | place: USA: Wyoming | collected... | reverse complement strand
GAGGAGGACAAAGTCCCTCTTCTTTGATTAAACGGGAACCTCTTGCCCCTTCCCCTGTTCTATCAAAATCCGGTGAGATGCCAAGTGAATTGACCATTGAGCAAATCGAGACCATCATCAAAGCCTTCGGAGACGCCGCATTGAGGGCAAAAAGAGCGGGTTTCGATGGCGTTGAACTCCACGGAGTTCATGGGTACCTGATTAACCAGTTTCTGTCGTCCAACTATAACAAAAGAAAGGATCACTATGGTCGGGATTTTCTTTCGCGCACCAGATTTCCCTTAGAGGTATTGCTGGAGGTGAGGAGCAAGGTTGGAAAAGATTTTCCAGTTGGCTATCGATTAAATGTGAAAGATTTTGTTCCTGGAGGTGTCGAACTTGAAGAGACATTAGAACTTATAAAGATTCTCGAAAAAAACGGCGTCGATTATATTCACACCTCTGCCGGGACATATTTGTCTCATCACTATATGATTTCACCTCCGTATATTGAGCGCGGCCATCTGGAATGGCTTTCGAAAAAGTGTAAAGAGCAGGTGAATGTACCGGTCATTGCAGTGGGAGGGATTAATCATGAAGTCGCAGTCAGGATTTTGAATAATGGGAGCGCGGATTTAGTGACTATTGGGCGTGCCCTTATTGCTGATCCTGAATTACCTGTGAAGCTAAAAGAAGGAAGAATTAAAGAAATCCGCCCCTGTATCAGGTGTAATGAGGGATGTATTGGTCGGTTTTTCCAAGGGAAGACGATTCGATGTGCCACCAACCCCGCTACAGGAAGGGAAAAGGATTTCACCTTAGAAATTACTCCAAATCCAAAAAAAGTGGTCGTCATCGGCGGAGGGGTGGCAGGAATGGAGGTTGCCAGGATTGCAAAGCTTAAAGGACATCATGTCACTCTCTTAGAAAAAGACGGCCGTCTGGGTGGAGATGTTCTTGCCGCATCGGTCCCCAGATTTAAGGTTGACCTGGCTAATCTGTTAAGCTGGTATGAAAATGAACTGCGCCAATTAGAGGTCGACCTTAAACTGAATTTTAAGGCTACGCCAAGTTCCGTTAAGGACCTGGATCCAGAAATACTGGTCATCGCTGTAGGAGCCGAATACCTGATCCTCAAGGTTAAAGGGATTAAGGATAAGAAGGTAATCAAGGCGACGGAAGTTCTGTTGAAAACCAAAGAAATTGGCCAGAGGGCTGTCATCATAGGAGCTGGTCTTGTTGGAGTGGAAACCGCTTTGCATCTTCAAAATAATTTCCCGACAAAGGAGATTGTTTTGATAGAGGCATTACCTGAACCTCTGCTGGATGTGGTCAGGATTAATAAATTGAGCCTCATGGAAATCCTGGGAGGAACCACCATCAAAATGATCACATCGGCTAAAATTCAAGCCATTACCCAGGATGGCGTTGAGTATTTAGATCATGAGGGTAAATCGCATACCATCTTAGCCAACACGGTTATTTTGGCCGCAGGTTTCGTTCCCAGGCTTGAATTTGAGCAACTTTTCAAAGAATCTGCACCTAAAATCTATACGGTTGGTAATTGCAAGAATCCAGGTAAGATCATCGATGCGATCGACCATGCTGCAATGATTGCCCTCAGAATATAATCTTCTCTTATTTGATCTAAGAAAGGCTGATGCTTATGAAAATCGTTGATTTATCTCTTACGCTTCGCAGGGATATTATTTCTTTGGTACCCGGTCATCCTGAATTCGATCTAAAAGATTTTCATTTTCATGATAAAGATTTTCGGTCAAACTCTTTCCTTCAGATCAGCACCCATACCGGAACTCATGTCGATGCTCCGTATCACTTCATAAAAGACGGAATAACGATTGACGAGCTGCCTCTTGAGACAACCGTGGGAAAAGCAATCTTGGTCGACTTAAGAAAGTTTTCAAAACCTCGGAGAGGGTTTACGGGCGATCAGGTCATACAATCGGTGGGCAAAAAAGAAATCAAAGAAAAAATTGTCATCTTACATTCAGGATGGATAAAGGAAAAATGGGGAACGGCTGAACTGTACGGCGAAAATCCATTCCTTATGCAGGAAGCAGCCGATTGGCTTGTGAGTCAAAAAATAAGGGCCGTCGGAGTTGATTTCGCCATCGACAACCCGGATCAGAGCTCCTTTCCTTTGGAGAAAAAATTTCCAATACATCGAACATTTCTCAAAAACGGCATTCCCCACATCGAGAATTTATGTAACCTTGAGCTGATTGATCGTGATGAATTCTTATTGGTTGCCCTACCCTTAAAATTGTACCGATGTAATGGGGCTCCTGCCAGGGCCATCGCCATCATCGAATGAATGGAGGAAAAGGGCGAGAATCAAATAAAGGAGGTAGCTATGACGCTTAAGGGAAAAATTGACGAATTCAAAGAAAAAGAGAAGATTGCAAAACTGGGAGGAGGAGCTGAACAGATCGAAAAACAGCATAAGTTAGGGAAACTCACCGCACGAGAAAGGATTGAACTGCTCCTCGATCCGGACACCTTTCTCGAGGTCGGAATGTTTGTCACCCATCGGTGCAGCGATTTTGGAATGGATCAGCGAAGGATTTGGGGGGACGGTGTGGTGACGGGTTCCGGGATGGTTGATGGAAGAACCGTACATCTGTATTCTCAAGATTTCACCGTGTTGGGAGGATCTTTGGGGGAATACCATGCAAAAAAGATTGGCAGCATCATGGATGCAGCCGTGGAGCGAGGAACGCCGATCATCGGCCTGGGTGATTCAGGAGGGGCAAGGATTCATGAGGGGCCTCCTCATGCAGCTACTCTTTTATATCGAAATTATCTTGCGTCTGGGGTGGTCCCGCAAGTTGCGGTTGTGTTGGGTCCATGTTCCGGAGGTGCCGCGATCTCTGCCTCCATGGCAGATTTTGTATTTATGGTCGAAAAGATAAGCCACATGTTTACCTCTGGACCGGGTGTCGTTAAGGCCCTGACCGGCGAGGAAGTAACGAACGAGGAGCTAGGAGGGGCAAGGATTCACGTGGAGCAGAGCGGGGTGGCGCACTTTATCAGCGCTTCGGAAGAAGATTGTTTTAAAAAAGTAAGGACGCTCCTTTCTTATCTCCCTTCAAACTTCCAAGAGAACCCACCTGGGGGGGTCCCTACGGATAAGCCAAACCGTGAAGTGGCAATCGATTCGATGATAGGGGATAGCAACAAACCTTACGATATGAAAGGGATCATCCGTGCTGTCTTGGACGATGGTCACTTTTTAGAAATACAGGAGTTTTTCGCTCAAAATCTGATCATTGGATTTGGCCGTCTGAATGGGTCGACTGTGGGAATTGTGGCCAATCAGCCTCTCGTCCTTAACGGCATGGTGGATATGGACGCCGCAGATAAATCAGCGAGGTTTATTCGATTCTGTGATGCTTTTAATATTCCCCTCGTAAATTTTATTGACTGTCCAGGGTATTTTGGAGGCAAAGAACAAGAGCATCGGGGATTGATTCGTCATGCAGCAAAAATGCTTTATGCTTATGGAGAAGTGACAGTACCCCGAATTGCAATCGCTGTCAGAAATGTCTATGGTGCTGGGATTTCAGGGATGGGAATGAGTAAGGCGTTTGGGACCGATCTTACCATTGCTTTTCCTTTTGCAGAAATTGCAGTGATGAGACCGGAGGCAGCTGCCAACGTGATCTTTAAAGAAGAGATCGCGAAATCCTCAGATCCGAAAGGGGTGAAGAGCAAAAAAATTCAGGAATACAGGGAGAAGTTTGCAAATCCATATGTGGCCGCTGAGAGAGGATGGTTAGATGTAATTATTGACCCAAAAGATACCAGACAGGTCCTTATCAAGGCCCTGGATAGTCTAAAGAATAAAGTCAGGGCTTATCCTCATAAGAGACACGGAACGATCCCCCTTTGAGAATAAGATAGATTTTTACAGGAGTGTAATGATGGGTAACGGATATTGGGAAAGAATATTGAGGGTGGATCTTTCAGAGCGAGCCGTCAAAAAAGAGACCATCTCGGAAAACGTGTGGAAGAATGTGTTGGGTGGCGCCGGATATGGGGCAAAGGTATTATACGAAGAAGTGGGAGAGAAAATTGGGGGTTTGGATTCTGAAAATAGGATCATTTTTGGATTGGGCCCTTTCCAAGCCACTAACCAATCCGGGGCTGCCAAGTTTTGTATTGTATCGAGGTCTCCATTGACAGGGATTTTTGGTGAAACAACAGCTGGTGCGGGATGGGGGATCGAATTAAAGAAGGCTGGTTATGATGCCATTATTGTTCAAGGAAAATCAGAGACCCCTGCATATTTATCGGTGAGCGACAGAAAGGTTGAGATAAAAGACGCAACAAGATTCTGGGGTAAAAATTCATATACTGCCTCTGACGAAATCTTGAGGGAAGTGGGAGACCCAAAATCAAGTATAGCCTGTATTGGGCAAGCAGGTGAAAAGCAGGTAGCCATCGCATGTGTGGTCGTCGATAAACACAGTTTTGGGGGGCGTTGCGGTTTAGGGGCCGTTATGGGATCGAAGAATCTTAAAGCGATCGTGGTGAGAGGAACTCAATCGGTTCCTGTACATGACCCTGAAAGGCTTTCAGAGTTGAATAGGAAGATAGGGGAAAAAATATTTGATGGAACAAAAGATTGGTTACGTGTTCATGGAACCCCATTCGTTGAAGTAGGATGCGAGGAACTTGGGGATACTCCTGTGAAATACTGGTCAGGTGACGTATGGCCTGAGGGGGCAAAAAAACTAGGTTCCCCAAATTATACGGATTCTCTGAATGCTAAACCGTGGCCTTGTAGGTTTTGCGTTGTAGGATGCCACCGACATATAAAAGTGGAAGAACCCATCGAATACGCTACGGAAGGGGCAGGTCCTGAGTATGAGACATTGGGTATGCTTGGTAACTGTTGCTTGATGGATGATCTCAAGGCGTTAGCAAAAATGAATGAGTGGTGCAATAGATATGGAATCGATACGATTTCAGCAGGGGCATTTATAGGGTTCCTGATGGACTGTTCTGAAAAAGGCATACTGAAAGAAAAAGAGATTGATGGACTGCCCATCGCTTGGGGTGATAAGGAGGTTATGCTCCGGTTGATTCATAAAATTGGCCAGAGAGAGGGCATCGGGGAACTTTTTAGCCAAGGTATTGTCCCTGCCGCAAAGTCGTTGGGAAAAGAAGCCACTGAATTGGCGGTACATGTAAAGGGCCTTGATTTGCCAGCTCATGATCCAAGAGCATTTTTCAGCCTTGCCATTAACTATGCGACAGGTTCGGCAGGCGGACATCATGAGCGTGGTAATCCACAGGTGGCCTCATCAGGGTTCTTATTGCCAGAAGCTGGGATAACGGAGGTGGTTGACAGATTCAGGATGGAAAATTCAGAATTTGTCGCAGCGAAGTATCAGGATTATGGTGCACTTTCCAATTCTCTTTGTCATTGTAAGTTTATGCTGTTTGGAGGAATGACATTAACTGATTTGTTGGATACATTGAATGCGGTGACAGGCTGGGATTGGACGATGAAGGAATTCTTAAAAACTGGTGAACGAATTTTTACCCTTCAGAGGGTTGTGAACGTTAAATATGGTGTGACGAGAAAAGACGATATTCTGCCAAAAAAAATATTCGAACCTGCAAAAGAGGGAAGCAGGGCAGGAAAGGTCCCAGTCCCGTTTGAATTTTCACTTGAACGTTATTACAAACTAAGGGGATGGGATAAGAAAGGGATACCGGAGAAAGAGAAACTAAGAGAGCTTGACCTCTAAATTCTAATAGTTTATCACAACGAGAAGTCACATCGCGATTTGAAGTCTACAATAAATTACCTCAACCTTTCACATTGTTTCAGATTTCGCCTGCCTACCCTGCCTACCGCAGGCAGGCGCAGGCAGGGAATGCTGATTACCAATTGCGAATAAAAGATGTCAGATTTTGAAATTTGAATTTTTACTTAGACGGCCCCTCATTAATAGGATGGCCAAAAGAGCAGCGATCAAAGCCATGACTGCACCAAATACCCTTTTATGTTTTTTCATAAATCTTCAGAATTTCATCCCGAGAAAAAGGTTTGAGTTGTTTACGACCCTTTCTATCAATCTTAAAGACCCTCGCTGGTCCTTTCTTTACCCTGCCAATGACTTGGAAGGGAATGGAATTTTTTCTGAAGGTTTTTTGAATTGATGAAAGGTCTGAAGGAGATAGGGTCAAAAGCAACGCTCCGGAAGCGATGACACCAAGAGGGTTCAGTCCAAATTCCTGGCAGAGAATACGGGATTCTTTGTAGACAAGAACTTTTTCCAAATCGACTTCTATCTCTTTCTCAGAGGCCCATGCCATCTCGATCATCCCATTGATCAAACCTCCCTCTGTGGGGTCGTGCATTGAATGGACAGAGACGGCCTCACAAGCAATCTGAGCGGGGCGAAGGACATCGATGCCAGGATTGAAAATAAAATTCTTTGCCTTCCGAATCAATGAGGAGGAAATACCTCTTTCCAAAAGTTCGGCCTCCTTTTCTCTTGCCATGATGGAAGTTCCTTCAATACAGACTCCCTTGACCAGGAGAAGGAGGTCCCCAGTCCTTGCACCGCCTGTGGTTACAAGCTTATCTTTTCTGACCTCTCCGATCATATGACCGGAGAGGATCATTTTTTTAATCCCGGGCGTGATCTCTGTATGGCCCCCAATCCAGGAGATTTTAAATTGTTTACAGGCATCGCGGACCTGTCTGAAGACCTTTTCGATCATCTTTAAATCTGACCCTTCCGGAAAGAGCAGGGTCGCTAAAAACCATTTGGGGATGGCTCCCATTGTCGCAATGTCATTCAGATTAACTACCACTCCGTAATATCCGATCTCCTCTGTCGTAAAGGTAATTGGATCTGAAGTCACCACCCAATAACGATCGATTCCCTTCCCCGGATCAATGACTGCAGCATCTTCACCGATCTTCGGACCTATGACCACTCGAGGATCAAGAATCGTGTTTCTTTCTAAGAATCCCTTCAGAATATTGATGTCTAATTTTCCAGTCTTCAAGGTTTTCGTTTTCTTTTTCAAAGTCCTTTCTCCAATGGCATTAAAACAGATTTCATTGAGGGGTGCAAGCCTAATAAGGGGAGAGAAGGGTCAATCGTGGATTGATTTTGCAGGGGTTCTTTTTTGAAGAGCTCAGGGCTTCAGAATCAGTTCGATCTTGGGAGCGTTCTTCTCCGTCTTCATGCCAACGGAGAATGAGCAATAAGCACAGAGGTATTCATATTGATCGCCTTCAGGCAGAACCAAAAGTAATCTTTTTCTCACGGGCACCGCTGCCTTGCACCTGGGACAGTAAAGAGAGGTCGCTTCGAACTGTTCAAAACTTGGTTTTTGCATCATATTAATTATTATAAGGAAAAATGGATTCCACGGCAACCTTTTTTAACTTATTTTCCCTTCTAATTTCATCGTGAATTTTTTCGCATTCTTTCATTGACTTTTTATTTTTACACATTTATAATCGCATCGAAAAAAAGCCTAAGGGATAAGGAGATTCGATATGGGAATCAAAGTTGATCCAAAGAAATGTGTTTCATGTATGGCTTGTGAGATGGCCTGTGGCTATCACAGGGATGACGGGTTTGCCCTTCTTTCGTCCTGTATCATGGTTACTCGGGGTAGGGAGAAGAGGGATTATTCTGCAGTGGTCTTGAAGGAAGAAGAAAACCTGGTGATCGCCAGGCCAGAAGGTTTGGAAGTTCGGAGAATCGGCGCTGTGGGGGAGGAAGCCGGTTCTGACCAGAGCAAAGGCGATGCTTCAGCAAAACCACTTCTATTGAGGGAACCCTGTGATCTATGCAGTGATCGGGAAGAAGGGCCTCTTTGTCTGCAGTTTTGTCCTGTCAATGCGATCTCAATGGATTAATTGAAGGAGATTTCCAAAAAAACACTTAAATCTCTGATTACACCGATTAGGGGCCGGTTACACAGATGGGAAAATCAAGAGAGCTTGTAGTAGTTTTTCAGAGCTCTGTAAAGGAGAGATGAGAGATGGAATATTTATCAACCAATAAAATAGCGATCGTTGATTTAGCGACCTCCAAAGTTACCGACCAGGAACTGGATGAAGATCTGGTGAAAGAGAAAATCGGTGGAGCGGGGATCACAACGGCCCTCTATGAGGAATATCAGGATGAGGATCCCATTGTCTTGGGAACAGGACTGTTGACCGGGACCCTTGCTCCTGCATCGGCTTTAGGCATGATCACGGGAAAAAGCCCGTTAACGGGTAAGGTTTGCCATGCCCCATTAACCTTATATGCAGGGTTGGAATTAAAATTCTCCGGATTTGATTATGTCGTGATCAAAGGTAAATCCCAAAAGCCTGTTTATCTATGGATTCATGATGGCGTGGCGGATATCAGCGATGCCAAGGAGGTTTGGGGAAAGGATGTTTGGGCCTCCACCGATACGATCCGAGAGTTGATGGGAGATCAGCTCATTCAAGTTCTGACCATTGGAAAGGCAGGGGAGTCTGAATCCGATTTTGCCCAGGTTTGTATTAACTATTGGCCGAGCGGAGACCGGTGGGGATTTGGCAAGCTGTTTGGCCAGAAGAAGCTGAAGCTGGTCGCCCTTAGAGGGATGAGTCTTTTGGAAGTGGCAGACGCTGAGGGGTTCGTTCATCAATGTAAAGAACTGCTTTCAGCCCTCAAGGCCGGAGCCTTTGCGGAGAAGAAAGGGATTGCCGAAATCCCGATGGCCATTGGAGAGGAAGATATCCGAAAATGGCTTGACCCCCTTGTTCACAGGCATCCATCCTGTTTCAACACCCCTTTTCCTACCAATACCTTTGTCTTTCTTGATGAAGACCCTAAACTTTTGAAAGAAAGCGAAAAGAAAGAGCCTGGTTTTTTGATCACGGATGTTTATGGCTTATTGGGATTTAAAAAATTAGGTTTATCTGCTGCCGATGCCTGTGCTCTGTTGAGAGAATGCGTAAAATACGGGATAGATGCCGTCGCGGTTGCTGAGTTGAGTCAAAAAGCAGGCAAAAAGAAACCTGATGAGATTAAAAAGTCTTTTTCCGGATTAAAAGGAACTCTGGAAAGTATAGGAAAAGGAAGGTTCAGCCCTTGGGCTCCTCCAAAACCGATTTTTGCGAATTTCGGGCTGCCTGCTGATGGTAGTCAGGATGCTTCATGGTGGGAAAGAAGGCAGGCCGTGGCCTATATTTTCGGGATCCATCCTATCTTTGCCCTCATGTCTCCTGAACTGAGTGAAGAAAAATTGATTGAACTGGCCAATATCGGAACAGGATTAGGATTCACTGCCGGGACCTTGGACAAGGTGATTGCTGATATTTCAAAGTGATTCTTCATGGCGGGCTTGTCACCCCTGGCTGCGGCAGGCAGGGACGAACGATGAAAATTGATTTATTATCCCGTAGGGGCGGCTCTCCATAGCCGCCCTTTTGAGGAGCCTGCAGAGGGGCTCCCCTACATATATTGATTGGTAAGTGGTTATTTTCTCGGTGATTGCAAAATACTTTGAGAGTTTGACGGTTGGGTAGAGCCTTTTGGCTTTTAAAAATTGAAGCATGTCTTCCATCTCAAATCATGATCTTCTTCCATATTCCCCCCCCATAGGCATCTATACAGGCAGCGGTGCTTCTCACTCATGGCTCTGGTTCGTTGAAATCCTTGACCGGATGGGCTTTGAGAACGTCCATTTTGTTGACGAGAGAGATATCCTGTCAAATGCGTTAGAACCTCTTGATGTTTTACTTATGTCAGGGGGAGATACCTTTGCCATCGCAAAAGGGCTTGGAGCAGAAGGTTCGAATAAACTGCGAAGTTTTATCAATAGAGGAGGACTCTATATCGGGACCTGTGCCGGAGCCTATCTTCCGCTGAGATCCTCCATGGATTTCCTGGATCAATTTAATTTTATCAACGTGAAGATCTCCAATATTTCGCGAAGACTTTCAGAACCCGAACGGCACTCGTTCGAGAAGGTGGCCTGTAGCTCTTATGGTTGCGATTTTGTCTATCATGTTGTGAGAGAAGATGTCCTTTTGGAAATGGTGAATGGTTATCAAGACAATGGGAAAAAAGAGATGATTGCCCCTCTTTACGGGGGGCCATCGATGTTGCCCTCGGAGGATATCGAGCCCATTGCCACTTATAAGGGTTTTACAAAAAAGACGAAATTCCTTGTCGAAGAAGAACTGGCTGAGAAGACCTTGATCGGAAACATTGCCGTGGCCAAGAAGTCAATGGGAAAGGGTCATCTTTATATTTTCGGCCCCCACTTCGAACATCCCTATTATCCCTCCTGTAATCGCTTTCTTGTGGAGATCATTTGTAAAGAGCAGAATGGGAGATCTATCGATACTAATAAAGATTTTTCTGAAGACCCCAGAAAACGAATCAAAGGGGAATGGTTGAGAGAGTTATTGAAAGATTTGAAGAGGGAATTGAGCAACTCGCGTATTATGGCTTCGGGGTTGGATGACTTTCCGGTGCATTGGTTGATCGGGAATAAGTATTATGAACCGGAAAAGATAAGTGTTTTTATCAACACGGTTTGGGATAAGCTGAAGGTTCTCGAGTCCTTGCCTGATTTGGAGATCGAGAGGGAATCGTTACTTCGATGTGTAGAAATTTCTAAAGACATCACGAGGGAGTTGAGGGCGATCAATTCTGAAATAAAAGAACAGGGAGACGCCACCCCTCTTGCTTCGAAGCTGTTTTTAGATTTGAAGACATTGTCTTCTCTTTTTTTCAGGTTATACTTTAGAGCAAAACGAGATCAGGTTCGGGACCGACCTTTGGGGGAATAAGTGGATCAGATCAAATATGGCATGGTCATAGATCTTCGCCGGTGCATAGGCTGCCATACCTGTGAAGTGGCCTGCAAGATGGAGAACAGAGTTCCTCTCGGTGTTTGGCCAGCATGGGTCAAACAGATTGAAAAGGGGTCCTATCCGAACGTGAGAAAGTCATTTCTACCTATTCTCTGCGATCACTGTGACCATCCCGTCTGTGTCACGGTCTGTCCTACCAATGCCTCATTCAAGCGGAAAGATGGGATTGTGATGATCGATCCCCATATCTGCATTGGATGCCGATATTGTATGGCGGCTTGTCCTTATGCGGTCCGATATGTCCATCCCATTCAAAAGATCGTTCAGAAGTGTTCCTTCTGTTCGCACAGGATAGATGCCGGTCTCAAGCCCGCCTGTGTGGAAGCTTGTGCCACCGGTGCAAGGGTATTCGGGAACCTTCTCGATCCGCGAGAGGAAGTGGCGATTCTTAAGAACACCCATCCTGTTCAAACGATCAAACCGGAATCCGGAACCCAACCCAATATTTACTATATCGGTCTGGATAAGGATGCTGTTTCCTCCACCGGTAAAGGAGAAAGGTAAGCCTCATCATGATCGATATCTTATACAATGTGGAGCATCAAGAGGCGCTGGGCATATTAATCTCCATCTATTTCTATCTGACAGGGATCAGTGCCGGATCCTTTATCCTTTCCACTTTGGCCTATGTATTCGGTCAGGCGAAATACAAGCCGATCGGAAAGATTGCCGTCGTGCTGGCGACCGTCGTTCTCATCATCGCCCCCATGGCATTGCTCATCCATGTCGGAAGACCCTTTCGGGCCTGGAGACTCTTTTACAATATTAATTTTACCTCCCCCATCTCGTGGGGTTCATTTTTGCTCACCCTTTATCCGATCAACTGCATTATCTATGGATATTTCATCTTTAAGAACAATGCCAAGATGACAAAGCTATTCGGGACCATCGGCATCCCACTGGCTGTATCTGTTCATGGATATTGCGGATTTATCCTCGGTTTTGCCAAGGCGAGACATCTCTGGAATACGGCCCTGATGCCCATCTTATTTCTCGTCTCGGCCATCGTATCCGGAATTGCTCTGGTGATCTTTGTGGTGTATCTCAAAGATAAGTTTTTCTCCCAAGCAAAGAAGGTGAATGAGGAACTGATCTTTGACCTGGCAAAATTGATGGGAGGTTTTCTCCTCTTCGATCTCTTTTTGGTGTTGAGTGATGTGCTCATCTTGCTGGCCGGTAATGAGGAGGCGATCAAGGTAGGTTGGCTCATTTTGACCGGGAAGTATGCCATTCCGTTCTTGGGTATTGAGAACGGGCTGGGCAAGATACTGCCTGCTCTTTTAATATTTTCGACAAAACTCAGGACGACGAATCGACTCGTATTGGCCTCCTTTCTGGTCATGTTTGGCATATTTTTTATGAGGTTCGTGGTAGTCTTTGCAGGAGAATTTTATCCTCTGATCTAACATTCCTATCAGAAGGGACGGGAAATGGTTTCTCTTACGCGTAGAGTCTTTTTAAGAACAGGGGTTCTTGGAGCGGCTGGCCTTGCCCTGGGGAGCCGGTTGGATAAATTGC
>Ga0315282_10013321_pt1 | contig 12418 bp, 10 predicted proteins | sample YL17G07_20_MG_FD_203693 | JGI IMG/M metagenome (GOLD analysis project Ga0315282, IMG submission 203693) | Sediment microbial communities from Yellowstone Lake, YNP, Wyoming, USA - YL17G07_20 | ecosystem: Environmental > Aquatic > Freshwater > Lake > Sediment | place: USA: Wyoming | collected... | reverse complement strand
GCCGAACGCCTGGGAGCAGAGAAAGGAATCCAGGTGGATTTCATCCCCTATGCGATCTCTCAGGGGGTCGAGCGCTTGTCTTACCGGGTGTTACGGAAGCTCCTCCACCGTTCAGGGAGGTACTGCCTGAGACTCTATGATTACCTCTATGTAAATCTGAAGGGCGAAGTAACCCCGTGCTGCAGCCTCCCTCTCTATTCCATAGGTGATATCTTGAAGGAAGATCTCAGGGCAATCTGGAAAGGTGAAAGGCTCAGGGAATTCCGCAGAAAACAGAAAATGATCTGTGGTAACTGTGACCAGTGGGAGATACGCTACAGGTAAAAGCACGTAACAGAAAAAGCAATTATGGGCAAAGGATCAAAAGGGATTAAAAAAGGGGGTCTCAAAGAAAAAAAGAGTATTGTACCGTCACCTTCGCATAAAACACCTTCTTCTGGAGCTCCCCCATTCGGCTTCTTGAATTCATTAGCAGCGCATATATATTTCCCCTATCTCACCATTGCCTTTTTCTTCTATCTGGCCTTTCTCTTCCTTACCCCCCTCGGTCCTTTCAATACCTGGATTACACCGGAAGAGCATACCGGTTACTACTCGCTTACCCGGATCGACCCCGCTGATGATACCGCTATTTACGCTTACCTGCGGTCAATCTTCATCGACGGGGATATCGACTTCAGTAATGAAAAGGAATATTTTTATCGGGACAGGCTTACCTCCACCCTCCGGGCAGAGAACCGTGGCTATCAGACAGGTTCAGCCCTGCTCTGGTTCCCCTTCTTTTTTCTCGGTCATATCATCGCCCTCGTATACAAGGGACTCGGGTATCCGGTGCCTGCCGATGGTTATTCATTCCCCTATCTGGTCATGACCGGCATAGGGTCTGTTACCTATGTCTTCCTGGGCTCAGTACTCTGCTACCTCTGCTTCAGACGTTTCTTTTCAAAGGGTGCGTCTCTCATTTCTGCAGCGACAATCTTCATGACCACCCATCTCCACTACTACACCTTCATCCGTTCCCGCAAGGAGCACGCCTGTGAGTTTTTTTCCGTAGCCCTCTTTTTCTTTGTATGGTTCTGGGCAAGGGATAAGGAGAGACGATTGCTGCCGGTCCTCCTCCTCGGCCTGGCAGCAGGATTGATGGCCTTGGTGAGGCTCAACAATCTCCCCTTCTGCATCCTGCCCCTCATGGATTTCTTCGTTCTTGCCTACCGCCAGATTAAGAGCAGAGATTATCGCGGATTGAAAAAAGAACTGGCGCTTCAGGCATGTTTTGTTATCACCATACTCTTTATGCTCCTTCCCACCTTTCTGGCGATGAAGGTGATCTTCGGAAACTATACGAGCCATGTTGCCGAATCCGGCCCTGAGGAGATCAAAAAAACTGCTACCTTCTCCGGCGCCTTTTTTCAGATTATGGAGCAGGTCTGGCTTATCATAAAAAGAGTGAACGTTGTACAGGTCTTCTTTAAAAAAAATTGGGGTCTCCTCTGGGGATCTCCTGCCACGGTTTTAGGATTTATCGGCCTTTTTCTTTACGCCTTCTCTAACCACCGTATGGGCGTCACGCTGCTCGCGGGCATCTCTTCAACGCTGCTTATCGTATTCGGCTGGGCCGGGGTTGGAAGTGATTATGGATACCGGTATTTAACTCCTGCCCTCCCTTTCCTTGGATTCGGTGCTGCTGCCCTGATTGACCGTCTACGCTTTCGCTACTCGATGGTATTTTTCGCCCTCCTCTTTCTCCTCTTCTCGATCTGGCAGTACCTTCAGATTATCCAGTACAAGATTGTCATGGAGTGGAATCATCCCACCTTTGTCACAAGCGCATTCCGGAATATTGCCCCTCTTTTTTCTCGGGCCCCCCGGCTCCTGCTGCGTTCAACCTCCTGGATGGCAATAGCATTCCTGAAAGGGTTGCGGTTAAGTGACTATAAGGATGTATTTTTCCTTGTCTTTACACCGGTGATCCAGATCGCATTCCTGCTTCCCCCCCTCCTTTTTGTAGCCATGAGAAATATGTTCAGTTCACGACCGCTCCTGGTGAAGAGAATTCTCTGGTTGTGTGTCTTGTTAACCTTTGGTATCTTTGGGTCGATCTCGTATGCCTTCATACAACAGGATAGAGAGAAGACCCCCGATGAGATCTATCAGACCTATCGGGAGCTGGCGGTCTTTGATGCAGAGTGGGGACGCATTGAAGATGCTTTCAGATTTTTTGAAAAGGCAAAGGTAATGAGAGAGCCGGAGCCTGCTTTCAAAAAGGAGTTCGCCCTTGCCATAGTCCAGCAGGGTCTCGTCATGAAGAAGAGAGAACTCGTAGAGCGTGCCCTTGCGATAGATCCTGACTCCCTGGATGCCCGTTTTGCTCTGGGGATATTCTCTTACTATGAGAATCGTCTCGACCGTGCCCTTGAGGAGTTTAAGAGGGTTGCAGAACTGAACCCCAACTATCCAGGGGTGCAGAACAACTTAGCCGCTGTTTATGAAAAAATGGGGGAGAGAGAGAAGGCGCTTTATCACTACCGGTTATCTCAGGGTGTGAAGTAAATGAAATTGTTAAAGAGAGGTTAGCCATGAAACTCTTTATCCAGATTCCCTGCTTTAATGAAGAAGAAAGCCTGCCAGTCACGCTTAAAGATCTTCCCAGGCAGATCCCGGGTGTGGAGGAGATTGAGATCCTGGTGATCGATGATGGGAGCACAGACCGCACTGCTGAAATAGCAAGGAGTTTAGGGGTCAGACACATCATCCGGTTTACCAGCCATAAGGGACTGGCCAAGGCTTTCATGGCCGGACTGGATGCCTGCCTTCGCCTGGGTGCTGACATCATCGTCAATACGGACGCAGACAACCAGTACCGGGGGGAGGATATAGCCCGATTGATCAAGCCTGTCATGGAAGGCAAGGCAGATATGGTAGTCGGGGACAGGAACATCGAAGCGATCGGGCACTTTTCTCCTTTCAAAAAGAGGCTCCAGCAGATCGGCAGCTGGGTTGTGCGTCAGGTCTCCGGTACCGATGTCCAGGACACTACCAGCGGATTTCGGGCCTTCAGCCGCGAGGCAGCCTTGCGGATCAACATCATCTCGGAGTTCACGTATACCCTCGAGACGATCATCCAGGCCGGCAAGAAGAATATTTCTCTTGAACAGATCCAGATTGGCACCAACCCGAAACTCCGCGAATCACGCCTTATCACGAATATAGGCGACTACGTTACAAGGTCAATTGCTAACATCATTAGAATCTACACCATGTACAGCCCTCTCAAGATATTTTTTCTGATCGGGAGTTTTATCTTTTTCCTTGGCTTCCTCATCTCCCTGCGATTCTTATATTTCTATTTCTGTGACCCTGTCGGTTCCCACATCCAGTCCCTCATCCTTTCAGCCGTCCTCCTTATCCTCGGCTTCCAGATCGTGATGATCGGCCTCCTCGCTGACATCATCTCAGCCAATCGGAGATTGATTGAAGATGCACTCTACCGCATCCGGAAGATAGAGCTTTCCTCCGGCAGGTTGGAAAAAGAAGGAAACGGGAGGAAGGATGCTTAGGTGAAAAGGGCAACTGTAGCCGTTCTCACAACATCTTTCCCGCTGCATCACGGGCATTCTTCCGGTCAGTTCATTTATCAGCTCTGCCTTCGCCTGATCGAAAAGGGGGTGGAGGTTAAGGTCTTGGCTCCCCACGCCTCTGGCTCGGAGACCCAGGAGCTCCTGCACGGGATAGAGGTGAAGAGGTTTGTCTACTTTCTCCCGAAGCGGCTGCAGAGGGTGGCGTATGGCTCGGGTATTCCCGCCAACCTGAAGCGGAGCGTATTCCTCTGGCTTGAACTGCCTTTCTTCTTCTCAGCCTTTCTTCTCAACGCCATTCGGCTGGTAAAACAGTCTGACATCATTCACTGCCAGTGGACGTTTTCCGGTTTCCTGGGGGTGGTGTTAAAATGGGTATTCAGGAAACCTCTCATCATCACGGTCCATGGGAGCGATATAAATCTGGTGCTCAACCGGGGATTTCTGAAGAGATTGACTTCCCTCGTATTGCAGCAGGCAGACCGGGTGATTGCGGTCAGCGAAGACCTGAGAAAAAAGGTGCTGACGCTTGGTGCTGCGCCTGATAAAGTCAGGGTGATTTATCATGGCGTTGACCCGGAGAGGTTCTTCCCTCAAGAAAGCGGAACGACCCGGAAATTGAATCTCCTCTGGATCGGGAGGCTCTCTCCTGAAAAGGGTCTTGCCTATCTCGTGAAGGCGATGAAGAGGGTGCTTGAAGAATTCCCCGGGGGAAATCTTACGCTCGTAAGTGCAGGAGATGAACATGCCATGAGGGAGCTGACTGATCTCATTGACCGGGAAGGGGTCAGAGAAGGCATACGGATTGAGGGGAATAAAAAGTCAGATGAGCTTCCTTCCCTGATGAGACAGGCAGATCTCTTCGTCCTCCCTTCCCTCTCCGAGAGCTTTGGTGTGGTCGTGATTGAGGCGATGGCTTCAGGCTTACCAATTGTGGCTTCCCGGGTTGGCGGTATTCCTGAAGTGGTAGAGGAGGGGATTACTGGTATCCTGGTGCCCCCGGCAGACAGCCCTGCACTCTCCGAGGCACTTCTTCGCCTCCTCAAGGATCCTGAGAGGAGAAAAAAAATGGGCAGGAACGGGAGAGAGAGGGTTATAAAACTGTTCAGCTGGGATAAGACCATAGAGGCTACCTTAAACGTTTATCAGGATGTATTGAGATGAGAAGGTTCTTGAGGCGGTTCCGTAATCACCTGACAGGCCTCCTCCGGTTCTCTTTTGATCTCTTAACCTTGCCTCATGCAGAGAAAAGGGAAGTATATGTATGTCTTACCGTGGACGGTGATGCGGGAAGGAATCTGCATGCCATTGGAAAAGGATTTCCCCTGCTCCTCAAAATCTATGACCGGTTCAATCTTCAGGGCAGGGTGAGCTGGTTCATCAATAATCAGGACGAATGGACTACCCACTACCCTCATTTCCTTGAAGCCATCCTCAAGCGCGGTGACAGAATTGAGCTCCACTGCCATATAGAAGATTTAATCAGGGAAGATGATTACCATAAAATTTATGATCACGTGAAGAAAGAGAAAGAGGTGCTGGAGCGTTTTTGCCAGGATATTATCCCTGGCTACCGGGTTGAGTGCTTTCGTTCGGGGAGGTTCGACCGCTCTGCAAAGATGTTTGCTGCCCTGGAAGAAATCGAAATCAGATATGACTCCTCCCTCACTCATGGATCTTCATTTATGATCGGTGAGAGGAGGATTGATGACAGGGATATTCCTCACTCGACCAGCTGCTATTTTCTCAAGCCCCATGCTTATAAAGCTCCCCGGAAGGATCAGACTACGATCGTGGAGATCCCGGTCTGGGAACCATTCCCCAGGTTCAAGAAAATAAAAAATGGTGAAAACGATGCACCCATCGTGATCACCAATCTGATCCATCCTTTTAATCTGGTTACTGCAGGGGGGGCTGTGAATCAGCTCGTAAGGGGCTATTATCAGTTCATCCTCAGGCTTCTCATGAGGGTACCGCACGCTCAGTTTGTTAATCTCTTAGAGGCAGGGGAGCGGTGGAGAAAGATGCATGTCTGAAGAAAGGATGCGTTGATAGTGCAGAATTTATACGACGATGAGTTTTATCGTAACATGGAAACTTCCTACCTCTCCCATTCTGCCTGGAGCAGGCTGAGGCTTAAGCAGGTGAAGAGAATGGTTGATCCGAAGCCCGGAGACCGCATTCTGGATATGGGCTGCGGTATGGGGAGTATAACCCATTTCTGCTCCACCCTCGGTGCGGAAGTTACGGGTATTGATGCCTCCCCCCTTGCCATTGAGAAAGCAAAGAACCTTTTCAAAGATCTCTCCGCACAATTTCTCGTCTGTGATGTCTCTGACCTCGGAGGATTTATGGATGGATCTTTTGATAAGGCCGTTGCTGCTGACCTGGTCGAGCATCTCCCGGATGATGTTTTTGCAGGGATGCTCAGGGAGGTGAGGAGAGTCTTAAAAGCACAGGGTACCCTTTCGATATACACCCCCTGTCCCTCCCATATTATAGAACGCCTGAAGAAGAGGAACCTCTTCATACCGCCCAACCCGACCCACACTGATCTCAGGAAGATGGGAGAGATTCAGAGGATGATGGAGAAAAACGGGTTTGAAATCAACCTCGCCTACTATACTACCGGCTTCATTCCTGTGATGAACTGGATTGAGTACCTGATGAAACCCCTGCCCGTCATCGGGGACTTCTTCCGCTACCGCATCTGTATCCGCGGGTTAAAACATTCATAAGGGAGGGCTCTCTTTTTACATGAAGGTCTACCTCCATACTGCGAAAATCGATCCCCACTGGGTGTATAAGGAACTGATGGACTGTCCCCCGGTACCATATCATTCTTTCAGACAGTTTGAATTGTTTAACTGTTTTCTCTCCAGGTTCCTGATCTCATTAGGTCTGCCTAAATTAAATTACGTCCCCGTGAAGAAATTTGATCTGATTCATTCCTGTCAGAGTATTATCGTCAATGATTTCCCCTATGTTGTGGATATGGTGGATCATGTAGTTGGTTTTGGGAATTCCCGGAACTGCCGGCATCTGTTGAATAAAAAGTTTACGCGATTGGTGGAACATTATCTTAGTTCTCAGAACTGTAAAAAGATCCTCCCTGCGACAGAATATCATCGTGAATCTCTCAGAACCTATCTCGATATCTCTCGCTTTAAAGAAAAAATAGAGGTGGTCTATCCTGCTCATCATAAGGTAGAGGTGGATATGCGTAAAGGGGGTGGAGATACGGTTCGCCTCCTTTTTATCGGCAACCGTTTTTATGCGAAAGGGGGAAGAGAAGTCTTGAAGGCTTTTGATATCTTGAGGAATAAATATAGAGTGAGGCTTACCATGATTTGTTCAGACATACCGGATGAGGTGAGAGCCCGGTATGCCTCCTGCCAGGACCTTTCTCTTTTACCCCGCCTGCTGCCAGGCAGCAGATTGAAGCTGAAAATGAGGAATACCATCACCCGGCTGGGATGGCCAGTGTATCAGGCACTCCCCCGAGAAGAGATTATGAGACTCTACCAGGAAGCAGATATTTTCGTGCTTCCTGACTTTATGGACAGCATGGTAGTGTATCCTGAGGCTATGGCACACGGTATCCCTATTGTCTCAACCGATTCACCTCCAACTCCGGAATTCGTGGAAGATGGCGTGACAGGCTTTCTCATCCCATCACCCATCTTTTTCCTGGGAGAGGGTGTTTTAAAGAGATGGATGGACTGGTATTCTTTTGTGGAGATTATTAAGAAGAGTGAGTTCCCCGCAATGGTGGGAGCGCTGGTGGAGAAATTATCAATCCTGATTGAAAACCGTGACGTGAGAGAGAGGATGGGGGCTGAAGCGAGGAGAAGGGTGGAAGAAGGTAAATTCTCTCTCAGGGAGAGGAATACAGCATTGAAGCGCATCTACGAGGAAGCAATCGCCAGGTAACAGAGCGTTAACGTGAAAAGGAATACACTGACTGGTTATATCTACCTGTCTGCCTCCAATTTCTTCTTTGTCATTACGAGTTATTGCATCTATCTCGGCTTGGGGAGAATCCTTGGTCCGGCGGAATTCGGGATCTACGGGATTGTAACCTCCTTTATTTCTATCCTTACCATCGTTCTTGCCAGCGGGCCACAGCAGGCTGTTGCCAAATTTGTGGCAGAAGATTGTAATGCCTCTCAGGTGATCAAAAAAGGGGTCTTACGGCTCCAGCTTATCTTTGGAGCGGCGATCTTTTCCCTCTGTTTTGTGATGGCCGGGCCTCTTTCTCTACTCCTGAATGACCCATCCCTCAAAGGTTATGTACGGGTAGTTAGTTTCGTCTGTCTTTTTCACCCTCTCTCCGCCGTGTTTTTAGGCATGCTTATTGGTCTCCGCCGGTATGGTACCCAGGCCATCATGGATTCCCTGTATTCTCTTTTTAGAATGGCTCTGATTCTGGGCTTTGCTTTCTTTTCTGCTTCGGCCTTAAGCGCCCTCTGGGGATTTGTTATTTCTACCGTTGCCTTTTCTCTCATTCTCTATCTCTTATGGGGAAGAAATGGAAGTGAAGGTAGGTTCGAATGGAAAAGCTTTTTACAGTTTGTATTGCCCTTTACCCTCTTCATCCTCGTCACCAATCTCATTTTGAATATCGATCTCCTCATGCTCAAGGCCTTATCGCCACCATCACTATCCAATCTCTATAGTGGATATTATACCGCAGCCACAACCCTCGCCCGCATCCCCTACTTTTTTACCTCTGCCCTCTCGCTCGTGATCCTTCCGCTCATTTCTCAGGCAACCTCACTCAAGGATCATGAATCAACAAAGAGGTATGTTGAAAGCTCTTTGCGATACACCCTAATCCTCCTCGTTCTCCTTTCTTTTATTATCTCACCCACAGCAAAGGGATTGGTGGAATTTCTTTATTCCCGGGATTATCTGCCCGCCAGCGAATCATTGAGCATACTGGTTTTTGGTATTGCCTTTTTCAGCCTCTTTTTTATCTTGACCACTATTGTTTCTGCTGCAGGAAAGCCTAAGGTCTGCCTCTATTTTGCTCTCATTGTCCTATTCCTTGACATCTGGCTTAATTATCTTTTCATCCCTCACTACGAAATGAAAGGTGCTGCCTTAGCCACCACCATATCACTGTTTATTGGTCTGATGGGGATTGGTTTCTATTGTTTCAGATGGTTCAAGACCTTGCTTCCCTTGGGTTCAGTTGTTCGAATTGTGCTCCCCGGTGGATTGATTTTTATTCTGGCCAGACTTTTCTCGTTTGATGGTCTTTTACTCATCCCCTTTTACTTGATCCTCTCTCTCATTTATTTCCCATCACTCTTTTTTCTTGGGGAATTAAAGAAGGAAGACCTGCTCCTTTTGAAAATGGGATAAAAAAAGGAAGCCCCCGAAAGAAGGCTTCCTTTTAAAGGGAGAGGTCTGAATCCCTATTTAGCCTGCTTCTTTGACATTACTGCATCAATGGACTGGTAGAAGGCATCGATTACCTTGGGCTGGTATTTCCCTACCGGCAAGCCGTTATAAATAACGGTGGTTTTGTCCTCAACCAGTGTCCGGGTATAGGGGACTGACCAGTCAGGATAATCAACCGGATCCTCAAGGTTGAATTGCTTGAAGTTTTCGTAGCACTTCATGGCATGGTGAAACATCGTGTCAGAATTTTCCGCTAAGAATTCAATAGGCACGCCAATGGCGTAATCATAGCCGTCCTTGATGGCTGCCCAGTATGCCCGGTTGGTAGAAAGATACTTTTGCTTGGGATCCCAAATGGGGTCGGCGAACTCATCCTGGCAGACCACTACATTGGTGCGGCTGAACTTGTACCTGGCAAGGAGTTGCTTGGCTTCCTCGGCGATCTTGTCCCGGTACGGAGGCCCGAGCTTCAGCCATGCCTCATGCTTGAAATAGTCCCAGGGCATGCCGTGGACGGTGATAGCGACTGTTACGCTGGAACCTTCAGGTAGGGTATCCAACCGGTCCTTGAGCATATCCAGGTATGCCTGACGCAGAGGCTGGAAGTCTCCCATCTGAGGTGAGAGAATCACCTTGACCTTTTTGCCGGGATGGGCGTGCTCCCACTCCTCAATATACTCAAAGCAATGACGGAAGCCGGAGTTGAAGTCTTCGAAGTTGGAGTAGACGGGCATGAGAGAGGAGAGTACAATGGTTTCGCAGCCCGCATCGAGCAGTTCGTCGATCTTTTTTTTCATCTCATAATAGTACATGTTGCTCTCAGCCCTGCATTCAATACCGGGATATTTTGCCTTGAGCCTGTCGAAGGCTGTATTGATGATCCTGAAGCTCTCCTGCCAGTGGGGCAATTTTTTCTGGGTGTTTACCCTGTCGTAATACAGAATCCTTGCCTTATTGGCTACCTTCCCGCACACGGAGGGCTGTCCGCCGAGACGACCCTTATAAATGAAGTAACCATGATCAAGGTAAAGCTGTTTTGAAGGAGGTTTCCAGTATACCTGTCCCTGCTTGTATTTTTCGATATAAGGGGTGCCGTCGTAGTCGCGGTCGTTTCCGAAGCAGTCTTCAAGATGCTTGGGTACAAATTCCTTCCGGGAATGAACGTGTTCCGGATCAAGAAGGGATACTCCTTTGTCTACCATGGCAAACTTGTTTGCAGGCCAGGGGACTATTACCTTGAATATCTTGTGGACAACATTGTAAAAAAAGATGTGGTCATGTTTTTCCGGCATGATCAGTCCGGTGACGAAAATGCCGACCTTGCCCACAGGCGTTGTGTCCTGGGTTTTGTAATATTCATAATAGTCAGGCTTCTGAGGTTGGTTTTTGTATTTGAATACACCATACCCCGCTCCAGCTAATACCAGCAGTATTACGACAATACGAATCAAGATTCTCATATCCGTCCTCCTTCTATCTATTTTCTTAGGTGTAATTGTTAGGATTAAAATATTTCGGAATCAAAATAATCTATTCCGAAGTATCTTGTCAAGGATTTTTTGAGGTGGATCTGAAAAAGTCAAAACCAGGGTCCCGAGTGCGAATTGATCCGCCACAGGCGGATTTCGGTAAATAAGACCGAAGGCCGGTCCTCCGGTAAATCCTTTCCGAGGACGGACCAAACGTCTTTTTGCAGTGGAGCGAGATTTAGAATTGTCGAAAAAATGTTGTTGAGCAACGAGGAACCCTGGTTTTCAGAGACCTCTTTACGGTAAGAAGCAGCGATGTATAGTAAATGTTGGACGAATGATGAGAAAATAGAAATGAGAAAAAACACCTTGCATCTGTGTTGCGAAAGTGACACAATAATACTATGAAAACTGCAGTCGTCCACGCGCGCATTGAACCGCAAACAAAGCAGAAGGCGGAAGGGGTCCTTCGGAAACTTGGCCTTACTCCAACGGAGGCCATCCGTATTTTCTACCGGCAAATATCCCTCCGTGGTGGATTGCCTTTCCCGGTAGCGATTCCGAATGAGCTTACGGCGTCCACCTTAGAGAAGAGCCGTCGCGGCGAAGACATTCAGGAATTCAAGTCTTTAGAGGCAATGTTCAATAATTGGGAGAAATGAAGAAGGTCTCGCAGACCAGGCAGTTTTTCCGGGATGTCAAGCGCATGCGGAAACGAGGGAAGAACCTGCACAAGCTGCAGGAGATTGTCAAGCTGCTGGCCGAGGGTACTCCGCTTCCAGCGTACCACAGAGACCATCCCCTCATGGGGCCGTGGCAGCCATCGCGAGACTGTCACATTGAAGCCGACTGGATCTTGATTTACACTGCATATAGAGACTCGCTTCGGCTTGAACGGACCGGCACACACAACGACCTTTTCAAGAGATGAGATCTTCCAACAGCTCACTCCATCGGACGGCTAATAGCCACTGCTGACCCAAGTCTTTAGGTGTGAGCGAAATAAGAACAGCCGCTCCCCTTTCTGCTTGTAACTGAGCGAGGTATTATCTTACCGACTCATTTACTCTGCCGCTTGGATATCACCGAATCCAGAGACTGGTAAAAGGCTTCGACCACGTGTTTCTGGTACTTACCGACAGGCAAGCCATTATAGATAACCCGGGTTTTCCCCTGCACTAATTCCCGCGTAAAGGGGACTGACCAGTCAGGATAGTCTATGGGGGTGTCAATGTTGTACTGGTCGAACTTCTCATAACACTTCATGGCATGGTGCATCAAGGTATCAGAGTTCTCAGACAGGAATTCAATGGGGAGGCCAATGACATAATCGTATCCGTCTTTAATGGCAGCCCAGTAAGCCCGGTTGGTGGACAGGTACTTCTGCTTGGGATCCCAGATGGGGTCGGCAAATTCATCCTGGCAGATCACTACATTGGTGCGGCTGAACTTGTACTTAGCCACAAGTTCTTTTACCTCTTCAAAGACCTTGTCCCGGTATGGAGGTGCGAGATGAAGCCATGCCTCCCATTTAAAAAAGTCCCAGGGCATACCATGGACAGTTACAGCCACCGTTACATTCGACCCCTCAGAGATGGTATCCAGCCGGTCCTTGAGCATTGCCAGGAATGCCTGTCGCAGAGGCTGGAAATTACCCATCATGGGTGCCATGATTACCTTGACCTTCTTATCAGAATGGGCATGCTGCCATTCCTCTATATACTCAAAGCAGTGACGGAAGCCGGAATTGAAATCCTCAAAATGAGAATAGACAGGCATGAAGGATGAAAGGACAATGGTCTCGCAGCCTGCGTCCAGCAGTTCGTGGAGCTTCTTCCTCATATCGTGATAAAACATGTTCGTTTCTGCCCTGCACTCGATATCAGGGTATTTCTGTTTCAGCCGGTCAAAGGCTGCATTGATAACCTTGAAAGTCTCCTGCCAGTGGGGAAGTTTTCTCTGCTT
>Ga0315282_10013319_pt1 | contig 12421 bp, 10 predicted proteins | sample YL17G07_20_MG_FD_203693 | JGI IMG/M metagenome (GOLD analysis project Ga0315282, IMG submission 203693) | Sediment microbial communities from Yellowstone Lake, YNP, Wyoming, USA - YL17G07_20 | ecosystem: Environmental > Aquatic > Freshwater > Lake > Sediment | place: USA: Wyoming | collected... | reverse complement strand
GGGTTAACAAACCTAATTAATACATACCCTCCATACCACCAGGCGGCATGGCTGGCATCTTTTCCTTCTCCGGGATATCGGAAACCAATGATTCAGTAATCAAAACCATAGCCGCAATACTAGCTGCATTTTCCAAGCTACACCTTACCACCTTGGTTGGGTCAATAATACCCTTCTCTTCCATATTACCAAAATCATCGGCTTCAGCATCGTAACCAATCCCTGGTGGGCTCTTCTTAACCGCATCCACTACCACTGCCCCATTCCTACCCGAATTTTCAGCAATCCAGCGAATCGGCTCCTCCATGGCTTTCCTAACAATGTCAACACCAGTAGCCTCATCCCCGCTAACCTCTAGCTTATCCAGAACGAAGAGAGCATTGAGTAAGGCAACACCACCGCCAGGCAGAATGCCTTCTTCAACCGCCGCCCGGGTAGCCGATAACGCATCCTCAACCCGGTGCTTCCTCTCCTTAAGCTCAACCTCAGTAGCAGCGCCTACCTTGATTACAGCTACCCCACCTACCAGCTTAGCCTGCCTTTCCTGAAGTTTCTCCCGGTCATAATCAGAGGTAGTTTCCTCAATTTGAGCCTTAATCTGTTTAATTCTGCCCTTAATCGCTTCGTCTGAGCCCTTGCCCTCAACAATAGTAGTATTATCCTTATTAGCCGTTACCCGGCGAGCCCTACCCAGGTCTTCCACAGTAACCGAGTCTAGCTTGCGCCCTACCTCCTCCGAAATCACCTTACCCCCGGTAAGAACTGCCATATCCTCCAGCATTGCCTTACGCCGGTCGCCAAAACCGGGAGCCTTAACTGCCAGAACATTTAGGGTACCCCGCAATTTATTGACCACCAGGGTAGCTAGGGCCTCACCATCCACATCTTCAGCCACAATAAGCAGGTTCTTGGACACCTGTAGTATCCTCTCCAGAGCCGGTAGCAGGTCAGATACCGCCGATATTTTCTTGTCAGTGATAAGGATGTACGGGTCATCTATCACTGTTTCCATCTTCTCGGCATTGGTGATGAAATAGGGGCTGATATAGCCACGGTCAAATTGCATTCCCTCCACATATTCCGTCTCATACTTTGTACCCTTGGACTCTTCAACGGTGATAACCCCGTCCTTGCCCACTTTATCCATAACCTCAGCTAGTAATTCGCCGATCTCCTTGTCTTTGGCGGTGATGGTGCCAACCTGAGCAATCTGCTCCTTACCCTTTACCTCACTAGATACCCTTTTAAGCTCATCAATAATAGCCTTGGTTGCCTTCTCAATGCCTCTCTTTAGCCCCATAGCCTCAGCTCCAGCAGCCACATTCTTAAAGCCACCAGAAATAATAGCATGAGCCAGAATAGTTGATGTCGTAGTCCCATCACCACAGGCATCATTAGTCTTAGTGGCGGCTTCTTTAACTAGCTGAACCCCCATATTCTCAAAGGGGTCAGGAAGCTCAATATCCTTGGCGATAGTAACCCCGTCATCGATTACGGTTGGTGCCCCCCATTTTTTATCCAAGGCTACGCAATGCCCCTTAGGGCCTAAGGTTACCCTGACCGCATTAACTAAAGTATCTATCCCCTTCTTTAAAGAATGCCTAACTTCCTCATCAAATATAATCTGTTTAGCCATTTTTCTCCTCCTTACCTACTAACCTAACTGGTTACTTAGTTTTCTTAGCCAAAATATCGCTCTCACGTAAAATCACCAACTCCTCATTCTCAATCTTAATCTCAGTGCCCCCATACTTAGCATAAATCACTCTATCACCGACCTTAACATCCATAGCTATGCGTTTTCCATCCTCAGATAATCTGCCCGGACCAACCGCCAGAACTTCCCCCTCCTGGGGTTTCTCCTTAACTGTATCGGGTAGAACAATCCCCCCCTTGGTCACCTCCTCCCTTTCAATAGGTCTGACCACCACTCGGTCAGCCATTGGTTGAAGCTTAACCGCCATTCCAGTCCTCCTTCCTTAATTAAATTAACCAATCACAGACTCAAATTTATTAGCACTCTCACCCTGAGACTGCTAACTGCTATATAATAGCGTAGTTAGACGTATGTCGCAACTCAACAAGTACTTATTTACAGCCAATGTCAATGACTGACAGGCATCCTAATGCCTAATTTAGCTATTCTCTATAAAGCGCTCTCTTTACCCCTTTACTTTTTGAAATTATTTATCAACCTCACCCCCTTAATCCCCCTCTCCTTGAAAAGGAGAGGGGGAACAGACTTTAGAGAGGGGCTTCGCCCCTCTCTTACTAACTCCCCCTTCCCTTAATCAGGGAAGGGGGTCAGGGGGATAGGTTGCTAAACGACCTTTATTTTGACAGTTTACACTAAATCGTGTAAGATTTAATTATGAGCCAGCCACACAAAGCGAACCGACCACAATGGGATAGTGAGCGCATCCAAACGCTAAGACGCCACTTAGGTCTAACTCAGCGTGAGTTAGCCGACAGGCTAGGCACACGCCAGCAAACAATAAGCGAGTGGGAGACAGGGATGTATAAACCCCGCGGTGCCTCAGCTACCCTCCTGTCTATTATTGCTGAACGGGCCAAATTTGAATACCAGGCCATCCCCTCAAAAAAACCGGAAAGACCTTGACATTATACACGGAACCGTGTATAATAATTACAACTTCACTAAGAACTCGATACACAGTTAAACTAAGGAAAATCACAAGATAAGCGGTTTAGCCCAAGCAAGCCGCTTTAATTAGGTAGTCAATACACGATATCGTGTTAAGTAAATATCTAAAGGAAACGAGTTGATAAACAATCCTCCAGAGAGTCTAATTGTTAAAATCTGGCAGCACCTGTTGCTGAATGGAACCGAGCTGACCACTGAAAGAGGTGAGCCGCTAAAGATAATCTACCCGGGAAGGATTAATGATGACCGGGGTGCTGATTTTCGGGATGCGGTTATTGCCACCAGCCGAGGGTTAATAAAGGGGGATATAGAAGTTCATATTAAATCTAGTGATTGGCAAGCTCACCGACACCACCAAGACCAAGCCTATAATCGGGTAATCCTGCATGTAGTAATGTGGCACAACACTGAGGCTACCAATCTCCAGAACGGAAAGGGTATCCACATTCTTGCCCTAGATAAATACATAAAAAGCCCGATTAGCCAGTGCCCCGATAGGATAGAGCCCCCAGCCAGACTAAATATGCCCTGCCTCAAAGCCTCAGAACGCCTGACTACAGGCATTATGGCAGGATTTCTAGACAATGCTGGGCAGGAGCGGTTCTTAGCCAAGGCAGCCAGGTTTCAAGCCGACTTAGCCCAAATGGAGGCAAGCCAATCCCTTTACCAGGGGATAATGGGGGCTCTGGGTTACTCCAAGAATAAGCTCCCCTTCCTGGAGCTAGCCCGCAGGTTGCCACTTCATAGTCTAGAGTCTATTACACAAGGTAAAATATCAAGTGAGGAATGCCTTGCCCGGCAACAGGCTCTACTATTGGGTACCGCCGGACTACTTCCCTCACAGCGTCAAAGCCGGCACCAGAAAAATAAATTAGATGACGAATGGGTAGACAAATTGGAGAGGCTATGGACTTCTTTATCCCACACCGAGGCAATGCCCCCCAATGCCTGGCACCTATTTAAGGTCAGACCCAATAACTCCCCCATTCGTCGCCTAGCCGCTATGAGTCACCTCATACTCCGCTATAGGGGAAGGGGGATATTTGAAGAGCTAGTTAACCTGGTAAAGGAGGTGCCGGTCAGCCAAGGCTACCACAGATTAGAAAAGGGGTTAGTCGTTACCACCAATGGTTATTGGGCAAGCCACTCTGATTTTGACTCAGACAGCAGGCTAAGAAATCAATCCCTCGTAGGTAGTAGGCGAGCGGCTGATATTGTGGTCAATGTGCTCCTATCTTTCACTCTCGCTTGGAGTAGGGTCAACTCCCAGCCAGAACTGAAGAGGAAAGCCCTTGACCTTTATCACCGTTACCCTAAGCTGGCAGTAAACTCTGTTGAAAGGCATATGAGCCATCAGCTTGGTCTAAGCAGTAAGCTGGTCAACTCAGCCCAGCGGCAACAGGGGCTAATCCACATCTATAATAGCCTATGCACTCAAGGCAGGTGCCACTGCTGTCCTTTAGGAGGTTGATTAGATTCGGCCTTGTTAGGTAACTTCTAGAACCGAGGTGTACCGTTGAGCCGAGAATTTAAGCAAGGAATATGTTTTGCATACCTCGAGACTTTGTTCTAAAATAAGTGTATAAAAACCCTCGACATCTTACACGAAACCGTGTATAATCTTTAATAGTCTTATTTGATAGCTAGGTAGGTGCTTGGTTCAGGTTGATGGGATAAGAGGGAGAATAACCAGTGAGGAAATATTAAGATGAGGGATAGTAAGGAGTTAGCATCTGTTGAGAAACTTGGGTTCGAGACATTTAGGGACGGTAATCAAGTGCTTATATTAGGGGATTCATTAGAGATTTTGCCTAGAATAGAAGTTGAGTTTGACGCCTCGATTACTGACCCTCCATATAATATTTCAGGATACGATAATAAGAAAGACATAGGCTGGCTCAAATCTAACTCTTATTGGCAAGGCGAAAAGAAATTTAGCAAAATTGACGAAGATTGGGATAAGTTCTCAAATGGGGATTACTTAGAGTTTACATCGAAGTGGTTAGATTCAGTATGTCGATTAGTGAGACCAAACGGTAACATAATGATTTTTGGTACATATCACAACATTTACAAAATAGGTTATACTTTAGAAAAATTGGATAGAAAAATAGTGAATTCTGTTGTATGGTATAAAAGGAATGCTTTCCCAAATATAACTCAAAGAATGCTTTGTGAAAGTACGGAATATGTGGTTTGGGCAGTCAATAACAATCAAAAGAACGCTAAAAACTGGACATTTAATTATGATATTCTGAAGAAGATGAACAATGGGAAGCAAATGAGGAATGTTTGGGACATTCCTCTAACTCCTCCATCAGAAAAGAAAGCCGGCAAACATCCGTCTCAAAAACCAATGGAAGTTATAGAAAGATTGGTTTGTGGATTTACTAATGAGGGCGATATCGTATTGGACCCGTTTGCAGGAAGTGGGACAATCTCCATAGTATGTAGAAAGCATAATCGACTAAGTCTTGGAATAGAAAGTAATAAGGAGTATTTCAATTTAGCTAAAAGGAGATTAGAAGAGTTAGATAAAACTAAATATCAACTTAATCTGGTGTGACATATGACAAATGACTGGGTAAATACAATACAGTGTATTGATTGTATGCAGGGGTTTGAGAAAATTCCGGATAAATCGGTAGATTTAATCATTGCTGACCCACCATATGGTATTAGCAGAAAACTAAACTGTGAGAACCAAAGACTTGGAAGAACAGCAAAATTGAATTTTAATTTTGGAAAGTGGGATGCATTTGGTAAGGAATGGTTTGAAATTGCTGTTAAGAAAACAAGGGGATGGATGATTACTTTTTGTGCAAAAAGGGATATCGGAGTTTATTGGGACATCCTAGAAAAAACAAATTTGTAGCAATAGATGCTTTAGTTTGGGTGAAACCAGACCCCTTACCACTCAATGCCAAGAGTAGGTTTTTGAATGCCTGGGAGGCCTTAGTTGTTGGCAAAAGGTCAGGAGCACACTGGGGTAGTGAGTATTTTTCTGGTGTAATTCAGTTTCAAGCTCCAAAGGGAAAGGACAGAATACATCCGACTCAAAAACCTTTAGGACTAATTAAAACACTAATACAATTAACCACGAAAGAAGGAGACACAGTATTAGATCCTTTTATTGGAAGTGGCACAACCGCAATTGCTTGCAAAGTATTGGGCCGACATTTTATTGGTTTTGAGGTATCAGAGGAATATTGCAAATTAGCTGAAGATAGACTCAGAAATAATCCAGAATCTATCGCAATGTTTAAATGATTCTAACTGCCCCTATCCTTTCTAAATCTCCCTTGGATAACGATACTTGAAGCCTCCTAATCTCTTTACCCATTGCAGTAAATCTTTCCCTTTTTTCTTCTAATTTTTCCTTCAATCTCTCAACTACTCTTAGTGGTTCAGCTTCATACATTACCGCGATTTCTAACTTTTCTTTATTAACGACAGCCAATATAACCTTATTGATGTTGGCAAACTTGTTCAAAACATTCTCTGAAATATCCTCGAAATTAAACGAAGGTGTTTTAGAAGCCTTATATTCGTAATAATTATTATTTTGGTCTATGGCATCATATTCCGTTTGCTTCGATAGAACTTGATGGCCTAGTTTAGCTCCAATCAAGATTTCCCAGAATTTGTTACTAGTCAATATGCCCTTAGTTTCAACAGTTTTCTCTATTTCATGTACTATTTCGAAAATCTCCTTCAGAAACTTAGTATATGTCCCATTTGTTTGAATAGCACATATATTTTTGTTTATTTTCATTTCTCTTTCTATTTGCCTGGGACTTACTTAATCATTTTTCGTACATTTTGAATAAATCTGGTTTTGTTTTCTAAGTAATCGGCAATAACTTTTCCCGGAACTTCATAGTACCAGTCAAATATTGGGTAAGGTCCAGTGTCGTTAATATGTGCAAATATAACCGCTTTCACACCATGTAAGCGCTGGATAGTAACATCGGAGAAATCATTAAATGTCCAAGTGTGATTACAACTCGTCTCCTTATAGTGTTTATACTCAAACTCTTCTTCAAATGAATTCTTAGCATCTCTTGACCCAGAATGGCCTGGAATTAAATCTTGACCTAGAGTATCGGCAATCAGAATTTCAAAAGTTTTGCTATTGGAATAAATATCTTCTACTCCGAATAAATCAGAAAATACATCCTGAATGTTTTTCAGCCGATTCATAAGTACTCTAAGTTTTTCCCTCGCTTCTTGCGTAGGTTAATATCCTTTTATTAGATACGTAGTTATTCCTCAAAAAGAATGCGATTTGAAGTGATTGTACTGCATCAAAACGACAGAAGCAAGATAATTCAGTAAAAGGAGACCGCTTAACCCAGCTTGAGGCTAGGAATTACATCTAAATCCAAGCCATCTGCCTTGCCGGCTTGGAAGCGGTAGTAGCCGCAGGCAGCAATCATAGCGGCATTATCAGTGCATAACACTGGCTCAGGAACCAAAACCGGGATGGGTGAATTGTTCACCAACCACTGACGAAGCAACTCATTTGATGCCACCCCACCCACCAGTAAAATCTGCTTTACCCGGCGCTCTTTGGCTACTGCCACCGTTTTGGTAACCAGGACATCAACCACTGCCTGCTGAAAGCTAGCAGCAGCATCAGCCCGGGTAGGAAGCTTACCCCCTTCCACCAGACGCAACAGGGCTGTCTTGACCCCGCTAAAGCTGAAGTCGTTAGTCCCCTTTAACCAGGCACGAGGTAGCTTGACAGAAGCAATGCCATTTCTAGCCGCCTGCTCAATGGCTGGACCACCCGGGTAGCCCAGTCCCAATATCCTGGCTGCTTTGTCAAAGGCTTCGCCAGAAGCGTCATCCCGTGTTCGGCCTAATACCACATAATCCCCATGCCCCTTCATTAATACCAAATCACTATGCCCCCCGGAAACAATAAGGCACACCAAGGGGAAATCAATAGGGCGGTCAATTAGCCAGTTAGCATAGATATGACCCTCAAGGTGATTAACTCCAGTAATAGGTAATCCATGAGCTAAAGCAACCGCCTTAGCCGCATTTACCCCCACCAGCAGTGAGCCAGCCAGACCAGGTCCAATGGTAACCGCAACGCCATCCAAATCTCTCCAGGTAGCCTTAGCCTCAGCCATCGCCTGTTTTAGTATTGGGATAATGGCTAGAATGTGCTGCCTGGAGGCTACCTCAGGAACAATCCCCCCATAGCGGGCGTGAATTTCCACCTGAGAGGCAATCTGATTGGACAGAATTTTAACTCCATTCTCCACCACCGCGGCTGCTGTCTCATCACAAGAGGTCTCAATACCCAGGATTTTCATACTTCTGGAATTATAGCATAAACATAGCTAGCTATTTTGACACACCTATTAGCCAATGATATGATGATTAAAAGGAATAAGTCAGGGTCTTATTCAATATTATTAAGAGTGGGGTGATGCTATATGTCTGGCGTTGAAACACTATACCTAGTGTTTCTTTTTGTTTGTCTACTATTATCAGCCTTCTTTTCCAGCTCGGAAACAGCCTTTATTGCCTTACAGCGGATAAGGGTGGAGCACCTGGTTGCGACTAATGTTAAAGGTGCCAAACGAGTAGCTAGAATGATTAAGCGACCATCAAGGCTCTTATCTACCATCTTGCTGGGTAATAACTTCGTCAACACTGCGGCTGCCGCTCTAGCCACCATTTTGGCAGTCTCTGTCTGGGGGCAAGAGCGGGGAGTACTGATTGCCACCATCGGGGTAACCATCCTCCTTCTTATATTCTGTGAAACTACCCCCAAAACCATAGCTACTCAACATGCCGAGAGGTTTTCTCTAGTATTGGCTCGACCGATAGAGGTAATATCCTGGCTATTTACCCCCTTGGTGGTAGTGCTGAGCTGGATAGCCTCAAGATTTAGTAAACTGGCTGGAGGGGCACCGGTGCCCAGGTCTCTGGTCAACGAGGAAGAAATTCGCACCATGATAACAGTGGGACACAAAGAAGGAACAGTAGAGAAGACCGAGGCCGAGATGCTACACAAGGTTTTTGACTTTGGCAACCGACCAGTTCGTGAGGTCATGGTGCCACGCCCAGAGGTTATATGTATCGAGCAAGGCTCCAAAATAACCGATTTCCTCACCCTCTATGCTGAATCCCCCTTATCGCGTTTCCCGGCATATCAGGATAATATGGATAATGTAGTCGGTATTCTTTCGGTAAAGGATGTGCTTATGGCTCAGGCTAAGGGCACCATTAATAACCAGAGTGTTATTGATGACCTGGTCCGCCCGGCTTACTTTACCCCTGAGACCAAACCAATCAGTGAGCTCTTCACTGAGATGCGTGATAAAAACTACCGGATGACTGTGGTTGTAGACGAGTATGGCGGCACTGCTGGCATAGTCAGCCTGAGCCGATTAGTCGAGGAAATTGTAGGTCAGGTTGGGGATGAGCTAGCCGCCGTGGAAAAGGAGTATGAGGTAATCAATGAGTATACCTTCCAAATCGACGGCAGCATGCGCATTGAGGAAGTCAATGAAGAGATGGGCTTGGAGTTGCCTGAGGGCGAGTATGAAACTGTAGCCGGCTTCGTCCTCAACCTTTTAGGGCGTATACCCAAACCAGGTGAACAGCTAAGATATAAGGGCTTGAAGCTGGTGATAACAGAAATGCGGGGGGTAAAAATCGAGAAAATTCTACTAACCAAAGAAAGACATGCAGCGTCTGCGCATTAGGTTCCGCCGAGGACAAGAGGTAAAGTTCATCTCACACCTGGATATAATGCGGTTATGGCAAAGAGCCCTTCACCGCGCTGAGATACCGCTGGCTTACTCAGAAGGATTTAGCCCCCATCCCCGAATATCACTAGCTGCCCCCCTGCCTATCGGGGTAACTAGCCAAGCCGAGTTAATGGATATCCTTGGCACCAAACAGGTCTCCCCACATTTCTTCACTGCAGCCGTAAGCCAGCAACTGCCGCCTGGCATTGAAATACTACAGGTATATCAAGTAGCTTTAACCATGCCCTCTCTACAATCACAGGTTCGCTATGCCGAATATAAGGTTGAACTAAAAACCGAAAAGGGGCAAAAGGATATAGAATCAGCAATTACCAGCTTGCTTTCAATGAAGCACCTGCCGTGGCAACACCAGAGGGATACTGGCACACGAAACTACGACCTGAGGGCTTTAATTGATGACCTATGGCTTATTGATTGGTATAGTGGATATTGCACAGTAGGTATGAGGTTGCGTTGCGATAATAGCGGTTCAGGAAGAGCCGAGCAGGTTACCACAGCCCTAGGTTTTACCCATTGTCCCCAGTCAATACATCGCACCAAGCTCATCCTAGAAACCTTGTAATAGAAGAGAGGTTAGATTATTAGGGGAAGTTTGAAGGGGGTGAAGTAGATAAACAACCTCCGAGAAGAACCAAACTTGAACCAGCTAAGGCAGGAGAAGGCAAAAAAATACGCTAAAGTTAGGCGATGTCTGGTGCTCAGCGATTTAGGACTAACTGGTGGTCTATTGCTGTTCCTGATATTCAGCGGTCTTTCGGCAAGGCTAACCGGGTTGTTTACCTTACCTGTAGTGGCCACAGCTACTACTTACTTTGTTATTCTAATGGTGACCTACCGGGTGCTGTTAGCGCCGCTAGACTACTATCGTGGTTTTGTTCTACCCCACCGCTATGGTCTGTCTACCCAAAAATTTACTGGCTGGCTAGCTGATGAAGCCAAGGCCGAGGTACTAAGCCTGGCATTCGGCGCTGGAATTGTAGCCGCTATCTACTGGTTTATTACTAGCCTCCCGCTAATGTGGTGGCTACTCAGCTGGGGGGTAATAATTTTGCTCGGTGCAATACTGACCAATTTAGCTCCAATTATCATTGTGCCCCTATTCTTCAAAATGAAGCCGCTGAATGATGCTGACCTTAAGCTAAGGCTGGAACAACTAGCCCAGCGAGCCGAGACCAGGGTTATTGGTATCTATAGCCTAGAGCTGAGCAGTAAACGGACTACAGCTAATGCTGCTTTGATGGGACTAGGTAACACCAAGCGAATTATTCTCAGTGATACCCTACTCCAGCGATACTCATTACCAGAGATTGAAATAATCGTGGCTCATGAGCTGGGGCATCACCACCATAGTGATATCTTCAGGCTCTTTATAACCCAGTCAGCTATATGGTTGATAGGATTCTATGTTGCTGACCTTGCCCTGAAAGCCAGCGTTGTGCCTCTGGGGTTAAATAGTATATCAAACGTAGCTGCTCTTCCCCTACTGATGCTCATATTTGGCACCTTCAGCCTGCTGGTAGCCCCCCTAATCAATAGTTACAGTCGGCACCTAGAAGTGGCTGCCGATGAATATGCCTTGAGGTTGACCGATAGCCCAAAATCATTTATTAATGCTATGACCAAGCTTACTGACCAGAATTTAGCTGAGGCACAGCCCAACCACTGGGTAGAGCTTCTAACCTATGACCACCCCAGTTACAGCAAGCGGGTAGAGCATGCTACTATTCAACACATGGTCTCAATCAACAAACTGAAGGGTAAGTAGATGCATCAAGAACGGCTAGAGCAGAGGGTATTACACTTCATCCAAGAACATCATCTGGTATCAAGCCAGCAGAAGCTACTGGTGGCAGTATCAGGTGGACCAGATTCAATCTGCCTGCTCCATGTTCTGGTTAAGCTCCAGGAGGAGCTGGGCATAAGGCTACATGTAACTCACCTTAACCACCAACTGCGAGGTGCTGAGTCTGAGGCTGATGCTCAGTATGTTTCCGACCTAGCCCATCGTCTGGATATTCCAGCTACTATAGACCAGCGCGATGTAAAGGCTTATCAAGCCCAACAACGCATTTCATTAGAAGAGGCAGCCCGTGAGGTGCGATATACCTTCCTGGCTCAGGTAGCCAAATCTATCCAGGCTAACCGAGTAGCCGTAGGGCACACTGTTGACGACCATATAGAGACCATACTGATGCATCTAATCCGAGGGACAGGAACCAGGGGGCTTCGGGGATTGCAACCATCCAGCCTGTGGCAATCTTCAGGGGGTAGCCTTACTATAATAAGACCTCTCTTGCCGGTAAGCCGACAGGAAACAGCCGACTATTGCCATAGCCACCAGCTTATACCCCGGATTGATGCCTCCAACTTGTCACTATCGCCACTAAGAAATAGAATCCGCCACCAGCTCCTGCCTCTGCTTGAAAACTATAATCCAAGGGTGGCTGAAGCCTTGCTCCGAACTGCCCGCATTGCTGGTGATGACCTTGCCTTCCTGGATAAAGAAGTCAACCGATTATGGGGTAAAATTGGTCAAAAACAAGGAAGCACCATTACTTTAGATAAGGAAAGGTTTCTTGAGTTACCTTCTGCCTTACAACGACACCTGCTGCGGAGGGCGATAGAGGATTTATTGGGTAATCTTAAGGATATTGAGACGCGCCACATTGAAGAAATAATGGACGCCTTAACCAAGCCGGCGGGAAAGAGACTCAGCCTGCCCGGAGGCTTAACTTTTTTCATAGAATACGACCAATACCTAATAGGTTCAGACCCAGCGGCTTTATCCCCCTTTCCCATTCTAGGCGATGAGTTCCCACTAAAGCTTCCTGGTGAAACACTACTACCCGGATGGCGTGTAGAGGCAACCATGGCAAGCCCCCCCGTAGCAAAAGGGAAGTCTGAAGGGGCTAACGCCCCTTCAGAAACTATAACTCCCCTTCCCCTTAATAAGGGGAAGGGG
>Ga0315282_10013318_pt1 | contig 12422 bp, 17 predicted proteins | sample YL17G07_20_MG_FD_203693 | JGI IMG/M metagenome (GOLD analysis project Ga0315282, IMG submission 203693) | Sediment microbial communities from Yellowstone Lake, YNP, Wyoming, USA - YL17G07_20 | ecosystem: Environmental > Aquatic > Freshwater > Lake > Sediment | place: USA: Wyoming | collected... | reverse complement strand
GTCAATAGTAGTTAGAATAACTGCTGTAGCAGGATAATTCTGCCTGTGGTCGGTCAGGCTTTAAGTAATAAACAGGAAAGGAGAAAGACAAAATGAGAAAAGGAAGAAGGCTACTATCAAGTCTAGCTCTAGCTTTGGTGTTGGTGCTGAGCTTCAGCCTACCAGCATTTGCTGCTACTACTGCTGATGTAACAGTAACCGCCGCTCCTAGCTACATTGCTATCACCAATGACCCAAGCACTTGGACAATCAATGGCATTAGTGGAACTGGCAAGATACAGCCCAATACTACCTATTATGCCAAAGGCAGTACGAACGAGACTACCCCACCAAGTGCGACAGTTCTTGATGCAGAGTGCAACTTTACAGTCACCAACTCTAGTTCGGTGAACATTGACCTTACTGTAACTTGGGGTGCTTTCACTGGTGGCGGTGCTGATATGACCAACAGTAATGCGGGCACTAACGGTGCAACTACTTACGGTGCTTACTGCTGGTATAGCGGTATGACCTACGCTAGCAAGGTCATAGTAAAGAGTACTGGTAGTACTGCTATGCTGACTGGTATGACTCCTGCCACTACGACAAAAAAGTGGGGCGTGGAAATCTTGACTAGGACAGATGCTTGGACAAGCGGAACTTCTAGCACTAGCACTCTGACAATTACAGCAACAGCTAGCTAAAGCTAGAGTAGGATAGGTGAAAAGCCTGCAAATGAGGTTGAAGTGCTGCAGCATCTAGACTCAAGGAGAATTAACTATGAAGAAGTTAATAATAGGACTTCTGATAGTAGGAGTACTGCTAATAGCAAGCGGGTGTGCTCCAAGTTACTCGCCACCTACTAACACTCCACCTGCTAGCGATGGAGCAACTGCGTCCAGTGGGACAACTGTTCTGCCCAATGAGCCACCTGTAGACAGAACTTGGATTAGCCCAGGCAAGGTAATGGTAGGAAACTTTCATCCTGGCGCAAGAGCAGAGTGGACAATGTCTGTACATAATGGGAAAGACACACCTGCTTCATTCTTGGTGGCATACCGTTATCCTGATAATGTAGGTGAAGGCTATATTAAGCCTGCAAAAGAAGTCCAGGATTGGGTAATAATTGCTGACCCAACACCTGTAATAGCACCAAAGGAGACAAAGGATATACTAATAGCCCTTGAAATGCCGAAGGATGCAGCAGTATTTGCACCAAAGTGGGAGTTCTGGATTAGCGTCAAGGATACCACACAGACTGGAATGGTAGTCACAGAACTGTGCTCCCGTTGGCTTGTGCAAATGCGGTAGTGAGATATGGATTATGAACTATGAAGAAATGGTTAGCTATCTTAGCACTGCTGATATTGGGCTTAATACTGAGAGTTACTCCAGTATTAGCAGGTACTTCAGACGAGGTAACTGTAACAGCAACTGGGTATGTCTGTGAGGCACCTGGGGGACTTACACTAACCTATGTTAGTGATTATGAGGTAGGAATAAGTTGGACGAAGGGAACAGATGCAGTAAATACAATGGTACGGGGTGCAGTCGGCAGACTACCCGAGAGCAGAACCAATGGATACTTGGTATATTACGGAAGTGGAACAAGCACAAGTGACACAGGAGTAAGCTTAGATGAAACAGCAGCACCGATATATTATAGAGCTTGGAGCCAAAATGCAGCAGGTATTTGGGAAGAGACTGGCACCTCGGGCCTCCTTGAGGGTTTTGGCGTGACTACAATTGCAATCGCACTGTTTATTTTCGGTTTCACGGTCCTTGCCGTATGGAAACGGGAAGCAGTATTCTACATGCTGGGTGTTATAGGTTGGCTGTTCATGACCTTCTATCTGGTCAATAGAGACTACCCATCACAGAACACCTACCTAAAGTACGCAATCGCGGGCTTCTGTTTAGCCGTGACGCTGGTCATGGCGATGCAAGCACTTAGAGTATATGCCGAAGGAAGACCTAAGATACCTACTAGCTCAGACATTCAAGCTGCGTACCGCAAGCGCGTTGCGGGGATAACCAATAGGAGCAGACGAAAATGGTGGGAGTAGACGACACAGTTGTAATACTCCCGACCCTCAACGAGTCCGAAAGCCTCAAAACGCTCATTCCAGAGCTCAAACAGTGCGGCGTCGATGTACTGGTTATAGATGATAGCCCCAACGACCAAACAGTTGAAGTCGCCGAGAAGCTTGGAGCTAGAGTGATTCACCGCAATAAGCGTGGCAGAATGTCTGCGCTGCTGGACGGAATATCAGCTACGACTCATAAGTACATGATTACAATGGACGCCGATGGTCAGCACCCTCCTGAGCTCGTGCCCAAGATTATTGAAGCCTTGCAGCGCAACGACGTGGTAATAGCCTCACGCCGCGTCGACGGCGGGGGCTACGAGGACCTTACTTGGGGACGCAAAGCCGTGTCCAACGTTGCGAACTTGCTGGCTTGGCCTCTTGCACCACGGGTCAAAGACAGAACTTCGGGCTTTGTTGCGTTCCGACGCGCAGTACTAGACGGTGCGAAGTTACCGTTAGGCTTCAGTACCCTCACGCTGGGCATCTTGGTCTCGGGTAAATACGGCACCGTTGCAGAGGTGCCCTACGTCTTCAGGAAGCGTACTGAAGGCGCTTCAAAACTTCGGTTCAAATACGTGCTTGACCATCTAGTACAGTTAGGCAAACTGTACTTACGGAAATTCCGCATCCTGCGATTTATGCTAGTAGGAGCAAGCGGCGTTGTTGTCGGCTTGAGCACCTTGTATGCACTAACGGAGTTCGCGGGCTTGCACTACCTCCTCTCGTATGCCGTGTCGTTCCTTCTGTCCGTCACGAACAATTACGCGTGGAACTCACTATGGACCTTCGAGCAGAACAAGGGAGCAGTTGGGTGGACAAAGTACGCTGTCATATATGCATGTACCTTGACGCTCAACACTGCGCTGATGTACGTACTGACTGACATAGTCGGACTCTGGTACATGGTCAGCGCGGTGCTCGTCGTCCTGCTCGTCTTTGTGATAAACTATGTCCTGTCTAGGAGGTTCGTGTGGAATACACCATCTGGCAACGCATCAAGGTAGCGATATTCGGGCACTGCTATTTGGAACATCGGACTCGGCCAGGTTGGAAGGGTTTTCTGCCCTTCTACTTGGCTAAGTGCAGGGAGCATGGGTACTTTGAGGACTACCCTCACGGTTTTGGTGCTCGCCTAACGTGCCGTGAGTGTCTGAGGGAACATGAACGTTGACAAAATGCGGCAGCTGTCCAGTTTTGCCGAAATAGCTAAGCGCCACTTAGCACTAATCATTGGCCTGTGTTCGTTTGGGTATTATTCGTTGCTGGCTGCCCGCGGGTACACGTGGGTGTTTCAGAGTTCGGACTCCGGCGACTGGTTAATGACCTCGAACTGGTTTGTAGTCCCGCAGCCCTACGGCTCGCCTCTGTACATCCTGCTAATGCGTCTGCTCGGCACATTTCCAGGCAACACTGCTGTCTGGGCCACCCTTCTGCTATCAGCCTTGCCGAGCGCCGTTACAGTAACGCTGGTCTATCTGATTGTGGACAAACTTGTCGGCAGCCAAAGGATTGCCCTCGTATCTGCGCTCGTACTACTAGGTGCCGGTGTGTTCCTGAGCCAGAGCATAGTGCTAGAGGAGTACGCCCTAACAACTATGCTTTTGACGTTAGGGTTCTGGACCTACCTGAACGGGCAAAGATACCTGACGGCGCTGTGCTGGGGCTTGGCCGCAAGTATTCACGTATTCGTACTCGGCGCCGTTTTGTTTTGGTTAATTGTAGAGTGGCGCAAGTACTTGAAGCCGTGTTTGTACGTTATGGTACCAACTGTCGTAGTGTTTTATTCCTACATTCTGCTGCTGATGTACCTAGACACACCAAGGCTGCTCGCAGGCGGGCTGAACATGTACTCCCTCAAACAGTATCTGACAGTCACCGGGGGAGCGATATTGGGACAACTCAGCGCGTTTGAGGCACCGAAGCGCCTCTTGCTTACAGGACGTCTTTTACTCATGAGCTTCGGTCTCGCGCTCGTTCCATTGGCCAAAGCCGTCAAGAGGCCCCTCAGTAAGCCTGTCTTGGTATGTTTAGGCATTGTTGTTTGGACACTCTGGTACCAGGTAACGTGTCTCGACCCGCTGTCCTGGACGTTCTTGACATTCCTGTCGCCGTTCCTCGTGGTCTTGGTAGGTGTCGGCTTATCTCGGTTATCGAGAACGCACTTGAAATACGTCACTGCAAGCGCTTTGGTGCTCATAGCGGCTAATGCAGCGTTCCTGAACGCTAACACTCTAACAAACGAGAGGCCGTTGGCCGCTGGTTATCGCAGCGCGCTGCAAACTCTACCAGCGGATGCAGTAGTGGTATGTGAGCCGGGAGCGTACAGCCTAGGTCTCTACTACACAATGAGCGAGGGCCGCCCAGACCTGATTCCGCTAATTTATCCGTACATCGGACATACAGGCGATGCTTGGGGCTTCGACGACTATAGGGACTGGCTAAACAGGACATACAACTTGGGCTTGGACGACGACTTCGACACACTAACGGCCATAGCCTACTTGAAGCAGCGAGGCTATGACGTATATTTCGCGAGCACCCCTACGCAGCAATCGGCGCTCCGCAGAGCGCTGGTACTGGGAGGCACGGAGTTTTGGCAGGTACAACGCGTAACGGGGCTGTCTGGCCTGCAACCGGAGCCTTATATCAAATGAAGGAGGAACGTAAGCATGGAGAGATTTAAGGTGACCTTCGACAAGTCCATCGGGAAGCAGCACAAACTGCTGAGGGACATCGCCGAGCAGGAAGGTGGCTACACCATCGAGAAGTTCGGGCCCGACTACATAATTATCCGAAATGACCTCGAGCCTAGCAACGAGGACGAGCAGACCTAGAGCCTGAAGCGTATATCAAACAAAGGAGGTGAATGGACATGTTAGGAGTCAGTGACGCGGGCTATGACGCAGCGACTCAACTGCGGCGGCGCCCTAACCTAGACGACAGAGACCTGGCCTACCTCGCGGCGGTAGACATCGTCGACACCTATCCGGTACAAGACGTCTACGACCTCGCCAACAGGACACCCTTCCTAGGCGGCGACGCCTCATACCGCCTGAAGGTAGTACGGGAATGGCTAGATGAGGGTCTTATAGAGAAGGGCAAGGGTTGGTGAGGAGAGTAGGAATCGCGCTCTACAGCGCCCTAGCAATCCTAACCGGTCTGTCATACTGGACGGTGAGGCCAACCGTCATTGCACAGGAGCCAACGGACACTTCGATAATCGCGTCTAACCTGACGCTGAACCTACTGTTGTGCGTGCTACTGGTAGGAGCATGCGTACCGTGGGTAACGCGCAAACTGTTCCCGAAGCGGTTCAAAGTAATGCTTGTGCCAACCGCCGTAGTAATGGGCGTCGCACTGCTGCTGGTACTAAGAGCGTTTGGAGTAGCAATGAGGTTCTAATGCGAGCACTGTACACCGCAACAGGAGTCTACCTAATCATGCACATAGCAGTAATGACTAAATATGCACCTGCGCCCGAGCCAACTGAACTGTCCAAGTGGATTTACGCCCTCGAGTATCTCCTGCCCCCATTCATGATAGTACTTCTGGTACCTCGGGTTCAATGGTGGCTGAACCGCGTTGCAAACGTGAGAGTGTGGACGTACGCGTGCCTCGCAGGCGTCGTGGCGTGTGTCGCGACATACTTCGTCAACACACAAGGACGCCGATTCGCGTGGTCCACGCTCGGCCTGCTTGTGCTGTTAGTGATACTCGTTGCAAACACACAGCGTAGGCATGGAAACGTGAGCGCGTGGCTGTTGGGCGGAGTGGTAGCGCTCCTTGCATTGGGGAGCTGGGAAATACTTTACCAAACCGGCCTGTTAGTGTACTACGACTTCTTCGACATGGGAATGATGAGCTACTGCGTAACTGTAGCAATGCAGGGCTTGTGGATTATTCCGGCGCTGATTGTTATCCTGGTCTTGTATCAGCGCGGACTGCGGCCTTCGGCGAGTCGACTCACGCTCACGTGTCTAGGCGTATTTGCGGTCGCGACGGCCTTATGGTTCGCGACAGGAATGGACATCCCTCTGCTGTGGTGGCAGGGACCCAACGGTTTAGAGGGCCCAGTAGTTAACGAAGCCGTGAGGCCGTGGTTGATAAGCGCGTCACGTTTGAGTCAGAGCGCTTGGCTTCTGGGCGTTGCGTCAATGTTCCTGCACGCGAAGCCACGGCTCGGGCCGTACATCCCCTTCACCGAGGAGGAATTCATCAAGGAGGTAGCAAGGCATGGCTAGATACAGATACATCGTCACGGGCCTCGACTCAACTACGAGAACCGGGTTGAGCGGCCAGGCCCGCCAGATAGCTCAGGTCATGGACGTCGAAGTAGGCACGGAGCCCCTATCACGCAAGACAGTAGACGGCCTGATACGCATCATAGCCGATGCGCAAGGGTTCGGCAAGTACGTCGACATCGACAAGGTGTTCTCGGGGCTCTTGCAATCGGGCTTCCTGCAGCGCATAGAGGTATAAGGAGGTAAAGAGCTATGAGCGCAAAGCACTGGGCGGTACCCGCAAACACACTAGACGGCTGGTACTACTACATAAAGGCCCCTACACTACGGGCCGCCCTCAAGAAGGCGATAGCACAGTTATCGAAGGAGCAACCCTTTGACGAGGAGGACTGGAGAGAGGTTAAGCGCCTAATCGAGACATACCGACGCGGCGACGCTCCAGGCACGGAGCAAATGGCCCGACTGGACTTCGAACAAGAACTGCGGGACAATACCATTGAGCCCACCGAGACTCAGGACGTCTGGCTCAAGAGGTAGGAGCTACTAATGAAAGTACTCGTAACCGGCGGTTGTGGGTTCCTGGGCTCCCATGTCTGTGAGCTCTTCCACGAGAAGGGATGGGAAGTGGTTGCCTACGACAACATGTCGAAGCACGAGCTGATACGGACCGGCTACAACGTCGCCGCTTCGCGGGATTATAACTTTAACCTGTTGAGGGAACTCGGCGTACTGATACAGAGAGACGATGTCACTGACTTCTTTACACTGTTAGAGAGTACCAGAGGATGTGATTACATCGTGCATACTGCCGCGCAACCCGCCATGACCATCGCTCTAGAGAATCCAGTCTTCGACTTCGAGAACAATGCCTTGGGTACGCTCAACGTCTTGGAGGTAGCAAGGAGACTAAGTATACCTGCAGTGCTGTGCAGTACAATACACGTATACGGGAACGGTATCAACGACTCTCTGGTTAACGGAGCAACGGCGTTCCTTAGGCCTAAAGGCCCTGTCAAGGAAACTGAGTCAACATTGACAGGCACAATCACACCGCTCCACGTATCCAAGTACACCAACGAGCTCTATGCAAGGGCCTATACCGAATCCTATAACTGCAGAGTTGCTGTGTTTAGACTGACGGGCATCTACGGACCAAGACAGCTCGGAGGAGAAGACCACGGCTGGGTAGCCAACTTCGTTATCCGAACCATTCTGGGTCTGCCGATAAAGATATTCGGTACAGACAAGCAGGTAAGGGACATTCTTTATGTCAAGGACGCAGCGCAAGCCTTCCTGGATTGGTACGAGGCAAGCTGCCCAAGCGGCTTATACAACATTGGCGGGCCTTCGGCGGTATCTATCCGAGACTTGCTGAGCCTACTCGAGGAGCTAACCGGCAAGTACTCCGCTGCACAGCCATTGCCGAAGCGCCAAGGGGATTTGTGGTGGTTTGTGTCGGACTGCACAAAGGCGCGTGACACCTTCGGTTGGACACCCAAGGTCATGCCGAGAGAAGGCATTGCCGAACTGGTTAAATGGATAGAGAAGGAAAGGAGGTTGTTCCAATAAAGCTTGTAATACCATGCGCCGGTAAGGGAACGAGAATGCACTCAGACGTTCCTAAAGTACTGTTGAGGGTAAACGGCAGGAGTCTCTTGAGCTACATCACGCATTATTGGTCAGGAGTCGTCGACGACCTTATAATTGTGGCGAGCCACGAGAACCTACAAGCAATTAAGCACAACTCAGGCAAGGCAATATTCGTGGTTCAGGAGCCACTCCGTGGAATAGCCGACGCAATTCTGCAAGCGGAACGGTTCGTCGGCGGCAAGTTTGTGGTCAACTTAGGCGATTGCCTCTTGCAAGGCGAATTCGAACCGAAGAACTTCGACCTAGGCATCGGCGTCATCAAGGACGCACCTTACGACGGAGGCTATACAGTAGACGTCGATGGGAACAAAGTCGTAGGAGTCTATGAGAAATCACCAAGGGGCAGGTACCTGGGTATGGGTATCTACTTCCTCGACGGAAGAGTATTTGACTACATCAGGAAAACGCCACCTTCGGCACTGCGCAACGAAGTCGAGATTACAGACGTAATACAGAACATGATTGACCACGGTGAGCACATCGCGCCTATGTGGTTTAACGGTAAGTACATCAACGTTACATACCCCGCGGACATAGCCCGCGCAGAGGAGGTGTTTAAGTGACAAAAGCACTCGTGCTCGGCGTGACTGGACAGGATGGAAGTTATCTCGCTGAGCTCCTCCTGAGCAGAGGCTATGAGGTCCACGGCATGCTAAGGAGAACAGCCCAGTACCCAGAGAACCTCAAATACGTTCCCAAAGACGCGACACTACACTTCGGAGACCTAACTACCGAGCACCACCTATGCTCTCTGATACACGAACTAAAGCCGGACGAGATATACAACCTGGCCTCACAGTCAGACGTAAGATTAAGTTTTGATGTACCGGAATACACTGGCGACGTAACCGGCCTGGGTGTTACTAGGCTCCTAGAAGCAGTACGCAAATTCAGTCCTAACAGCAAGGTCTACCAAGCCAGCTCCTCTGAGATGTTCGGGAATCCGCCTCCGCCACAAAACGAGACGTCACCGATGCGTCCAAACAGCCCGTACGGCGCCGCAAAGCTGTACGCACATAATATGTGCCACATTTACCGAGAGAGCTACGGAATGTTCGTGGCGTGCGGCATATTATTCAATCACGAGAGTCCCCGGAGAGGAAAGAACTTTGTGACACGAAAGATTACCTCAGCCGCACACGAAATCAAGGCGGGCAAGCGCAACGACCTGTACTTGGGCAACTTGGAAGCGAAGAGAGACTGGGGGTACGCCCCAGACTACGTCAAAGCGATGTGGCTTATGCTGCAACAACCAGAGCCCGACGATTTCGTCGCAGGAACAGGCGAAGCTCACTCCGTACAAGAGTTTGCAGAAGAGGCCTTCAGCCTTGTAGGTTTGGACTGGCAAGAGTACGTCAAAATTGACCCAAACCTGTATAGACCAGTTGAGGTCAACCACCTCTTGGCAGACGCAAGCAAAGCATACCGAGTACTCGGGTGGAAACCCGCGGTTACCTTTAGGGAGTTGGTCAAAATAATGTGGGAGGCCGAGCAAGCTGACACGACACCGCTGGGCGAGGAGGTCAGGTGATTCTGTACCACGCAACCCCGAGGCGCGTCGTGGGACTCATTTTACGAAGGGGCCTCATGCCACCTACTCGCAGGCGCAAGGTGTCCGTTAGCGAGCAGGACTTCCCCGAATCCCTTGGTAAGGTGTTCCTGTCCGCAGACCCCGACAGCGCCGAGTGGTGGGCACGACACGCTTCAGAAGCACTGGGCGGGAAGTACGCCATACTCAAAGTCATGCTGCCCGCGGGCTTCCCGCTCTACCTAGACCCAAACTCGCCCTTGAACTTTGGCCCCGACAACGAGCTTATACAGAAAGTAGACTACTACACCACCCAGGCAATACCGCCTAAGTACATACACTACGTCGGAGAGGTGGAATACTAGATGACGATACCAGCTGACCATGGCACAACAGCAAAAGCCCTTGGCACGTTGGGGCTGACCAAGATGATAGCGTCTGCAGCATGGAACTATCGTCGGACAGCTGCATACCTACTGCGGCGCGGCAAGCTCCGAAGCCTCGGCAACTTCCTCTACACCAAGACCCTTGTGCCGACAGGTGAAGGCTCAGGTGAACTGGCCTATTATTTCATAGGTGGGTTATTGCAACGCTTTCCGCAACTAGTATGGTACCCCCGAAACATAGAAATCGAGGTCACAACGAGATGTAATAAGAGGTGCGTCATATGTGAGCACACCTGGTGGCACGAACCCTCGGTCGACCTGACCTTTGATACTTTTAAGCGGCTCGTAGACCAGTTCCCTTTGAGATGGGTCAATTTGACCGGCGAAGGAGACGCGTTCCTGAACAAGGACTACCTGCGAATGATATCATACCTAAAGCAAAAGGGCACAAGTGTCTACCTAGTAGACAGCATGGACTTGGTCGATTGGCACACGTCACTTGAGTTAGTGAAACTCGGCGTAGACGGTATATACATAAGCATGGACGGAGCGACCAAGCAGACCTACGAGTCGATTAAGGTGGGCTGCAACTTCGACAAAGTTTTGGCAAACATGCAAAGGTTGCTAGAGGCCAAACGCCGACTCAAGTCGCCCCTACCGGAAGTATGCTTCCGCTTCGCAGTTACCAAAACGAACGTGCGTGAGATGCCAGACTTCGTACGCTTGGTAAGGCAGCTGGGGGCGCGCAAAGATTTCGGAGACGGTTCGAAGATACACTTCGTCGGCTTGCTGGACTACCCCGAGATTCACGACCTATATCTCGAAGAGATACCGCAAGCACTCATCGACGAAACGCTTAGGGCCGCCGACGGAACGTTCCCAGCGGTGTTCGCTCACACGGGACAGTTGCCAAGTATCAATCGCTGCCTGGCTTGGGCCGAACCATACTTCGCCCTCGTGCCCGAGCCGATGGTCTTGCCGTGCTGTGCAGTCCTAATGAGCAACGGCAGACAACACCTGCTAGAATATAGCTTCGGCAACTACACAAAGGAGCGCTTCGCTGACATCTGGAATAGCCAGTATTACAAATGGTTCCGCAGAACGGTTACAAAGAAGGGCGCACCGGTGCCGGCCTTATGCGCAGGCTGCCGCGCGTACGACACCAGGGAACGCGAGCAGAAATATGGTATCGACGAACGTAAGAAAGAAGACTTTGAATAACACCCCTACCTGGAGACTTAAGGGCTGTCCTCGGTGTGGCGGCGACCTGTATCTCACGTTGAACCGAGCCTACCAGTGCCTGCAATGTGCATACCAGACCGAGCCACAGTCCGTAACAGTTATACGTACAAGATGAAAGTGTTAATTGTGCATCATCAAATGGCTCTCTTCGGTGGAGCCGAACTGGTAATAGTGAGATTATCTCACTGGCTCCAGAAGAGAGGACACACCGTACGCATTCTAGCTGCATCTACGTCAGAACGCTCCGAATACGCAGGCCTAGACATCCTTACGCCACCCAAACAGGCCCAGTGGCATTTATGGGACGGCAGCATCAGCTCACTCCGAGAACTCACACAAGTATTCCTAGCCCTCCACAAGCTCTGTCGGGAACTCGCAGACGATTATGACGTGGTTAACGCTCACAACTTTCCGAGCGTCTGGGCACCACCACACAACAAAAAGACAGTGTGGATGTGCAACGAAGTCCCAGACTTGTGGCATCGCAACAACGCATCGGATATCACGACTCAACTACTCAAGCCCGGCCGAGCACTCGACAGGTATATAGTACACCGCAAGGCGTTACTGACCGCAGTCGTAGTCGATGAAAACATTGCCGCGAACTTCCGCGAGCGCTACGGCTTCGAACCGCACATCATACCGTACGGCATCGACCCCTTTAGCGCTGAGCGCAGGCCCACAGAGAAGTTCACAATCATCCAGCCTTCTATGATATCACCGTCCAAGTGTCAGTTAGAAACACTCTCAGCTGCGCCGCCAGATGCTCAGGTCATCTTTGCGGGGTACTACGAGCCCGGACGTCCCTACACCAAGCAGGTCAGAGAAGCGTCTAGAGGCAGGAACGTAGTAATCACTGGTCATGTTGCGCGCACAGAGCTGCAAACCCTATACAGTCAGTCGCACGTCGCAGTGTTTCCTGGAAGAGGACAAGGCTCGTGGCTAGGGCCCTTCGAAGCACTTTCCGCGGGTGTACCGGTAATTGTATCACCGAACCTGTCTTGTTCTTCGCTCATTGCGAAACACAATCTGGGCACCGTTACCTACAACCTGACCGAAGAGCTCCAGACAGTTCATAACAACTACACCCAGTATCAAGAACAAGCACTCAAGGCGTCGGTGTGGGTGCGAGAGAACCTAACGTGGGACAAGTTTGGAGCATCAATGGAGGAACTGATGCAATGAAACCCACCCTGACAATTCTCTATGCCACTCTGGCTACAGGACTGGCTGGGTTCTCGTTAATGGCGTACATATCACCACTCGGACCGATTTGGAGCGCAACGGCGTTCTTGTGCTTCGTGGT
>Ga0315282_10013317_pt1 | contig 12422 bp, 11 predicted proteins | sample YL17G07_20_MG_FD_203693 | JGI IMG/M metagenome (GOLD analysis project Ga0315282, IMG submission 203693) | Sediment microbial communities from Yellowstone Lake, YNP, Wyoming, USA - YL17G07_20 | ecosystem: Environmental > Aquatic > Freshwater > Lake > Sediment | place: USA: Wyoming | collected... | reverse complement strand
GGTCCCCGGTCAGGCGATCCGTGACTTGTCCCGACAGCGACGCGACGATGACGCGGGTGGTATACGCCGCAGTCGCGCTCACCGTGGGGTCGACCCGGAGACTTGCCGTCAAGGTCGCCGTATCGGTTGCGCCCTGCACCGCCGCGCCCGGTATGATGACCGTCACGAAGCAGTTGAACGACGCACCGGGGGCAAGGGGGCCGGTGCTCGCAACCACGGTGCCCTCGCCCGGCTGATGCACGCCGTCATTCGCGACACCGCCGCCGGCGCCATCATCCGCATAGAGCGCGATGGGCCAGGCGGGATAGGCGGCCGAAGCAATGGAGAGGTTGAAAACGCTCGCGATGGCGCCGACGTTGGTCACCGACGCTGCGTAGTCAACGATCTCGCCGGGGCCGCCGTATCCCGAACTGGAGGCGGGACTGATCGAGACCATGTCGCTCTGGCCGACCGTTACCCGAGCCACGTTAGACAAGACGGTGGGCATTTGCATGCCGGCGGCGTTCCGGTAGTCCAGAGACGAGGTGACATCAATGATCGTGCCGGCGGGCGTCAGCTGGGCGGCCGCCGGTGCAAGGTCGAGCGCGCCGAGCAGTGCCACTACGGCCAGCAGGGCCGCGGCAGGGGCCGCGAGGCGCCGCCACGACGACCGGCAGTGACGACGCGACGTACGCTGGCCAGGAACTCTAACAGCGATCCCAGCAAGCGCCTGCTTTTCGCTGGTGAAGGGGGGAATGGTAGGCGAATACGAACGACGCAGTTGCACCCTCAAGGTTTGACTCCGCGCAATCAGTTTGTGGCTGCCGCACGATCCGCGACGCACGGATCAGCTGCTGCGATGACGCAAAGACGATGTGCTACCGTGACGCCGATGCCGGAGCAACAGTTGCCAACTTCTGCGGGCGCGTCCGGATTCCTTCTCAACAGCCGGGTGACTTTTCGGGACGGCGGTTGATGGTTGGACGAGCGGCCTGGCGGAAGGGTTCCGCAGGATCGATGTATGCGCCTGCGGACAATGCGGGTGGGAAGCACGCCCAATCGTCGTATGTGGGAGCGACAATGGGGTCGCGGAGAGGCCGTGGACTATGGCTCCGAAGGTGGTGCCGGGCGGTCGCAGAAGAGGATAATCGATCCTGTCACGAGGGCGGCGATTTCCCGTCGCGCGAGCGGGCTCAGGGCTCGTCTCCGCGACATTTCAACCGCAGCGGGTCGACATCGCCGTCGGCGAGTCACTTCACCGTTGATGGAAGCGCCGGTCGGCTGCGCGAGAACATGATGAACCTGCGCATAGGCACGAGATTGGTCGCTGGATTCCTGTTCATCGTCGGCCTCATGGCTGTCATTGGCGTGATCGCGCTCAGCGGGCTGCGCGGTGTCGAGGAGCACTACCAGAGGGCGTTGACATCATATTGCGATCGCGCGGTCGCCGGACTGGAACTGGAGACGGCGTTGCTGGAGCAGGTGCGAGCGCAGAAGAACTACCTGCTGCGCGGCGATGCTCAGTATCTCAGGGAGGTCGGCAGACAGAGGCAGCGCGTCCGAGCCGCACGCGGCAAGCTGGATGGGGCGCGACCCACGCGTGAAGAGGCAGACCTTCTGCGCCGTGTGGACCGGGGAATGAAGGCGCTGAATGATGCGTTCCAGTCCAGCATAGCGACGCGCCAGGCGCGGGGGATTGCGGCCTCTGACAGCGTCATGCGCGGCAAAGCTGCGACGGTCGCAGCCGCCCTCGACGAGCTCGTCGCCCACGCGCAGCACCAAGCCCTCGAGGAGAGAACGCGCGCGCTGGAACACGGGCGGTGGGCGATTGCGCTCATCGTCATCCTCATTACCTCAATCGGTATCGTCGCGCTCGGCCTTGGCCTCGCACTGTCGCTCTCCGTCACTCGACCCTTGGGCCGGCTGCAGGCGCAGATTGACGCCGTCGCACAGGGCGGAACCGCGCCGCCCGAACCCGCAGTGAGCGGGCGCGATGAGGTGGCGCGGATGGCGCGTGCGTTTCACGAACTGGTGCGCACCGCTGCTGTACTGCGCGAGATGGAGGCGCGCAGCAAGCGCCTCGAGGCGTTGTCTTCGCGCGTCGCGCGTGCGCAGGAGGAGGAGCGCGAACGCATCGCGCATGAACTCCACGACGGCCTCGGGCAAGCGCTGACCGCCATCAAGCTCGATCTCGCGGCCGCCGCCCGCACCGTGCAGCCTGACGCCGCCGCCACCCGGGAGCATCTGGCCAAGGCGCAGCGCATGGCGGATGAAAGCATCGACGAACTGCGCCGGCTTGCCTTCGACCTGCGCCCCGCGGCCCTCGACCACCTCGGCCTCGTCGCCGCGCTCGAATCCTATGCCCGGGGCTTCAGGGAGCGCGGGGTCGCGATCACGCTCGAGGCCGATGAGTTCGAGCCGCGCCTTCCCTTCGAGGTCGAAACCGCGCTCTATCGAATCTGCCAAGAGGCGCTCACCAACATCGCGAAACATGCACAGGCGCGGCATGCCGTCGTCCGACTGGGCCGCGAGGAGGATTGCGTGGTGCTGACCGTGGCCGATGACGGCGTCGGCTTCGATACCTCGAGCGTCACCCAGGCCGACGGCACACTCAAGGGGATCGGATTGCTCAGCATGGAGCGCCGGGCGGAGGAGCTGGGCGGACAGTTTCGCATCGAATCAGCGTCGGGGCAGGGCACCACCGTCTCCGTCACCGTGCCGCTGAAGGCGCAAGGGCAGCCATGAACCCCCTCACCATACTGCTCGCCGACGACCACACCATCGTCCGCCAGGGGCTGCGCGCGATCCTCGATGCCGAGCCCGATCTCGAGGTCGTCGGGGAGGTGAGCGACGGACGCGAGGCAGTGCAGGCGGTGACAACCTTGCGCCCGTCGGTGGTGGTCATGGACGTCGCGATGCCGGGCCTGAACGGGATCGAGGCGACGCGGCAGATCACGTCACGGCCGGACGCGCCGCGGGTGATTATGCTCAGCATGTACGCCGATGTCGAGCACGTGCTTCATGCGTTGGATGCGGGCGCGTCGGGATATGTGCGCAAGCAGGATGCGGATGCCGAACTGGTCGCCGCGGTCCGCACCGGCCGCCCGGGGAGTCCCTTCCTGAGCCCCGCCGTTGACCGGGAGTTGCTGGAGGAGCACCGGCGCCGGGCGGAGCTTCAGGCGGGACGCGAGGCCGAGGAGTACGAGCCGTTGACCCCGCGCGAGCGCGAGGTGCTGCAGCTGGTCGCCGAAGGCCGTGCTAATAAGCAGATCGCATCCATCCTCGGCATCGCCGTGCGCACCGTCGAGGCCCACCGCGCGAGCATCATGCGCAAGCTCAATATCACCGACCAGGCGAGCCTGGTGCGCTACGCCGTACGCAAAGGCGTGGTGCCCATGGACGAGTAGGTCGCGCAGTCGTCGAGTTAGACCCGGATTATGCGTAAGGGAGGGAGGATGTCATTCCGAGCGCTCCGGAAGTGTGGCGCAGCCGCACTCAGGGATCAAGCGAGGTTTACCCGCCGCAGGCGGGAATCCCGGTAGGGAATTCGCAACCACGCCGCCGAGACCGCCGCCAGAGGCGGCTAAACCTCGCGGAGTTTACCCTGAGGGCAGTCGAAGGGCTCGGGGTCACATCACCTCGGGGGTGAGCGTTACACGGTCATTACGCATAATCCCGGTTAGACGGTACCGCGGGTCCCCAACCCGCCGACCGTCATATTGGGGATCTGCCCCACCGCCGGATTGTCGGGCAGGTTCGGGATCTGCCCCACCATCGCCGGTCTCCCCCGAAGTCCTACTCGCCATCGAGCCGCACTCGTACCCCCGCATCCCCGAGTCACGCGTGCTCCGGCCACCACGTATCGTCTGCTGATTCCGCCCACTCGCGTTGCCCGGCAGCCGGACCACCCGTACTCGCCATGACCCCAGGATCGTCAGTTGTCGCAGGTTCGCCGCCAAGAATATGCAACCATATGTTTGTGGCATCGGGTGACTGAGTAGGACCGCCCACCCTATTGTGGTTAACCACAATGCGGCTATCCACAGTTTTCTGAACTCGCCGGATGGGGCATAATATGGCTAGTTCCGCTTTTCACAGACCTGCGGGGCCGGGGGAGAACTGTATGCACACGATATCCCACCGTCCCAGCCGTGGAGTCGTGGGTGTGATCGGAACTGCGATGAGTGCCCCGCATAGGGCCGAAGCCGCGTCGCTCCAGGACGCCTTCCGGACGGGGTTCTTGCTCTCGATGAGGCACAGGCGTCGCCTCGTGCAATGCAAGAACCCCGCTAGGTGCTAGACATGGCCTCCTCCCAGACTGAGAAGAACCTCAAAGTGGTGCTGGTCGGCCTTCATCCGCTGGTGCGCCAGAGCTTGCGGGAAATCGTCGAGTGCGAGCCGGACCTGGAGGTCGTCGCGGAAGCGCGCGACCTCCAGGAAGCCACCGTGGCCGCCCGCGCGCTCGAGCCGGACGTCGTCATCCTCGATGTCGCCCTCGCCCGCGACAAGGGCGTGGCTACCTTGCGGCAGACGTGCCCGGCTGAGCACCCCCTGCGCATCGTGATGGTCGGCATGTCGGCCGATCGGGAGCACGTCGTACACGCGTTCCGCGCCGGCGCCTGCGGCTACCTTCGGACCCAAGATGCCGCGGAGGACCTGGTGGCGGCGCTGCGCACGGCTGCCCCCGGCCGCCCGTTCCTGGGTTCCACCATCGAGAGGGATGAGATCATGGCAGAGATTTGTGCGCGCACGAAGGCCACGGTGCTCGTGGTCGAGGATGACCCGGACTACATCGAGATCGTCAGGACCACCCTCCAATCGGCCGATTACATTGTGCTCGTCGCCGACAACAAGGACGACGGCTTGAAGCTGGCGCGTTCGGAGCAGCCGGATGCGATTGTTCTCGATGTGATGATGCCGGAAGGCACGGAAGGCTTCCACTTCGTCTGGGAGCTGCGCCAGGATCCGGATCAGGCAATCCGCGAGACGCCGGTCCTGATGCTCACGGCTATCCACGATCGCAGCGCGCTTCGATTCTACCCTGAGCAGAGCGACGGCACCTATGGGCCGTTCGAGTACCTGCCGGTTCAGGATTTCGTTGACAAGCCGGTGGCGCCCGGCCAGCTGCTGGAGCGAGTCCGGCGCTTGGTGGAGGCGCGGCCAGGGCGACCAAAGGACAAGTGAGCGAGCACGGATCCATTCTCGTCGAGCGCCGCGATCCGCTCGCATTGGGCGCCGTCACATTGCCGCGCCGTCTGAGCTTGGAGCTGTCAGGTCAAGCTCGGTTGCGCCTCGAGATCACGGGGATCGCCGCCTTGGACACATCATTCGAGGATCTCGCGTCGCGTCTGCAGGGGCGGGTGGTGGTTGCGCCCGCAACCGGAGCCGCACGATGCGCCAGCGTATGCTGCTCGGCGAGCATCAGCGAGGCGCTGCACGATGCTGGGCCTGGCTGCGCCCTCGTGATACCACTGGGCAATGCCCAGGTGGTGGGCGCGGCGGAGCTCCTCGGGGCGCAAGCCGTCGTGGTGTGCGGCGGCGTCGAGGTCGAGCCGGAGGCCGTCGATCGCGCCCGGCAAGAGGGACTGCCGCTGTTGGCGACCGCGTTCGACCTTGAGGCATGCCGCGCGCGCCTATCCGAGATCGGAAAAGCCACGCCGCCTGCGGGCGAGGAATGCCCGTCCGCGAGCGAGGGAGCCACCGTCGAGGCCGCGTTTCCGATTCTGGGCGGCGGATACTTCATGGCGGGATACGCCTCCCGCCGCGTGCGCGATGCGCTGGAGGCGGCAGGCGTCAACGCCGATGTCGTGCGGCGGGTCAGCATCGCGACCTACGAGGCCGAGATGAACGTCGTCATCTATGCTCCTGCGGGGTCGATTTCGCTGAGCCTGACGCCGGCGGAGATCCAGGTGTGCGTTGCGGACGACGGCCCGGGGATCCCGGACCTGGAGCAGGCGATGCGGCCGGGCTACTCGACGGCGCCTTCCAAGGCGCGGGCGATGGGCTTCGGCGCCGGGATGGGCCTGCCCAACATCGCGCGCTGCTGTGATGACCTGTCGATCGAGACTGGCCCGGAGGCGTCCGGTACGCGGGTGCTGATGCGTTTCCGCCGTGGTCGGGATTGAGGACCGGGAAGGCTCACGATTATGACCGTACGCGAAATCGCAGAGAAGCTGGGGTTGTCCGCGACCTCCGCGGAGAGCGGGCTTGACGGTGAAGTCGGCGGCGGGATTGTGGGCGACCTGCTCAGCGTCGTGATGAGCCAGGCGTCGAAGGGCGACCTCTGGATCACGGTGCAGTGCCATCCAAACGTGGTGGCGGTGGCGTCGCTGACGGGCCTGAGCGGCATCGTGGTCGCCTACGGCTACGCGCCCGAGCCGGCGACCCTGGAGAAGGCGCAGCAGGAGGGCGTACCGGTGCTGACGACGCCGGCCTCGTCGTTTGAAGTCGCGGGCCGGCTCTATGAACTCAGGGTGCGGTAGCGCGCATTCCGCGCGCCGAACCGACATGTTGTGGTCGGCCGACGCAGTTGGCGAACAACCGACACGAGATGATCGAGTTGCCGATACGGCGCTATCGGGCCGACCTGCACGTGCATACGACCCTATCGCCGTGCGCGAGTGATGCGATGACGCCGCCCGCGATTCTTGCGGCAGCGCGACAGCGGGGGGTGAATGTGCTCGGGGTCGTTGATCACAATGCGGCGGGCAACGCGCGAGCGCTGATCGCAGCGATGGCGAGTCGCGGCCCCGAGGAGCCGGTACACGTTCTCCCGGGCCTCGAGGTCGAGAGCGTTGAAGGGGTGCATGTGATCTGCCTGTGCGACAGCGCCGAGGCGGCCGAGGCGATGCAGGAATTCGTCTGGGAACACCTGCCGCCGGCCGAGCACCGGCCCGACGCGCTGGGCGAGCAGTGGCTGACCGACGGCGAGGGGCGCCCGGTCCGCAAGGAGCAGAGGCTGCTGTTGCGGGCGACGGAGATCAGGCTGGAGGATATATGCCGCGAGTGCCGGGAGCGGGGCCTGCTCGCCGTGCCGGCGCACGTCACGCGCCGGGCGTACGGTCTGATCGGGGTGCTTGGATTCGTCCCCGACCGCCTCGACATTGACGCGCTCGAGCTGGGGCCGTTGGGCAGGACGCCGATGCCGTTAAGCGGGCCGGCGCAGGCGGACCTGGCGCGGTATCCGCAGGTGCGGTCGTCGGACGCGCACCAGCTCGACGAGATCGGCGCCGCGTGCACGGATTTCTGGGTCGCGGAGCCAACCGTAGCCGAGCTCAGGCTGGCGCTGAGATTGAAGGCCGGGCGCAGCTTCGCCGCCGCACCAGGGTCGTAGAGTACGGACATGCGGGATCTGTGCCAACACATGATGGATCTGGTTGAGAACGCAGCCGCGGCGGACGCCAAGCGTGTGCGGATCACGGTCAGCGAAGACGGCAGTCGCGATCGTCTGTCGCTGGTGGTGGAGGACGACGGGCGCGGCATGAGCCGGGAACTCGCGCGGCGCGCATCGGATCCGTTTTGCACGACGCGCACGACGCGGCGGGTGGGACTAGGCCTGAGCCTGCTGCGGGCGGCGGCGGAACGCTGCGGTGGGAGCTTCGAACTGAACTCCGTACCGGGCGACGGCACCCGGGTACGGTGCAGCTTTCAACTGTCGAACGTTGACACGCCCCCGCTGGGCGATGTGGTAACGACGCTGTGCGCGCTGATAGCAGTGCACCCGGAGATCGACCTGCGCTACGAGCATCGCGCGGGTGCGCAGCGCTTCTGCGTGGATACGCAAGAGCTGCAATCAGCGCTTGGAGGAGATATCGCGCTCTCGGAGCCGACGGCGCTTAGCGCTCTACGCCGCCATCTCGCTGCGGAATGGCAGGACTTCCGGACTCCCGAGGGCGCTTCGGCCAGAACTTGACCAACGGTCAGCGCCCAACCAGCGCCGAGCGCGACGGAGGAAAGCGATGGAGACTATCGTCCTCAGGGTCATCGGGTACGTAGCGGTCGGGCTCGTCATGTTGCGATTGGCCGTCGTGGGGCTCGCCATCCCGCTGGTATGGGGATCCGGGCTGTACATGCTGGTACGCATGATCGCAAGACACAGGAGACAAGGAGTGCGCGGATGAGTGGATCGAAAAGCAGCGGTTGTGCCTGTGAACGGAAGGAACAGGAGCTCTACGCCGAGCTCGACGCCCTGCTCGCGAAGCACAAAGGCGACCCCGGGTCGCTGATCCAGGTGCTGCACCGGGCGCAGAACATGTTCGGCTATCTGCCGCGGAAAGCGCAGACGCGGATCGCGCGCGCGCTGGGACTGACGGTCGCCGAGGTAGAGGGCGTCGTCAGCTTCTACAGCTACTTCACGCGCGTGCCTCGCGGCAAGCACACGGTGCGAGTATGCCTCGGCACCGCGTGCTATGTGCGCGGCGGTCGCAAGATCGTCGACCAGTTGCAGAAGGAGTTGGGGATCGAGGTCGGCGGCACTACCGAGGACCGCAATTTCAGCCTCGAGACGGTCCGCTGCATCGGCGCGTGCGGGTTGTCGCCTGTGATGACGGTGGGCGAAGACGTCTATCGCCGCGTTCCGCCCGCCAAGGCCGGCAAGCTGCTGAGCAAGTACCGGGCGGCGGAGGCGTGATTACACCATGATGCGGCGCGCCGGCTCACGGCATAAGCGAAGCGACGGCCGCCAGGTTGATACCAACGCGAGAGGAGCGATTCAGCGTGTATAGATGCCATGTTCTGTTGTGCGCGGGTGCCGGGTGCGTCAGCTCGGGGGAGGAGTCGATCCGCGACGCCTTCGCCGGCGAGCTCACGCGGCTCGGGCTCGAGGCCGAGATCAAGATCGTAGAGACGGGGTGCATGGGTATCTGCGACCTCGGCCCCATCGCCGTCGTCTATCCTGACGGCGTCTTCTACCAGCGGCTGACGCCCGACGACGCCAAGGCCGTGAGCGAGCAGCATCTGCTCAAGGGCCGCGTCGTCGAGCGGCTGCTCTACACCAAGCCGGAGACGGGCGAACAGGTACGCGCGATCCAGGAGATCCCGTTTTTCGTCGAGCAGCGCAAGGTGGTGCTCGAGAACTGCGGCCTGATTGACCCGGCGGCGATCGACGAGTACATCGCGCGCGACGGCTATGTCGCGCTGTCGAAGGTGCTCACCGAGATGACGCCCCAGCAGGTGATCGACGAAGTGAAGGCCTCGGGGCTGCGCGGCCGCGGCGGGGCCGGGTTCCCGACCGGGGTCAAGTGGCAGTTCGTCCACGACGCGCCCGGCAACGTGAAGTATGTGGTGTGCAACGCGGACGAGGGCGACCCCGGCGCGTTCATGGACCGCAGCGTGCTGGAGGGTGACCCCCACCGCGTGATCGAGGCGATGGCCATTGCCGCCTACGCCGTCGGCGCCCACCAGGGATACGTGTACGTTCGCGCCGAGTATCCGCTCGCGGTTGCCCGTCTCGGCATCGCGCTCGACGCCGCGCGCAAGATGGGCTTGCTCGGCAAGCACATCCTGGGCACCGGGTTCGACTTCAACCTCGAGATTCGCATCGGCGCGGGTGCGTTCGTCTGCGGCGAGGAGACCGCGCTGCTCGCCTCCATCGAGGGGCGGCGCGGCGAGCCGCGGCCCCGGCCGCCGTTCCCGGCGCAGCAGGGGCTGTGGGGCAAGCCGACCGTGCTCAACAACGTCGAGACCTACGCCAACATCCCGACCATCATCCGCCGCGGCGGCGCGTGGTTCGCCCAGTACGGCACCGAGAAGAGCAAGGGCACCAAGGTCTTCGCCCTCGCCGGCGACATCAACAACACCGGCCTGGTCGAGATCCCCATGGGTACCCCGCTCGGCCGCATCGTCTACGACATCGGCGGCGGCATCCGCGACGGCAAGAAGTTCAAGGCGGCGCAGACGGGCGGGCCCTCCGGCGGCTGCATCCCGGTGCAGTACCTCAACGTCCCGATGGATTACGAGTCGCTCAAGGAGTTGGGCGCCATCATGGGCTCGGGCGGCCTTATCGTCATGGATGAGGACACCTGCATGGTCGACATGGCGCGCTTCTTCCTCGATTTCGTGCAGGACGAGTCCTGCGGCAAGTGCCCGCCGTGCCGCATCGGCACCCGGCGCATGCTCGAGATCGTCACCCGCATTACCCAGGGGCAGGGCGAGGAGGGCGACGTCGAGCGCCTCATCGAACTCTGCGAGAACATCAAGGTCTCGGCGCTCTGCGGCCTCGGGCAGACCGCGGTCAACCCGGTCTTGAGCACCATCCGCCATTTCCGTGACGAGTACGACGCCCACATCCGCGAGAAGCGCTGCCCCGCCGCGGTATGCCGCGCGCTCTTCCGCGCCCCGTGCCAGCACACGTGCCCGGTTGGCGTGGACGTCCCCGGGTACGTCGAGCTGGTCGGCGAGGGGCGTTTCGCCGAAGCGACCGACCTGGTGCGCGAGCGCAACCCGTTCGCTTCGATCTGCGGGCGCGTGTGCACCCACCCCTGTGAAACCAAGTGCCTGCGCGGGCAGCTCGACGAGCCCATCGCCATCTGCTCGCTCAAGCGCGCGGCGGCCGATTTCGCCGTCGACGCCGGGCACCGGTGGGAGCCCGCGCTGGCTGCGAGCAACGGCCGCAAAGTGGCCGTCATCGGCGGCGGGCCTGCGGGGCTGACCGCCGCGTACCACCTGCGCCGGCGCGGCTACGCGCCGACGATCCTCGAGGCCAGCGACCGCCTGGGCGGCATGCTGGTGTGGGGCATCCCCGCCTACCGGCTGCCGCGCGACGTCATCGAGCGCGAGATCGAGGACATCGTCGGACTCGGCATGGAGGTGAGACTCAATCAGTCGTGGGGCCGCGACTTCACCATCCAGGGCCTGCGCGACCAGGGCTTCGACGCGATCGTGCTCGCTATCGGCGCGCACAAGGGCATGGGCCTGGGCATCCCGGGCGAGGAGCTCGAGGGCGTGATTGACGGCGTCAAGTTCCTCCACCAGGCGAACGAAGGCAACGCCGCGCGGTTCGACGGCAAGCGCGTGGTGATCGTGGGCGGCGGCGATGTCGCGGTTGACGCGGCGCGCACCGCGCTGCGGTTGGGCGCCGAGAAGGTGACCATCGCCTACCGGCGCACCCGCGCCGAGATGCCGGCGCACGAGAAAGAGATCGACTGGGCCGAGGAGGAGGGCGTGGAGCTCAGGTTCCTGCTCGCGCCGCAGCGCGTGGTCGGCAACGGGAAAGTGAGCGGCGTGGAATGCCTGCGCATGTCGCTCGAGGAGTTCGATGCCTCCGGGCGGCGGCGGCCGGCGGCGGTGGCCGGAAGCGAAGTGGTGATCGAGGCCGACGCGATTATCGCCGCCATTGGACAAGCCGCCGATATCCCATCGGACCGCAACGGCGGCATCAAGCTTACCCGCCGCGGCACCATCGAGACCAGCCGCAACAGCTTGGCGACCGCGATGGAAGGCGTCTTTGCCGCGGGCGACGCCGTGAGCGGGCCGTGGACCGTGATCCAGGCCATCGCCCAGGGCGAGCGCGCCGCGGTCGCGGTCGATCGCTACCTGCGCGGCGAGCCGGTTGACGAGGAAGTTATCCTCATCGGCCACGCGCCGCCTGAGGGCGCTGCGGGCGATGACGGGGGCGAGGCCGAGGAGACCGAAGTCGAGGAGCGGCCGCGAATGGTCATGCCGTGCGTGGGCGCCGGCGACCGCCGGGTGAGCTTCTGTGAGGTCGAACTGGGATTCGATGAGAAAGCGGCGATCTCGGAGGCGACGCGCTGCCTGCATTGCCACCGGAGCTAACGCCAACACTGTTCGTTTAGCAGAGAATGATGTCATTCTGAGCTCGCGCCCCGATACATTGGGGCGCTCCGGAAATGCGCCGCCTAGCGGCGCATTCAGCGAAGAATCTTGGAGGTGCCGTCTACCTGGGCAAGATCCCTTCGCGTTGCTCAGGGCAGGCTCTTCGCTTCTCTCAGGATGACACTAACCGAACAGCATTGGAGCTAACGCGCATTATTCATGCGCGCACGCATCGCACGTAGAGGTCCGGCCGGAAAGCCATATCGACGGCCGGACGGAGGCGCCATCGCCTGTGATGCGCTATGCGCATCTCCGGAGCCCCGTGTGCGGCGGTGGGCGCCGCTCCGGAGACGCGGCTTTGGCGCGATAGGATATCGCGCCTCCGGAAGTGTTGGCCCCGATTGGTCGGGGCTCCGGAGCGCCGCTCGCGGCGCCAGCGGCGCAGCCGCACTCACGCGTCGCAAGTCGGGGCCAAAGATCCGGAGAAGCTGGCAGCCGAAACGTGAGCTTTTCGGCTGCGCTTCCAGGATGCACGCTCTTCAAGCGTAGTATGAATAATCCAGGCTAAAAATCTGGCCGAAAAGTGGTGGTTGACGGATGAAACCGCAAGGGCTTGATTGGCTGCTTGTCGAATAGGGTGTTACCGCAGTCAAGTTCCTCGCGGAGGGCTC